>Ga0326511_10001220_pt1 | contig 21608 bp, 32 predicted proteins | sample 0_2496_0518_D_FD_203701 | JGI IMG/M metagenome (GOLD analysis project Ga0326511, IMG submission 203701) | Bovine rumen microbial communities from UC Davis, California, United States - 0_2496_0518 | ecosystem: Host-associated > Mammals > Digestive system > Stomach > Rumen | place: USA... | reverse complement strand
CAACGAAGAAATTAACAAAATCAAGACGACATTTCAGGGTATTAATATAATAATGAATTTGTACACTAAACATTACGGTACAATTACATTAGATATGTCCGCTGGCTATTGGGGAAAACGTATACCGCGCGTTGAAAACGGCACTTTAATTTTACCAACACCGAAGGACAAGACCCCGCGCGAAGTTCGCACAGTTACAACTTTAACAACAACTTATCATCAACAAGAATTTTGTATCGATTGTGAAGAAATAATTTCGATTAATTATGATTATGATCGAGTTGTAGTAGAAGAGTTGAGCGGTAGCGATGAGCCGCAAAATGAATAATTATTTTGTTAAATTATAGTGCAATATATTACAGAATAATATATTGCACTATTTTATTTTTAAAGATATGACAAGTAAATTAAAATATAATCCGTTGCTTAAATTAAATTTGCAGGAAGAAAACGAAGGCGAAGAGATAACCGTTGATAATACATTAGATCCGAATTCTTCGAATCCTATTGCAAACTCAGCCGTTGCAAATGAATTTAACACAATTATTCAAAGAATAGATAATTATCAAGATGTAGATGTCACTGATATAGCCGAATTTCAAAGTGCCGTTGCCTTAGCCGCTACCGGTTCAGTACGTATACATCTTAAAAGTGATATATCTTTAACATCAGATGTTAGTTATAATCTTGATAATGTGCAAGTATACGGACACGATAACAATATTAATTTACAAAATCATACTTTCACCGTGCAGGGAAATACGTGTTACTTTTATCAAGTTCGTTTTAATGCGAATAGCAATGTTAGTGCTAATTCTGCATCAAATTATAGTAACGCGTGTATAAATTTGTTTGGCACTTCGTCAAGTACGCGATTTTTCTTTGAATATGTAATTTTCAGAAATTTCCTTTGTAAAGCTACAGATGTATCGACTAATATTTTTAATGTAAAAAATGTTTCCGGCGCATATCCTTCATTACATCTATATTTGATGTTTTGTGAAGTGATGACAAACTTTGTAAATGACAATATAAATAACTGTACAGCAGTTATTTATCATTCGGGAAGTCTTAACGCGTTAACATGTCATAATATAGATTTTTGGGGCAATAAATCGGAGGCGAATAGTTGTCCTAACTGGTGTTATGCGGGTAATAATGTCGTAGGGGCTGCAAAATTAGGCTGGATTACTGACGGATCAAGCGTTTACAACATAATTACTGGAGCTTTAACACCAAACATGTTAAATCAATATAATCCGAGTTTTGCAGAATTTAATAATTTTAAATCTACAATTGCAGGATTAAGAACAATGACTGAAACGGAATTTAATAACTTGCAAAGTTATGAGACAAACACTTTATATTTTATAACACAAAGCTAAAAAACATGATAAAAAAAGGCAGTGAAACAGTTGATTATGTAGCTATTACAGACGCTAATAATAATGTAGATTATCCGGTTAAGGTGTGGTTTGCCAATGCCAATAATACATTAAAATTAGTGTATGAGCGTCCGGAATATGATATACATATAATTAATTTAAGTATAAATCAAAAATTAGGAAATGCAAATAAGGTAACGGATATAATTTTTACTAATAATTTAAGCTTAAGAAATCAAGCATATAATAATAATATTGTTAATGTTACATATCAGAATAATATACCGACTTTTGAATTTTTAATACAAAATCAAGATAATGATACATTCACTTGTTACATTGCAAATGCTTTTTGGGGTTCGAGCAGTAAGATATATTGCTATAGAGATTTTAGTAGATGCTTTATGAATTGTCAAAATCTTACAAGTTTGGATGTAAGTAAATTTGATACAAGTGAAGTTACGAATATAAGTTATATGTTTTATAGTTGCTACAATCTTACAAGCCTTGATTTAAGTACTTTTAAAACTGATAACGTTAAGGATATAAGTTATATGTTTTATAGTTGCTACAATCTTACAAGCCTTGATATCAGTACTTTTAAAACTGATAACGTTATGGGTATGGACAGGATGTTTTTAGGTTGCAGCAGTCTTACAAGCCTTGATTTAAGTACTTTTAAAACTGATAACATTAAGGATATGAGTTATATGTTTTATGGTTGCAGCAGTCTTACAAGCCTTGATATCAATACTTTTAAAACTGATAACGTTACGAATATGAGTTATATGTTTAATGGTTGCAGCAGTCTTACAAGCCTTGATATCAATACTTTTAAAACTGATAACGTTACGAATATGAGTGCGATGTTTGCCAATTGCATTAATCTATCAAGCCTTGATATCAGTACTTTTAAAACTGATAACGTTACGAATATGGTTTTTATGTTTTGGAATTGTCAAAATCTTATAAGCCTTGATTTAAGTACTTTTAAAACTGATAAAGTTACGAATATGGGAGGGATGTTTAATCGTTGCTACAATCTTACAAGCCTTGATATCAGTACTTTTAAAACTGATAAAGTTACGAATATGGGAGGGATGTTTAATGGTTGCAAGAGTCTTACAAGCCTTGATTTAAGTACTTTTAAAACTGATAACGTTACGGATATGAGTAACATGTTTAATAGTTGCTACAATCTTACAAGCCTTGATATCAATACTTTTAAAACTGATAACGTTAAGAATATGAGTGCGATGTTTGCCAATTGCATTAATCTATCAAGCCTTGATGTTAGCAACTTTAAAACTGATAACGTTACGGATATGAGTAACATGTTTAATAGTTGCTACAATCTTACAAGCCTTGATTTAAGTACTTTTAAAACTGATAACGTTATGGGTATGGACAGGATGTTTTCCTATTGCAGCAGTCTTACAAGCCTTGATTTAAGTACTTTTAAAACTGATAAAGTTACGAATATGGCTGAGATGTTTCGTACGTGTCGAAATCTTGAGAGAATAATTAGTAATACTTTCTCTAAGCAATCGCAAATGAATTCTACTGACGCATTTGCTTATTGTATTAAATTAGTCGGAAGTAATGGAACAGTTTTCGATAGCACATACACCGATGCAGAGTATGCTCGTATTGACGGTGAAAATGGTTTGCCGGGTTATTTTACTGACCCAGCAAACCAAGCTAAGATAACTTTAATGAACAGTAAAAATGATGGATTAAAGTACTTAGATTACATTACAATTAATTCAGCATACACAATACCAACTTTGGAAAGTTATACTGCTGTTGTAACTGACAACAACGGTAACACTTACAGTGATGGTGATACAATTACAATTAATCAAGATATAACATTAACTTTCACGTGGACGGCTTAGTAAATCAAACAGCGCCGGGCATGTTATAATTCTTACTTTCTTGTACTGCGTAAAAGTTCATTTTTACGCAGTTTTTTTTTTCTAATTAAATTATCAGTTTTATTTTTGCAGCAACAATTTTTTATTTATAAACTCTAATTTAATAACTCTAAAAATGAATAAAATTTCAAACTTTCTTAAAAATTTTGCCGTGAGAAATTGGCAAAAATACTCATTCAAAAAGGAATGGGCAACAGTGATAATTTTGCTATTGATTTTAAAATTGGCAACATCCGCCGTTTCGGTTTTTTCCGGATTCTATTATCTGGATAATTTCTTTTTCTCTTTTCTTGCATCTGAAACAATCAGCAAAATTTTTGCTGTAATTGCGTTGATTTTGATAGAGGGACTTTGCGCGTTATTCCTTGCTAAATTCTTTAAATTCGCCTTAAGGCTCGAATTTAAAACCGCAATTTTGCCGTTTTTCTGCTCAATCATTGTGTTTACTATTTCTTTTGTTGTCTCAACAAACGGCATTGCATTATATACAAGTAATGCAGAGGATTTAACAAAAGAAATACAGCAAAAATATAATTTTCAAATTTCTGAACTAAAAAAGGAATGTTCGGAAAACATCAAGCAGATTGAAAGTTACATTGAAACAATAAAAAACAATCCGGAATATTGGAGTAATGGCAAACGCTGTATTTTGTCCGAAAAACAAAATACAGATATAACAAACGCATTCAACAAAATTCAACTCTATAAATCACAGCTCAATACAGACATCAAGCGGCTTGAAGTTGAGCGCAAAAATGAACAATCAGAAAACAACAAAGCAACAATTAACAAAGCTGATAAATATTATAAAATAGTTGCAATAATAATGTTTATACAAATTGTGTGTTCTGGCGGGCTGTGGTTTTTCTGGTCAAAAATTGCCGCTCAAGATGCACCAGAAAACGAATATAAAGAAGCAATGACAAATATATATGATCGTGCAAATAACCTTATTGATGACGGCTTAAACATTTGTATAATGCAAAAATTTAATCTTGTTGCAACCGCCTTTCAACAGCTCGAAAACGATTTACACAACAAACAATTGCAGCACGAAAAACGCATGAACACGGAAAAAAAACAAGAAAAAAAAGTTGGTTTTTCTGCTGTTGAAATTCCGCCAACAACGCCCAAAATTGAGCCGGAAAAAACTGAAGTTGAACCCGTAAAAATTACGCCGGCACAGCCCGAACAAAACGCCATCACGCGTGGCGTGTCTGACGTAAAAGATGTAATTTTAACGCCTTCAAAAAACGCGTTAAAATTAAAAAAATGTTTGCATTGCGGCAAGCCGTTAACGGAAAAACAGAACGCCCGAAACGCCAAATTTTGTTCTGCAAATTGCCGCGTTAAGCACTACAACGAAACGCACCCGGAACGCAAACAAATTTCACTTAAAAACGAAAATTTAAAGCATTAATATTATGAAATATTACGAATATACAGATAACGAAGTTTTTGCTGTCATAAAATGCGGAAACACTGAATATTACGGTTATACCGAAGATGATAAACTTGAATATTCATTTGCTAATCCTGAACGGGCTAAGTCTTTTAAAATCGAGGAATATACCCTTCCTGACGAAAGACAAAGACTAATGTCTGATTTAATTCGGCTTAACGCCGAAGAGCACAGAAAGCAACTAAGTATTTCTATTGTAAAAAAAAGCATAAAATACACTGAAAAACGGTTCAAATATAAAGAAGAAATCAAGGGTAAATAATTTTAAAAAAAACGCTGTTGTTAATTCGACAGCGTTTTTTTTTGTTCGTATGCAGCACGCACGCGGATGCCCTCTTTTGGTTTATTCCAAGCCCGACAACTCAAACTATATAAATTTATTTTACATGTAGTTTGCAAGTTGCCGGGCTTGTTATTTACAAATTAGGTTTAAAGTTTACTTTCGTAACATTTGCGATTCGTGCAAATTCAGTGTTACTTATTCGATTATACACTAAAAATTTTTTTACCCTGTTTTGTAATTCAAATTCAGACATTTACGATGAGTTTTTTTAAGTTATAAAAAAAATTAATTTGCATGATAAAAATTATCATTTTACTTTTGCTGTCAAATCAAACTGAGAGTTTAATAATATAAACTCTTAATAATAAAATTAAAATTTTAAGATTTAATTTTTAAATGTTTAATTTACAGACATTTAAAATTAATAAAAAAAGTTTAACCCGGCTTACTCTCACTGAAAAAAAGTCGTTTTTTTACCGCTAATTATTTCATTTTTTTCATTATCGAGAGCTAAGCATAAAAAACAGTTTTTTTTTATGCAATTAGTAGAAACATTACGAATTAATGCAAATTACATGAATATCTACAATACAATTGTAGATGGTCAAATCGAAAGTTCTAAAACAGCAGCTGTTAATTTTACAGACACTTTTCACGACTGTAAGATGTCAGATGCAGCAGTTAAGACTATAAAAAAATCTGTAAATGTAATTGTGTATCTTTCACGCAAAAAGTTTTTTGAAGAACTGAACAAACACAAAAAATATTCCTGCACTGGTTACAACAAAAACGATCTATCAAAGAGAGCAATACAAGCAGAAAAGGAAAGAAAAAAAAATCCTAACTTATGTACATTCATTACTTTAACATTACCATCCGAACAACAACACACAGATATTGAGTTGACTAAATATTGTGTTAATCCTTTTCTTACTTACTTACGTAAGTATCTGAAAGTTAAATATTACATCTGGAAAAAAGAACTTCAAAACAACGGTAATTTACACTTTCATTTTGTCGTTGACAAATTTATCAGAGCAGATGCACTGCGTGAAATATGGAATAGAATAATTAATCGCGGTATTGTTGACGGACTTAATTTCGATTATGTTGATCGCTATCATAATAAAATGATTCAGATATTTAAATCCGGATGGAACGAAAACGAAATGCGCAAATATTACGCTAATTTACAAGCTGTTAAAGATAAAATAGATGCACGTGTACAACAGTTAGAAACGGAGAAAAAAACACAACTTTCATTTATCGAATTTCAAAAAATTATCGACGAGGAAACAAACAGCGCGTATGAGCACGGATATTTACTTTATACCTTAGAAGTAAAAAAAGATATAAACGAACGTTGGCGAAACCCTAATTCAACTGATATAAAAGCAATTAAAAACCCTGCATCTATAGCAGCTTATATTGCAAAGTACATCTCTAAAGATATTTTAGATAATCCGAAACTTACTGCATATCAAAACGATGTTGCAAGCGTTAAGCAACAAATATATTCAACACTTAGAGATATTAACGAGAAAAAAGAAAAGAATGAAGCTGTAGACGATTTGCAAACAATATTACAGCATCAAAAAGAGCTGTTAAAATTACTGCGCACTTCATGCCCGATCAAGGGAAAAATGTGGTTTAAATCCGCGACTTTAACACCCTTTCTAAAAGGCGCTAAAGATTTTATTTACAGTGAATTATCTTTTGAATTACAAGCCCTCATAGAATACTTAGAAAATAAAAATACAGATTCAAAAAAATACGTTGTCAAACTTTGTGAAAAAGATGAAAAAGGCAACGATATTTTTAACAAAATAATCTGTATAAGTCTATTTATCAGTGTTTTCGAGTTAGAGCGAATAAAAGATGACAATAATAAAAAGAAGTTTCCGCTATTGTGCGGAATGTGGAAAGATTATATAAATAACTGTATTGCTGAGAATGAAAGCAAAAAATTATATGATGTTTCAAAAGCTCAAATGAAAGATTTTAACAAAATAAAATAACATAAAACTATCAAAGATTGTAAAAAAATGTTGAAAATTGGCTTGATAGACGTTGATGGACATAATTTTCCGAACCTCGCACTTATGAAGATAGCGCGTTACTATCGTCAGCAAGGGGCGGATGTGGTTTGGTACTCTCCGTGGGAACGTTACGACATCCTGTATATGAGCAAAGTTTTTACATTTACTCCCGACTTTACGCAATGTATTAGCAATGCCGATAAAGTAGAACGTGGCGGCACTGGCTACAAGATGTACGACAAGACGCTACCAAAGAAAATTGACCTTTTGCAGCCGGATTATTCAATATACTGCAACATCGTGGACGACAAAAGTGCATACGGTTTTTTGACACGAGGCTGCATCCGTTCTTGCGGATGGTGCATCGTCCCGAAAAAAGAAGGCGTATTGAGACCTTATATGGATATAGAGGAGATTGCAATAGAAGGGCGAAACAAAATAACATTGATGGACAACAATATTTTGGCATCCGACTATGGTATTTCGCAGATAGAAAAGATTGCTAAAATCGGATTAAAAGTGGATTTCAATCAAGATTTAGACTGCCGACTTGTAACGCCCGAAGTAGCTCAATTACTTGTCAACGTAAAATGGTTGAAATATATCCGTTTCGCTTGTGATACTTCAGCGCAATTGCCTTATTTATTTCGAGCGTGTGATATGCTGAAACAATACGGCTACAAGGGCGCGGTATTTATGAATGTTCTTTTGTCTGACGATATAAACGAATGTTTATACCGGATCAACGCTATACGTAATTATAAAGGGCTAAGAATGTTGCCTTTTGCACAGCCATATTTAGATTTTTCTGGCAGACATTCTCCTCCGCAATGGCAAAAAGATATGGCGCGGTGGTGCAACCGTAAAGAAATATTCAACAGCACCGAATTCAGAGATTACAGACCAAGAAAACACGAGGTTTGCAGTATATATTTTTAACATAAATACATACTACTGATATAATAGATAATAATATTGCTGAATTACAGTCAAAATTAAAACTAAATAAATTACGCTATGAAATACAACGATAAAATAATTAATGCATTAATTATTGCATCTTTAGCTCGAACTTTCGAACCGGAGTTGTACAGATCGAATTTCAACGATGCAATTTTTATAGCAAAAATAAAATTAAATGAAAAAAGAATCTTTTTCAATAAAGACGATTTTAAGTTTTTTTGTCAATATCTAATTTCAGAAACAGTTTCGGTTCAGCATTTAATAAAAAAGTTTGAAACCGAAAACTCTGAAAATCAGGAATAACAATAAAATGTTTTTAATCTTTAATTTTTTTTAACACTAAAATATTTTGAACGTATAAACAAAAAATCTAAGTTTGCAACGTTCAAAACTTCAATCAATATACTACTTACATAAGAAAATATTTTATATTAAAATATTTCGCTGTCTCGGTTGCTTTGCGAAGAAATTGCAAAGCGTCTTTTGATTGAAGGATTGAACAAACCGTAAGACAGCGATTTTTTTTTATATGTTCTAAAACTCAATCACTATGAACGAAACAACAGTACAAAATTTAGACACACTTACAAAGTGTGCAGAACAAGTAAACAACATCTTTACTATTGTTTACAAAATAGCCGTTAACGCTAAATATCCTGCCTTTTCTCAGATCGTTAATGCCGCTGAAGAACTTAACAACGAAATTTTTTTGCTACAGAATTATCTCATTAATCCGAACGCAGAAGAAATTTTAGATGCTGTTAAGGAACAACAACAGAAAATAAGTTTAACTAATAAACTTTCACAAAATGCAGAATAGAAAAAACATGTTGTTTATGTAATATAAACAACGTTGTTTTTTTTCTATATAAAGTAAAATAAAAGATTAACATTTAAATTCTAATTCAATGACTACTAATAATGAACAAAATGAACAAAATGAACAAAACAAAGTAGAATGCACTGATGCAAAAGATCTATTTCAGAAAATAGAAGAACGTGCAAAACAAGGTGCAGAAATTACAAAAATCTATAACCAGCCCCGCCGGGGAATTTTCTCATTTTTTTTTAAACCTAAAAAATAGTTGAAAATGACAAACGAAGAAATTTTTAATAAAATATGCGTATTGCGAGATATGCAAAAAAGATACTTCAAAACGCGTAATTCTGAAGTATTGAAAAAATGCAAAGAACTTGAAAAAGAATTTGATACAATTGTTAATGTTGATAATTTAAAACAATTTGAAAATCAAGATCTTTACACGCCTATAGCGTTAGCTGTCTCAATGCGTAAGTGGCAAAAAAGTTATTTTAATTCGTTTTCCGACGATGAAAAAAAAGCCGCCAAAGCATATGAAAAACGCGTTGATATTGCAATAACATCTATTAAGCAATTAAATGAACCGCAACAATTAAAACTATTTGAATAATGAGCACACAAGACTATATAAAACTGAAATTTGAAAGATACAATAAGAGCAAACAAACCCAAAAAGAATTTGAAAATTTTTTTAAAGCTGATGCTCTAATATCGATGTGTTTGAAATATAAAACATGCGTTGTTGATTCTCATAAGGTAACGATATTTTATTATGATATTCCGGATTGTCTAAACTCATCCGGAGAACTAAAATACTCTTACGTTATTTTGTTCCATACAACAAATTTTTTCAAAAAAGGTAGTTTTGAAGGATCAGAACTTTCACTAATGAAAAAATTGAATGATATTATAATTAACGATATTAATAATTTAAAACTATGACAATAGAAAATTTATACGGTGTACCGGATAAATTCAATTTTTTTAACGAAATTTACCCGGCATCACGTTTCAATTATACAGTAATAACAGATGTATTTGTTTTGTACGAATACAGAAAAAGTTATTATCTAATGAATACACGAACAAACAAATTTTTTAAGATTCAGTTAAATGCTTTCGATAAACAATTGTGTACACACAAAAATACAAAGCAAATTGATGCTTATTTATTGTTCTCTAATATTCAAGACAATTTTTTTAATTTTAGATAATATGAACGTAAAAAAAGTATATGAAAATTGTAGTGAATCTGAAGTAAAAAAACTTTTAGATTATTACAAAAAAAATCATGAATTTTCCGGATCATTGACTTTTCACGATTATGAAAGATACGATGAAATCGAAAATGAATGGTATATTTGATTTGGAAAACTATTGCATCTGAAATTGCAAAAAAATATGATTTAGAATTAATCACACAATAATTATGAAGCTATGAAAAAATATAAAAAACTAAAACGTAAATATTTTAAAATGTTTAAAAAACAGCGTGCATATTTAAAACTGTATAATCCTAAAACACGGTTTCACAAAAAAAAGTTTTACCAATTAAAAAAATTGGTTGAATTTGTAATAACATTTTAAATAAAAAAATATGAACGCAGAAAATTTTTTTATCAAAGTCGCAGAAATGCGAAACGCGCAAAAAGAATATTTTGCAATCGCTATGCAACTGAAGAGCGCAAGCGCGGAAAAAAAAGCAATTATAAAAGAACAAAGTTTAATTGCGTTGCAAAAATCGAAAGTAATTGAAAACGAAATTGATGCAGAGATTGAACGAGTTAAAAAAATTGCACTGGAGAAAAATTTACCTATTCAACAACATTTAAAACTATAAATAATGAATGCGTTTTTTATACTGACAAAAAAAGAGCTTTTTTTAATTGCGTTTAAAAATTCGCTGATTAAAAATTGTACTCTTCAAAAAATTGAATTTCCGTTTAAATTTCAACTCTTAATTCATAGTAATAAAGTTGATACAATTACAGTGAATATATTGCAATTGAATGATGTTGTATTATCTTTTTACGATAAAAACGAAAATATAATTGACGAAACAAAACCGCAATTTCAGAAACAAAGTTTAAAAGAATTGTTGCAAGAAATTTATGATTTTATTTTTACTTAATCAGTGAAAAAAAATTTCATTAATTTAACAGAAAAAAAAAACAGAAAAAAATATTGTTTTATCGCTAAAATATATATCTTTGCAGCGTTAAACTTTTATAGAAATTCTATTTACGGCATCAAGGGTGAGAGCTTGATGCCGTCCTTTTTTTTTATATAGGTATCGAATAGGTTTAAAAAAGGTTTTTAGTAGCATTACAAAAGGTTTTTTGGAAGGTCTGTTAAAATAGTTATTTTTTTATCATTTTCCCGTTTTCAACACAAAAAACATTTATTTCTGCATAATTCCACAAAAAAATAATTTTTGCATTAAAAAAAATAAAATAATAGTTTTGCAAAATCTTAATTTTTAAAATTTTAGCTTATGCAAGAAGAACAAAAAAAGCGTATTAAATACGACTATCAAACACCATCACAAATTTTGGCGAACCATCCAAAAATTAAAAAAATTTATACCCCGCAATTGCTTGGTTATTTGCTTATGTGTAAAGTAGTTGACGGGAAGAAATTAAAAAGGGGTTGTTTAATTTCGGAAAGTGATTTATTAAAATTTTTGGATTACCGTTTCGGAATGAAGGATGTATAATTGAGAATTGATGCCGCAATTGACACAAAAAAGTTTTTACGTTATGTTTGCACAGAACTAATGTAAAAACTTTTTTTTTTATATTAGGGATTTAGAGTTATTAAAAATTGTTTTCAAAACTGCGTTGTGAAACGCGGTTTTGATTTACAATATTGAAACAACAACAAACAACAAACAACAATTATAAAAATTATGAACCCTTTTTTAGTAGTTGCACTCGTAGCGGGTGGCATCCTGCTATTGAATATAAAAGATACTGTAAAGACCGCTTTAAAATTAGATTATCAGATACTTACATTTGGTATCTATAATTTTATAAAAAACGGTAATATTGTTTTTCGTGTCCGTATTCGATTTACGAATACACAAAAAACGCCTATACATGTGCAACTTATTAATATATCCGCTTATTGGGGTGCTAAGTTCACTACGAATGCAGATGGAAGTGTTGCAGATATTCAGAGCCGCGGAACAGTCTTAGGAACTGTTGCAGACAACACACCTTTCACGATCGATGCAAACGCATTCACAACAAAAGCATTTTATATTGAGTGTACTTGGCTTAACTTATTAAAAATTTTCGGTACATCTATTCTGGAAAATATACAAAATTCAACACGATTTGTTGAAGCAATAGCCGGCAAACCGCTTTTAATTTCCGGACAAATCAAAGCTGAAGGTTTTTCTATTCCTGTACAAACTTCTATAAATCTGACAAATGAAAGTAATTAATAACATATCAAAGCGCGGTATCTATAAACATTTAGATATAACGGATAATGAAAATTTATCCGGTGCAGGTGATTTGTATATAGTCAGAGATTTAAGAACGAAGGCACGCAAAGAGCCGGGCGAAATAGCATCAAATAAGAATTTGCAATTTGAAAAAAATGAAGCTGAAAAAATAAAAAACTTCGATAAAAATTTTTACTTAGCAACTGATGCTCTACGAGATAACAATAAAAAATTACCGGAAAAAATAGAGTATGATAATAAAATCTATGTAAAAACGGAAATTGATTCAAAAGGTAAAGATAAATATGAATGCGTATTTGATATTTATCAGCCTTTTAGCCGCTCTACAAATAATTTATTTCGAGGGTATATAAATTTTATTGAGGTAGATATTAATATAAAAGAATGTATTAATATTGAGCATTATTTAGGCTATAAATATTACTGTTACTGTACAATAGAATATTTTGAAAAATTATTTAAAACAGCAATTTTAACATATTATGATAAACTATTGCAGCAGCGACAAAAATTTATAAAAGATAATATCTCAGTAGAGGATGTTGATCGAAAAATAAAATATTTTAAAATATATTATTCAGATCCTTCCAAATTCGATGCAATGGATAGGGAAGGAAAAAAACATTTTGAAAAAGCTGAAGAATTAGCAAAAAAATATCCTATAAAAGATTTATTTAAGGATAGTAATTTAGGCAAACCGACCATCAAATTTGAGTTTGAAAACAACGAAGAATTAAAAGATTTTTTGAAAGAAAATCAAGAAAATTTGATTGATTCGAGTGTTGAAGATGCTGAAGTTGTCGAGGATGAGCCAAATTATAAACGAAAATCTTTAAACGGTTTTACATCAAGTGCTGATATTTTCAACGTTCCAGAAAATTGCTTAATTACTAAAGGTTTTAAACCTACTTACAAAATATTAGCTGATTATTCGCATCTAATTGAACCGGCTGAAAATCAAAATATTTTAACCGGTTACGGATTCAATGAAGCAACATTGAAACTTTTGGGAGATGCTTGTAAATATTATAAACAAGTCGCAAAACTCGCACAACATTTAAAAGGTGATTCAGAGATCCAAAGTGCGTTTAATGTTTGGCATTGGTTACACACTAACATCAAATATGCCTACGATACGCCCGGCACTGAAGAAATACGCCGCCCGGCACGGGTTTGGCAGGATCGAAACCGCGGTGTTGATTGCGATTGCTTGGCTGTTTTTACGGCTTGTTTGCTTTATAACATGGGATATTTGCCGCGGTTTGAAATCGTTGGTTTTAGCGGTCAAGAAAAATATTCACATATATTCGTAAATCTTAACGGTGTTGCAGTTGATCGTGTATTACCAATTTTCAACCAGCGCCCGCAATTAATAACAAAAACTTTAATTATGAAAATTCCCGTTTTTGAACTATCCGGCGCAAATGGTCTAACAAATGATGTTGAACGCTTGGCAGGCTTGCAAGGCATTTACAACAAAACACTTTGTAAGATGTTCACACATACCGAAACGCCGGACGAAAGATTGAATTTCAGGAAAGTACAAGTTTTATTGCACTTAAATTCAGTTGATCCAAAAACTTACAGATGGGCATGTGTTGTAATGCCTTATGTCACTGCAATAGACGATGATGGCGCTTACTATTTTAGAAATGAGAAAGTCGCAGATCTTGTTCAACGTTTAGACCGTGAATTTTATATAAAGAAAAAACGCGGTGATTTTGACGGTGAAGAGGGGTTAAAAGGTCTGCTCTCATTTGTTGATGATGCCTGGAAAGGCATAAAAAATGCTGCTGTTTCTGTATATGATGCAGTAGTTGACACTGCAAAAGCGGTTGGAAGTTCTGTTGCAAATGCAACAAAAGCAACCGTTAATATTGTAAAGGCAGGCGGTCAATTGATTACCGGCAATGCAAAAGGCGCAAAGGAAACAATAAAAAAAGCCGGTCAACAAATTGTCAGTTCAGTAGTTGATCCCGCAAAACAAGCATATAATACAACGGTAGATTTAACTAAAAAAACAGTAATTGAACCGGTTGTTCAGTCTGTAAAAATTGCAGGAAAATTATTTAAAGTAATTTTTATTACATTAAATCCTTTGTTGGTTTTAATGCGAAATTCTTTGCGTTTGCTAATTGCAATTAATTTCCTGGGTATGGCATCCCGTTTAAATCTTGCAAACTACGATTTAAAAACCGTTGAAGCAAACGGATATACTGAAAGTCAGTGGAACGAAGCAAAAAAAGCGCAAGATCGTGTAATTCGTTTCTTTACTAAGTTAGGCGGTGAAAAAAGCAAGATTGAAAAATCTATCCGAAACGGCGCAAAGAAAAAGGCAATTTTCGGTAAAGATTACAACGTTAATACAAAAATTGTTGAAACCGGTGACGATTCCGCAACATTAAGCGGCACAAAAATAATTAAAGCCGGCATCAACGGTCTGGGCGAAGGTGCAACGATCGCATCATGCCTGGCGAGTGTTGGCGCTTTTATAGCTAAAATTTGGGGATGGATTAAAAACATCGTTCCTAAGGTCGTGAACTGGGTAAGCAATAACAAGGAACTTATTCAAACCGGTATAGACATGGTAAAAGGTGGCAAAAGTTCAAGCTCTGGAAGTTCTGAAGATGAGATCATTGATGAAAATGTATCTATCACAACAACAACAACAAACAACGGCAACAATATAATTAAATATGTTGGAATTGCCGCCGCGGTTGCTGGTGTTGGTTGGTTATTATTAGGTAACAGTAAAAAACGAAAATAATTTAAAAAAATAATATTATGGCAGGATTCTTTAAATCGAATTGGCAAAAATCCGCAACCGACAATTCAGTAAAAGCATTGATGCGCGTTGCTGGTGCTGGTACTTCTGCATTTATTTTAAAGAAATTAACAGAAGACGAGAGCACAAATTTGAAAAAAACAATTAAAAATATTGCATCGCCGGCGCTTACTGTTTTGTCGCTGCTTGGTGATTTAATGCTCGAAGATGAAAAATTGCGTTCTTTGTGCCAGGGTATGTATACATATTCTGCATTAAAATCGCTTGCTGTTATTGCTCCAAGTGTTGGAACTATGATGGGTTTGGCTGGTATTGATGATGCAGCAGTTGACAGCGTTATAAATTCAATTCGTTTAGCTGGTACAGCCGCATCAAGTAACGAATTGACAACAAGCGCGATGCCGGCAGAGATTGCAAACATCGTAAATCCGGAAAAACAAGGCGAACAACTTGTTGAAGTTGCAGACTACATCGAACAAGGCGCAGATGATGCAATAAAATTGCAAGGTATTAAATTTCAATAGTATAAACATTTAAAAATTTTCAAATATGGTAGATTTAATGAGAACTCAAGCGCTTTTGCTCGAAAACTCGCCGCGTATGAGCGCAACAATGAGGCAAGCATCAAAGGATGGTAAACTGGTATACAGTGATGGTTTTTACTTCAAACGTGCAAAACTTCCTACATCTGCATCTGGTATGCAGAACATTTTGTTAAACGATGACAGCCAAAAGGATGGTTATTGCTCAATTTCAAAACAGAAAATTCAACAAGGATGCGCCTTTGAGTGCGATCGTTTGACATTCAAGGCATTTGCAGTATTAACCGCTAATTTGGGTACAGCTGATGCCGCATCTGTTAAGTATGTATCAATAAAGGATCTTACAGTTGTTCCTGAATTGATGTGCGCAGAGCTTGAGGTAACAGTAAACGGCGAAACAAAATTCCGCGTTCCAGTAAACGCATTTACTCAAGAAACTTATTATGCAAATTCAGAAAAAGATGGTATTAACTTGACTGCTCCATTTTTCGTTAATGACGAACAATTGTTGCAGTTCCGTTTGCATTTGCCGCAGGATCTTTCAATTGATTCTACATACACCGTGTTCGTGGAAGTGGCGATGTATGGTAGTGAATGCCGAGTTGCATCTTAATTTATATTTTTCTACTCAAAAGCCTGGAAAAATAAGGGGGTTTTGTCCGCGGTTCAACCGGATGCCGCACCCCCACCAAAAATTTAAGTTATGAAAAAACAGTTAATTCAAAATAGAGTTGTATCAATTCCGACAACAGCCGGGGACGGATTCAAGCAAGTACTAATAAAAGCAGATGATTGCTTTGAATTTTTAACCGGTGTAGCAGCATATGCCAAAAGTGCTCCAGTTGCTGACATGTTTGAAATAGAATTGCGTGATGACTTTAATACAATTTTGTCTTTTTCGCCGTGGCAAAACTGGATTAAAAACCCTACTTCAGTAGCATACAACATGCAGGATGCTTTTAAACCGCTAAATATAGAAGCAAAAGGACGCAATTTTTATTTAAATATTCGATACAGCAATATTACAGCATTTGATTTTGTTGTATTATTCAGACAAGATGTTGATCACTTTGAATGTAGACGTTATGACATCCAAAGCTGGAAAATTGCAACGCCGTCACTTGGCGCAACATACGAAATAACATTACCGGGCGATTATGACATGTGCAAAGGAATTTCTATTGTTGGCGGTGATTCTGCAAACGATATGTTTTTAGGCTTTGATATATCAGATGCCGCCGGCGCAATAATAGATCCCGTGCCTTTGTCGATATTGAAACCAACCGAAAATACGTGGTATGATAACGGATTTTTCGAGGTTGATTTTGAAAGTAAAATCCGCCAAATTCGTGTCCGCCTTACTGAGCTGGGAGCTTTGCCAACAACTTACACAGCAACTGATTACACCGTATCATTTTTATTAGTGTAGAAAAATGAATGTTTTTGACTATATAGAAAACTGGTGCAAAAATCGAGGTTATAATAATTATTACTTTAAAAATAAAGTGATAACAAAAGAGATGTTTAGTAATAACTTCACTTTTGCGCCGGGCATTGCTTTTTTTTATCGTGTAGTGGCTTGTGGTCAGATCCTTAATTTATCTGATTTTTCAAACCATTTTTTAACCGTGCAAACGCCGCAGGACTATTTTGATTTTTCAAAAATATGCACTTTTGCCGATTATGGAACAATGCAACGTGCTACAGCAGATTTTATTTTCCCGTGTACAAATACGATGAAAATTCAATATTCCGAAGGTGCAGGAGCATTATTTAACACTGTACAAACTGCACAACTTTTTTATATGTACGTGATCCCGGTAAAAGATAAAAAAAGCGATAATAATAATAGTTTAGAAATTGACATAATTAAATAATATATACGATGTTAACATTTACTTTTGATTTGATAAAAAACCGCATTCGAGATTCAAAATTCCCGTTCTGGTCTCTTCAACTGATTGAAAACTTTAAAAATCAATCAAACATCGCACAGTATTACGGCGCTGACTTTGAAGAGAACGACAATGATGACACGAAAATTGAAAAATCGTTACAGAAACTTGAAACGGTTGTAAATTCTTTCCCGGATGATTGCGTTTTTGTTATCGAAATAAAAAACGCAAAGCAGGCAAACGGATCGGGAATTTTAGGGCCTTTTAGATTCACGCGTGCAGAAAAAAAGGAAGAACCAAAAAACGCACTTCAAGGCATCCCGCCCGGATACGTACCGGAAAGCCTTTTAAAAGGAATTGAAGAACGTTTGCAAAAAGATTTTGACATGAAGTTGATGAACTTTAAGAAGGAAGCCGAAAACGAGCAACGAAAAAAAGAGTTTATTCGTAGATGTCAAGAACTTGATGAACGAGAAAAGGAACTAAAAGAATTGCAAAAAGGTTATGAAAGTGGCGTTGCTAAGACTGCTGATGTGCTGGTAGAAGCAGGAAAAAAAATATTAGCATATTTTATGCAACCAACAGCAACCGCCGCACCCGCGCCCGCCCTAAGTGGTACAGAAGCACCCGAACAGGATGAAAAAACGCAGGCAATTGATGAGCTGGCGATATTTTTATATCAAAACGCCGACACTTCAGTAATAAAGAATTTATTAACAAAACTACAAAACGCCGGAAATCATGCAACTAACGTACAAACAGAAAATTCAAGCAACAGCAACGCCGGATGAAATAATTGATAAAATTGCATCGCTGTTGAAGTTACAATTTGATAACGGTGTTATTAACAAAGAACAATTAACAAAAATTCAAAATCTTGCAGCAAGTAAAGAACGATTAAAAATTGTTTTACCACTACTGTAAAAACAGAACTTTTAAAAAAATAATAAAATGGCAGCACTTAAAAAACCATCAAAGCCTCGCTACAAAGCGATGCCCAAAGCCCCCAAAATGACAAGTTCAAAGGAAAGTTGGGCAAATTATGAAGCAAAAGTTAAAAAAATAATTGCAGAAAACGACAAGTTGAAATCTGCATTTGAAAAGGCTGTTAAAGCCTACGAACAAGAAAAGAAAAACCGTGAACGGATCAAGGAAAAAGCGAACGCGGCAAAATCAAAAATCTAAGTAAATGTTTTTTTTAAGGCGGTTTTAAATTGCCGCCTTTTTTATTAAAAAAATATCATGGAGACAAAAACAATTTTAAAAATTGTTGCCGGTGGCGTTCTGCTTTATTTTGGTTTGCGCTTGTTAGGAAGGCGAGCAACAAACCAAGCCAACAACGAAACAAATAATTTGCAAGACGATTCAACGGCACAAGCCGCAAAGTTTTATGAACTGTTTGGCGTTATACGGCAAGGCGGGATCGCTGTTGCTACTCCCGTGATACGTGCAGAAACAAAAAATAAAATTGCATACCTCGCAAAAAATATTTGCGACTGGAAAAAAATTCAATCAGCATTTACAAACCTTTGCGGGGGTAATTATACAATTTTGGAAGCCGCCGGCACTGCATTAAATTCAACCGATTATCAAGGTTTTTTAAATCTTATTGCAGATGCACAAAAGAAAAAACGTGTTTATTGTGGTTCAAAAGCATCTTACAGTGAACGAAATATTAATTCATACGGCGGGATCGTATTTAAAAACTTCGAGCCGGGACAATACGTTGGCAGGCTACAAGCGGAAACCGATAAATATTATATTTACATCGATGCTGATACTGGTACAGAGTGCGGATGTGACAAGCAAAATTTTGTATTAAAATGAATACGAAAAAAATAATAAATCTGATTATTGATGAGCTAGAAGGCGGTTATTATCACCCGGATATGAAAGATAAATTGCGGGGTGGTGAAAATATGGGCATCAGTGGTGAAACCATGTTCGGAATAGATCGCAAAAATGGCGGTTCAGATGTTACGACAAGCGATGCCGGCAAAAAGTTTTGGGATGTAGTAGATGCGAATTGGAGCGACAAACACGGCAATACACACTATTACAACGACAAAGCGGATGGCACGAAAACGCCCGCCGCGGTTGGAAAACTTTTGCGTGAACTCGTTGCAATTCTGATAAATAACAGATTTAAAAAATATAGTCAATATTTTGATGCTCCAGTTTTGCAAATTGTAAAAAATAATCCCGCGCTTATGTTGCAGTTTTTATATGCTTGTTGGAATGGTTCTGGCAATTTTCAAAATTTTGCAAAAGTTTTAAACAATGCTTTCAAAAACGGCGAGCGCGATTTAGAAAAATATTTTGAACTTGTAAACCAGGCACGGCGCAACAAAGGCGGATTGTTTATTAAACAAGCTGATATTTTAGACGACTTAAAAAATAAAGTAAAATCGTCAAATTATTGGCTGTGGTTGCTCGGTGGTGCATTTGGGTTATATTTAATCTTAAAAAAATAAAAAAACATGGCAAAATCAAAATCTAATATTTGGAAGTGGCTTTTATTGTTAGTTGGTGGCGGTGTTTGTTTGTATGCTTATAAAAAACAGCAACAAAACAACACCACCACAACAACAACTGCAACAGCAGAATTAATTGAAACCGAACCCGCACCCACACCGGCGCCCGGCATTGAGCAAACAAGCACAGCCGCAACAGTAGAAGAAAATACAGTTGCGGAAGATCAACCAATAACAATAAATCAGCCAAGCGCACGATATATTGTTGTTTCTCAATGGGTTGATGACTTTGTAAATAGCATTAATAATGCTGAAAGTAAAGATGTAAAAATCAAGATTTTGCGCCGGCTCGGAAATCGTGAAGATGTTGAACTGTTCAAACAAATTATTATTGATAATTATGCAATGACAATCAAAGATTTATTTGCATATCTTGATGATGACGAATTAAGGCAAATTATCAAATTTTTTGGCGGTTCAGAACCTACAATTTGGCTATTTGAAGGCATCAACATTCCGGCAGTCGTTCAAACACGTGTTCAAACTTCTACTTATACATCTGGCACTCCAGATACAGATGATTCAAATAAATATAAAGGTCGAAGCGGCAACACATCAAACACAACAACATCAAGCCGTTCAAGCCGTTCAAGCAGTTCAACAAATTCTATAAAATCTAAAATATTGAATGCGGATCAGTTGAAACTATTAATAATTTAAAAAAATAATATCATGGCAAAAAAAGGAAACAACAACGATATGTTTAAGTGGTTAGCGTTGTTAGGTATTGGCGGAATTGGAATATATTTCCTAACACGTAACAACAACAATACTAATACAAGCAATAATACCAACCCCGGATATTATTTGCCATCTCCAGCTCCGGTTTATAATGAACCGACAACAACACCGACAACAACACCGACAACAACACCGACAACAACACCGACAACAACACCGACAACAACACCGACAACAACACCGACAACAACAAAAAAATACCCGCAAAAAATTTATGATTGGGTAGATCAAATTGTTGCAAATGTTAATGCCGGAGCAGGCGCACAACCGTATGCAGATATATTATTACAAATTGCAGATGAGAATGAACTTGCACAAGCAGATGCCGTTGCACGTGAAGTATACAACATGAGTTTAGCGCAAATATTTAATTATATTTCAAAAGAAATTCTCGTGTTACTAATTGTATTAGCTAAAGGTACAAGTATGAAAAGTAAGTTACCCGCTGTATATCCGCACTGGTATAATTTTCTTCATGATATAGCAAGCAAAAAATGAAATCATGTTAGGCAATATCTATACTGAAATTAGCCGGGATGCGTGGGGATTCGTGCCTGGGCACAAAATTAAACCGACTTACAACGCAGCCGGCAAACCTACACAAATTGATTATTGTGAAGGCGACACAGTTATTTTTACGCAGATTCTAAACTATGATGCTAATAATAACATGATAGAATTAGAATGCGTTGCACCAAGTAACTAACTAATTAATTAATTAATTAATAATATTATGAACGTAGATGCAGT
>Ga0326511_10001219_pt1 | contig 21622 bp, 26 predicted proteins | sample 0_2496_0518_D_FD_203701 | JGI IMG/M metagenome (GOLD analysis project Ga0326511, IMG submission 203701) | Bovine rumen microbial communities from UC Davis, California, United States - 0_2496_0518 | ecosystem: Host-associated > Mammals > Digestive system > Stomach > Rumen | place: USA... | reverse complement strand
TCATAATAAAACCTCCAATTATTGACTTTCTGCCGCCGCCGTGATAAAATCAGAGGGCAGCGGCGTTTTTATGCTGTTGTGTGTTCTGAGTCCTTGCCGGGTGTGGTTATTTGGCAAGGGCTTTTTTGTTTTCGCTGAGAATTTCCAGAAGCTCGCAGTAACAGGCGCCGTTGTACTGGTACAACTTCAAGCCGTGGGCGGTTGAGTAGTCGCCTGATTCCATGCAATCAATAACAACTCGGATTGCTTTTTGGGTTAGGTGCTTCACATTCTTGCGGCGCGCCGTTATGGCTGTTTTAATCTGTTTTGCTGTCATGGTTGTTTACCTCCTTGAAATTGTGCCGCGTCGGTGCGGCGGTTATATAAAATCTGAGATACTCATGCCCGGCGCGTTCCACGGCGCGCTCGGTGAGTAACTCTCTTCCTCTTCCTCGTCGTCTCCGAATGGGTCGCCCGCTGCAAGCATTTCTTGGCGCCATTCCTCGAACCAACCCAGGCCTTCATAATCGTTGTTTTTCATAATCGTCAACCTCCTTGAAAATTAAGATATTAAGTATTTTGGAACTAAAGTATAACACAATAATTAATGTGTGTCAATAGGTTTTCTAAAACTTTTGAAATAAATCAAAATATTTTTCTATACTCATATGGTATACTAATATAATATATCTTTGGGGCTTACCTTAAAGGCACGGTTGCCTACGCCTCGAAAGTCGCAAGAAATAACCGTAGAATGGCAACCATTCACCGCCGGGGGCAGGGGGTCTGCGGCGTAGCCGGGGGCGGCTCCTTTAATCCCCAAAATACTCTCAAAAAATAAAAAGAAATATTTCAAAACCCTATTGACTTTAATGGAACACTATGCTATAATTTAGTAAAAGGAGTTGATAATATGATTATCGGATATGTAAGAGTCAGCACAATAGAGCAAAACGAGGCAAGGCAAATCAAAGCCCTCGAGGAATACGGTGCGGAGAAGTTGTTTGTTGATAAGCAGAGCGGCATAACTCTCAATCGCACGGAGTTCAAAAAAATGATGGATTTCGTGCGTGAGGGCGATACGGTTGTTACTGAGAGTTTCAGCAGGATTTCGAGAAGCACGAGTGATTTGTTAAAGACTGTCGAAACCCTGACAGAGAAAAACGTCGAATTTGTGAGTCTTAAAGAGAGCGTCGATACCTCTACGCCGCAGGGCAAATTTGTACTCACAATCTTTGCAGCGCTTTCTCAGCTTGAGCGTGAACAGATATTGCAACGTCAGCGTGAGGGCATTGAGATTGCCAAAGCCGCAGGAAAGTACACAGGCAGGAAGCCGATTCAGTATGACAAGAAATTGTTTGGCAAGCTCTACAAGTCATGGAAAAACGGCGAAATGACAGCGGTGGCGTTCATGAAAAAGGTCGATCTCAAGCCGGGCACGTTCTACCGCCGCGTAAAGGATTACGAAGCTGAGCATGGTATAAGCTCGGACGATAAACAAGAGAAATAATTGAATAATTATACAGTGCCAAAGTGCCTTGCTTCAACGCAGGGCGCTTTTATCTTTTAGGAGGCGAATTAATAGAATTACGCGAAAAACTGCTCGCTTCGGACTTGAGCAACCCGAATAACCTCGAATTATTGTTTGCGTTCGCCCGCAACGAGAGTGACCGTCCGCTTGTCCGCCGCGTCCGCCGCTTGTCGGCTAAATACGCCAAAGCTGAGGAGGACGACGGCAAAAAACAACATTTCCTGAGGTTGTATCGTGAGTCACTGTTGTACATGGCTCCGTACGATTTCGACAGCTATATGATATACGTCGAGCTTGAGCGTGAGCCTGAGAAACGCTTCTATGAGCCGCGCCGTGAGAAAATCAAGTCAATCGTCGACGCGCTACAGGATTTGGAGGACGACTATCTCGACGTTCTCAGCATTTCCATGCCGCCCGGCACCGGCAAGAGCACGCTCGGCATTTTCTTCATGTCGTGGATTGCAGGAAAATACCCGGACAGTCCGAACCTTATGTCGGGATTCAGCGGCACTCTGACGAAAGGCTTCTATGAGGGTGTGCTTCAAATCATCACCGACGACGAATATCTCTGGCATGATGTATTTCCGAACGTTCAGCTCGTTGACAAGAACAGCAAGGAGGAAACGATTGACCTCGGCAAGTGCAAGCGTTTCAAAACGATCACCTGCCGCGCAATCAACGCGACCCTGACCGGTGCAACGCGCTGTGAAAAATACCTCTACGCCGACGACCTTTGTTCGGGCATCGAGGAAGCAATGAGCAAGGAACGTCTTGATAAGCTCTGGAATGCCTACAAGAACGACCTTAAATCGCGTAAAAAGCAGGGGTGTAAAGAAATCCATATCGCAACGAGGTGGTCGGTTCACGATGTTATCGGGCGGCTATCCGTTATGTATGAAAATAATCCGCGCGCTCGCTTCATTGTGGTTCCTGCGCTCGACGAGAACGGAGAGAGCAATTTTGACTATAAGTGCGGCGTGGGGTTCGACAAGGCGTACTTTGAAGATATGCGCTCCACGCTCGACGACATTGAATTTCGCGCGTTGTATCAGAACGAGCCTATTGAGCGTGAGGGTCTGCTTTATCCCGAGGACGAGCTACGGCGTTTCTTCGAGCTTCCGAAAGGGGATCCCGACGCTATAATCGCCGTGTGCGACACGAAGGACAGAGGCAAGGATTATGCCGTTTTGCCCGTCGTCTACGTGTTCGGTTCGGATTATTACATCGAGGACGTTATATGTGACGCTTCCGAGGCGTATGAGGGCAGAGCCGTTGAGCTTCTCGCACGGCACAGGGTTCAAATGGCACGGTTTGAGAGCAATTCCGCAGGTGGCAGGATAGCACGTGACATTCAGGCTGAGTTGAAAAAGCGCGGTGCACCGACGGCAATCACCACAAAATATACCACCTCAAACAAGGAAACAAAGATTATCGTCAATGCGCCGTACGTCAAGGAACATTTTCTTTTCAAAGACGAGAGCAAATACGTCAAGAATAGCGATTACGGCAGAATGATTCGCTTCTTGACCTCCTACACCGTGACAGGCAAAAACAAATTTGACGACGTTCCCGACGCGATGGCTATGCTCGCCCTGTTCGCTCAGGCTTTAACCGGCAACAAAGCAACGGTTTTACCGCGAATTTTCTGATATTTTTCGAATATTTTTTTCGAGAAAAGTATTGCATTTATTCGAATAAAATGTTACAATGAAATATGAACAGAATCAGTATTTTTTGTCCCGTTTGCAAGCGCAAGGGACGGCGAAAAAAACTACTTGAGGTTGACAGAAACGCCCGAGGAATTATATATCCCTTCTGCAAATGCTGTCACGACAACATAAGAATAGATTTGAGTGCCCTCAGTGCCATTACAAACCGTAAATAAGCGGTTTGTGGTGGCGCTTTTTGTTTTTCGGGAGGTGAACGAGGTGGCAATAAGAGTAAACGGAGTAAATGAGCCGGTTATAATCAGCAATTCCTTTATGGGTCGCAAGGATATTATCGTCGACGCGGAGAAAATCGACGAAAGCAACGTCCTTGAGATTCTTTACAAGGCATATGGCAAGCACCTCAACTACAACAGGAACGCCATCACCTTTTTGACTGACTATGAAAAGGGCAAACAGCCCATTCTGAACCGCGTAAAGCCTGTCCGTCCCGAAATCAACTACAAAATCACGGAAAATCACGCCTCTGAGGTTGTAGATTTCTATAAGGGCTATATTTTCGGCAATCCGATTGCCTACACTCAGCATTCTCTTGAGGAAAAGCCCACCAAAACGGTCGAAAACAGCACTGTCGGCATTTCGCTTCTGAGTAAGATGTTCCTTGAGGAGTGCAAGAACGCCAAAGATCAGGAACTTGTCAAGGATATTTTGACATGCGGTGTGGGTTATCGCATGCTTCTCCCGAAAACGAATAAAAGCCGTTGGGAAATTTCTCCGTTCAGGTTGGTTCAGTTAGACCCCGCTAACACATTCCTGATTCGCGGCAAGGGCATTGACCGCAAACCGCTTGCAGGTGTTACATACTACCTTGACAATGACACGATTCCACATTTCACGCTGTACACCGACACCGACGTCTACTATATCGATGGAGAAGCACCGTTCAACCCCAAAGTTACGAAGAAAGCCGATAACGGCATAGGCGTTCAGCCCATTGTTGAGTACAAGCTCAATAGTGACAAGATGGGCATTTTCGAGAAAGCCTTGCCCGTCCTCGACGCGATCAACCTCTGCACCTCTGATCGTCTGAACGGCTTGGCGCAGTATATTCAATCATTCGTGTGGTTGAATAACGTCGATATTGACAAGGCTGATTTGGAAAGCCTTATTTGCAATATGTTCCTGCTCACAAAGAGCGGCGATGGTTCGGCTCCCGCGAGCGTTCAGTATCTCGCTTCAAATCTCAATCAGCAGTCCGAGCAGGTTCTCAAGGACGATTTGTACGAAACGCTCCTGCGCATTACAGGCGTTCCGAACCGTGAGGGCAACACCGGCGGTGATACCGGTCAGGCTGTCATTCTCCGAAACGGATTTGCCGTCGCTGAGAGCAAGGCGAAGTCGATGGAGCCTATCTTTGAGGCATGCGAGCGTGAGTTGCTGACAGTTGCGTTCAATATTATCGACCGCGACAACGCTCAGGGACTTGAGGAAATCAAAAAGCTTAACCTGTCCGATATTGATATTAAGATCAGCCGCAACCGTACCGATGAAATTCTCACGAAGCTACAGGCGCTCAACCTCGGACTCAATTCAGGCGTTGCTCCTTATGATATGTTCTCTACGATCGGCTTGTTCGACGACCCCGATAAAGTTTACACCAATTCGCTGCCGTATCTCGCGAAGTGGAAGTACGACGACGAGGTGAACGTAAATGACCCCGAAGTCGCCGTATGAGAAAGCCGATAAGCGGCTCGAAAAAATTCTCGCAGAAACAAAAAAGGAATTCAACAAGCATAGGCTGAGGAACTTCACGGGGCACGACGAGCTGAATGTTCTCCGTATTAAGAAGGACGTTGCAAGCCTGTATAAGAAGCTCGACCGTATGAACCGCAAATTCTACCTTGAGATTGCTCAAGAGGTTTATGACGATATATACGCCGAGCAGGGTAAAGAGCCCGACCGCATGTTCGAAATAGCTTGGCTCAACGAAATTCTCGACACAACAAACGAAGTTACCGACTTTATATATACGAATGAGGTCAAAAGAAAACGTGACCGCTTCTTTGAGTCGCTTCTCGTATTGACCTACGGAAATTATACCGACGCTGATATCATGACGCTGTATAAGCGCGCCTTTGATGTATGGGCGCGTCAAACAGAGCAATATGAGATCAATGTTGTAGATTATTCGAGCCGCGACGCGTACCGAGATCTCGGCGTGCAGCGTTTGCGGTGGAATACTCAGCGCGACGGTCGCGTGTGCGCAGAATGTCAGAAGCGCGACGGCGTTATTTATCCTATCAATGCTATCCCCGAGTCACACTGGAATTGCAGATGTTTTCTGACTCCTCCTTAATACTCCTTTTCAGTCGGGCGGGCTTTCTCTTTTTCTCCCTGCCCGACATGCCTCGCAGACGAGTGAAACGGATTTCACGCCGGTCTTATTAGCCGGAAATAGCGGGTTCGACTCCTGCGTCTGCGCCCATACAGACAGAGAAGTCTATAATCGCAAACATGTGAGAGAACACCAAACGCAAAAAGGGACAGAGAAGTCGTTAAAACGCAGAAAGGAATTTATGGCAAGGATTGACATTACAAAAATCGAAGGCTACGCAGCCATGACCGCCGAGCAAAAAATCGCAGCTCTTGAGGGATTTGACCTCGAAACGCCCGATTTGTCAAAGTACGTCACGAAAGACCTCTACGACAAGGCAGCAAGCGAAGCGGCGGCATGGAAGAAGAAGGTCAGGGAAAATCAGACCGACGACGAACGCAAGAAGCAGGAGGACAAGGAGAAGGACGAACGTCTCAAGGAACTTGAGCGCCGCGTTGCAATCAGCGACACAACGGAGTCCTTTATCAACAGCGGTTACGACGCGGAGAACGCGAAGAAAGCTGCAACAGCCCTCTTTGACCGCGACGACAAGGCATTTTTTGAGATTCAGAAATCCGTCATGGATTCCGCCAAAGCAGCCGCCGTTGCCGAGAAAATGAAAAGCACTCCCGACCCCCAGATGGGTGAGGTTGGTACCGGCAAGCGCGACTACAACAAGGAAATCGCTGCCGCGCAGGAGAGAGGCGACACAGTGCTCGCCGCAAATCTCATGTCGCAGCAGTTCGCAGAAAATCAGAATAATAACAATGGAGGTAATACTTAATACCCACAGGTTTCATGCAGAGCTTCTCGCTCCCGAACTACAGTGGTCTGCTCTATAACAAGGGCAACACCAAAACCCCGCTTTTAACCGCGATCGCGCCGAGAATGCAGTACACCGACTCCGTTGAGTTTGTGACAGGTCAGGAATACGAAACCGGCGGCGGCGCTCAGCCCGAAATCAGCGAAACCGCTTCACTGACAGCTCCCGACCCTACGTTTGTAACCACCTCGCAGAAAACGAATGTAACTCAGATCTTTCAGGAGTCGTTCGGTATTTCTGACGCGAAGCTGTCTAACATGGGCACAATGTCGGGTGTGAATATCGCGGGTCAGCAGCCTAACCCGAGAAATCCGCTTGATCTCCAGACCGCCGCGAAAATGACAAAGATTTCGCGCGATATCGAGTATACGTTCATTAACGGCGTGTACCAGAAGGCGGCTGCCGATAATCAGGCGAATAAGTCCAGAGGTCTTGTGAACGCGATCACAACCAACACCTTTAGCATGGAAGGCAAACCGCTCGGCTTGTGGAAGGTCGCGGAAATGCTCAAGCTCATGCGCGACAACAACGCCGACACCGAGGGTCTTGTCCTTTGGCTTGATTCGACCTCTCTCTTTCAGATCAACGCTGACGCTTCTCAGAACGGCCTTACAATCGTTCCGTCCGACCGCGTATATAACGGCATTCGACTTATGTCGCTGCTCACTCCTCTCGGTGAGATCTATCTCAGGCTCGGTGAGTTCCTGCCCGCAGGCAAGGTTCTCGTTCTCAATCTGCCTGTTATCAAGCCCCGCGAGCAGCTCACTCCCGGAAAGGGCAATTTCTACCGTGAGGCGCTTGCTAAGACCGGCGCAGGCGAGAAGTATCAGATCTTCGGACAGATCGGTCTTGACTACGGTCCCGAGTTCTATCACGGTATGTTCACCAACGTTTCTACCGAGTTCAAGGCTCCCGCTTCCGCTAAGGCTGTATATATCACTAATGGCGCTGTCGGCACTGTTGAAAGTCCTGCGGAAATCACCGGCGCGACCCTTAACAAGTCAACTGTAGCTGCCGACAATACCGCTAAGGTTGCCGTAGCTTCCACAAGCTATAGCCCGACTCCCGTTACTGCGGCTACACTGTCATATCTGTGGCAGGTGCGCGCTAAGACAGGCACCGTGTGGACTGACCTGACAAACGCTTACACCGGCTACAACACCGCCGAGCTGACCGTAAAGGCGGCCGATGCTGAGAAGCACTACAGATGCAAGGTAACTGCGGCAGGCTCCGCGATCGGTACTGTATACTCCGACGAGTGCACTGTAAACGCCACGGTCTGATCGTAACGAATTAATGAATTGAGGTGATTGAATGGCTTCTTTGGAACAGTTAACTAAATTAAGACGCCGCTTGCCCGACGCAACCGACGCTGAATTGAACGCAGTTCTTGACGACGCCGAGGACGCCATTCTTTCACGCCGTTTTCCATTCTCCGAGGTTCCGACTATGCTCGAGGATAAATACAAGGGCTTACAGATTCGGATTGCGGTTGTGCTTTACAACAAGATCGGTGCTGAGGGCGAGTCGTCACACAACGAGTTAGGCGTTAACCGAAAGTATGAGTCGCTCGATGTTCTGCTCAAAGAGGTAACTCCGAAAGGGGTGGTTCGGTGAGGGATTTGAAACGCAATCAGCGTTTGATTCATTACTCACTCCTTAACGTAACCACGACCGACGGTTGGGGCAACGAGAGCAAGACTTACAGTGAGATTCAGTCAATGCGTATTGCCGTTTCGTCCGAAAAGGGCGACGCGGCGGCTGAGGCGTTCGGCAAAGATCTTGACTATGATGTTACAGCGGTAACACATGATATGTCTTGTCCAATAGACGAGTATTCCCATGTATGGATTGACGCGCCGACGGACGCACCGTATGACTATGAGGTCAAGCGCAAGGCAACCTCACTCAACTGTATAGCCTATGCCCTGAAAAGAGTGACAGTATCATGATTCGGCTCGAAACGAACGTGTCGGACGTTATCGCACGGCTCAGGGAGTATCGAAATTCACTCCATGAGCGCATGAACGAGATTATCAGTCAGCTCGTCACCGAGGGTGAAATCGTAGCCCGTGCGGAAATCGTTGAAATGGACGCGGTATTCACCGGCGAGCTTGCCAACTCAATAACCTCATTCTATGACGAGCAATCACGTATCGGATTTGTTAGATGCGACGCGGATTACGGAATATTTGTAGAGTTTGGCACCGGCATTGTCGGCAGTCAGGCACCGTACAGTGGTACGGCAATGGCTGAGATAGGCTACAAATACGGCGGCGGCACTACCTACGTTCAGACTGAGGACGGTCGTGTCGGGTGGTATTTTCCCGCGCGAGATGGCAAGTGGTACTTTACCGAGGGTCAGCCCTCACACCCATTCATGTGGGAAACAGCGCAGATATTGAAACGGCAGGTAATTCCGATTGCAAGGAGGGTATTCGGGACAGTATGATTAATGACGAAACTATTGTTTTTCAGACCGTCGCGGCAGCCCTCAGAACGGCGTACAATGGGATTTTCGTGACAGGCGAGGAATTATCCTCAATGCCGCCGAAATTCCCCGCTGTGACGATTGTACAATCGCAGAATGAAATATTGACCGCTCACTCTACGTTTGACAGGTTCGAAAACGTCGCGGGAGTGAGTTATAAAATAGAGGTTTTCAGCAACTTGCAGAATTCACATCAGCGGTTCGAACAGGCGAGAGAAATAGGTGAGCTTATCAGCGACACTATGGTTGGCATGGCATATGTCAGAACCTTCTGCAAGCCTATTCCGAACGCCGACGCAACAGTTTCTCGCAGAGTGCTGAGATTCCTCAAAACTACATTGACAACGGAGGTAATTTAATACCGGAAGTAACAGGCGTATCAACCATAGGCGTAACCGTGTCATGGGCAGTCGAAGCAACAGCAGGCACAAGACCTACAACCGGTTATACAGCACTTAAAAATATCGTCAGCGTTCCCGAGAATAACCCTTCTCCGCAGACGCTTGACACTACTGTACTGACTGAAACAGAACAGCACACTTCTATCCCCGGACTTAAAGAAGCTGCGAGTGCAATGGCAATCAGTGCGAACGATACTAACGAAACAAGAGAAGCGTGGGACGCGTTTGTAACAGCTGCGGGAGCTCTTAAAGGCGGCAAAAAGGCTTGGATTTGCATTCAGACTCCTAACATCACTAACGCAACCTATATCCCCGGATATCCCTCTCCGAGAGGTTCAGGCGCGTATGAGGTCAACAACGTCCTTAAGACAAATCTGTACTTCACACCGACCGGTGCTCCCGAGTTCGCGGCGGCTCCCACCGCAAGCGGAAATCACTAATTAAAGAAAGGACATTCCTATGGCAAAAACAATCAATATTGCTTACAAAGGCAAAGATTACATCCTCGAATTCAACCGTAACAGCGTGAAGGCTCTCGAACGTTCGGGGTTTAATATCGCTGAGATTGCTTCAAAGCCTGTTTCTACAATCGAAACTTTGTTCCATGGTGCTCTCAAAATGCACCACCCCGCAATCAGCCGCGAAAAAGCTATGGATATTTACGACACGCTCAGCCACAAGGACGAGCTTGTCAGCAAGGTAGTTGAGCTTTACGGCTCTGTTGTGGAGGAGCTTACAGGTGCGGCTGAGGAAGCAGAAGTCGAGGGAAACGCGAACTGGGACGCGAGCTTCTAAATGAATACGAACGTCCCGAACCGAAAACGCTGACTCAGATCTTTGAGGAACAGTATCCGTTTTTCTTGTCCATAGGAATGTCCTCCGCGGAGTATTGGGAAGGGTCTGCCGACTTGACCCGATACTACCGCGAGGCATTTAAAATGAAGGAGAAGCGCAAGGTGCGTCAAGATGATTACAACGCGTGGCTGTATGGGTTGTATATCCATGAGGCAATTGCTTCAATCTTCTGCTCGTCGGACGAGAAAAAATATGTCTATCCCGATAAGCCTTTTCTTGAGAAAAAGTTGGAAGAGGATAAACTCACTGACGAAGAAAAGAAAGAGCGGCAAATTGCCGCAGAGTTGGCATTTCATAAAAATCTCATGCGTAAATACGGCAAACAAGACACCGCCGAGAGCTGATGTTGTTATCGGCTTTTCGGCGGTTTTTAATTTATATTTGTGAGGTGATGGAATAGCTGTAACCGTTGACAATCTGGAAATAAGGGCAACAGGTAATGAAGCGAACGCAACCGCAAGCATAGACAGGCTGATATCGCGTCTTGAAAGTTTGCAGGCTACAGCGGACGCAACTACAGCAGCTCTTTCAAGGATTGGGACAGGTGCAGGCAGTCCCGCGCTTGGCAACATTTCAAATAATTTTAACACGGTTATAAACAATCTGTTTAATAATCAGAGAATTAACAATATAGCTGACAGCTTCAACGACTTATCGCGTACGACTTTTAATAGTCAGTACATCGGCGCAGTTAATAATACAGCAAACGCGGTGTATAACTATGGACGAGCTCTCGGTCAGGCAACCGAGAATGTTCAGCGTCATGCTAACCATACGCGTACTCTTTTTCACCGCCTCGCAACGACCGTAGGCCAGTTCTATATCCTTTATATGGCGGTCAAGAAGGTCGCTAACATCTACGCTGAGTGGTACACAAAGAGCAACGACTTCATAGAAAATATGAACTTGTTTGAAGTCACGATGCGTAGCGGCACCAACGCCGCGCTTGATTATGCAAAGAGCGTTGAGCAGATAATGGGCATTGACCTTGCGGATTGGCTGAATTATCAGGGTAAATTTCAGCAGTTATCCAAAGGCTTCGGTGTAGCAAGTGAGCAAGCCGACATCATGTCGAAAAACCTCACGCAGCTCTCTTATGATTTGTCGTCGTTCTTTAACGTAGACGCGCAGAAAGCGTTTGAAAAGCTAAGCTCGGCAATGGCAGGTCAGGTTAAGGGTTTGCGTGAATATGGCATTGACGTTACTGTCGCCTCGTTACAACAGTACGCGCTCTCAAAAGGCATTGACCTCACTGTCCGAAACATGACGCAGGCTCAAAAGGCTGTCCTGAGATATAACTACATCCTTGAAAAAACAGTCAACATACAAGGTGATATGACGCGTACCATTATCACGCCTGCAAATTCTTTACGCATTCTCAACGCGCAGCTTGAACGCTTGAAGCGAACCCTCGGCAATATCATTTCGGTTGTCGTCACAAAGTTCATTCCATACGTTCAGGCGGGCGTAAATCTTATCACGAAATTTGCGGAGAGGATTGCAAACGCATTCGGCTTTGAGCTTCCGAAAATCGACTATTCGGGATTGGACGACGCTGTTTCAATCACCGAAGATATGGACGACGCCGCCTCAAACCTGTCCGATGATTTCGCTGACGCTGCGGCAGAAGCGAAGAAGCTCAAATATCAGCTCATGGGCTTTGACGAGCTAAATATCCTTAAATCTCCGACTGATGATTCGACCGCAAGCAAGGTCGAGGATAATCTCGCAAACCTCTATCCGTCCGATCTGGGACTTGGCATACCTGAGTATGATTTCGGGCTTGATTCGGTGTCATTGAAAGCCGATGAAATTCTCAACAAATTAAAAGAGGCTTTCAATAATCTTTATGAAAATTCAGGCGCAAAAAACTTTGTCGATGAATTCAATTATGCTCTCAAGAATGTTAATACAGAGCAGATTCGTGAAAACTTCACGAGTATTGCGAAAGATTCTGCTGAAATCGCCAAAAATGTAGCTCCTTCTGTTATAGAAACCAACAAAGCAGGAGGTGCGGCAGGAGGTGCGGCAGCAGGGTTAGGAGCTACAATCGGCGGCAAATTAACGGAAATTGGCTCGGGAGCTGTAGCTCAGTGGTTGAGCGAGGACAAGCTCGACATTATTGAGCGCATAAATTCTATTTTGGGCAAATTTACAAGCGGATTTGAGAACGTTGCAGGGATATTTAGAGTTTTAGGCGTATATGCCTCTAAATTATTTGATATCATTTCGCCGTATGTCACTCCTGTCCTTGTCAATATATTAAGAGCTATCGAATGGGCACTTGGCGGAATTGGAGAAGTTATGGGTGGAGTGTTCCAACTCATAAGCGACGGTGTCTTAAATATCCTTACAGGCATGCCGGGATTCATTTCTGATGTGAGAAAAAATGTATTAGGATTTGTTGACGGAGTAAAACAATGGTTTTCTGACTTGTGGAGCAATATCTCAACAGGTTGGCACACTATTTTTGACCCGTGGGGAGAAATACTCACAAAGGCTTGTAATTTAGTAGACGAAAATTTCATTACTCCTGTAAAGGAATGGTTTTCTGGCTTATGGGGTGGCGTTTCTGACGGCGCAGATGGTGCATGGGAAGGCATAAAAGGAGCGTTTTCAGGCGTTGCAGATTGGTTCACCGATGTATGGGAGAATATCTCGGGCTTTTTCTCCGGTATTGGCGATTGGTTCGCCGGAATATGGGAAAACGTCTCAGGCTTCTTTAATGGGGTCGGTGAATGGTTTTCCAATTTGTGGGCGAAGGTTTCAAACGGTTGGCACATAGTATTTGACCCATGGATAGAAATTCTTAAAAGAGCCAAAGATTGGGTCAATACAAATGTTATCACACCGATAACTGATTTTTTCAAAGGCTTGTGGCAGAATGTTTCGGGATTCTTTGAAAATTTATGGAACGATATTACAAACATCTGGAACGACGCGTCAAATTGGTTCAATGAAAACGTAATTGAACCGGTAGCCAATTTCTTTAGCGGAATTTGGGAAAATATCTCAAAGGGTGCAACGGAAGCTTGGAAGGGAATACAAGACGCATTCTCAGGGGTAGCTGAATGGTTCGGCAATATTTTTGAGGAAGCATGGAAGAAAGTACAGAATATTTTTTCTGCAACAGGCGAGATTTTCAATGATATTCAAAACGGGGTTGCTAATGCGTTTGCGACTGTTATCAACAGTCTAATTGACGGTATGAATTCTTCAATCGCAGTGATTTTTTATAATATCAACTCTGTATTTGACACGTTGAGGGAATTCGAACTGTTTGAAATAAAGCCATTCTACTGGCTTCCGAAAGTCGACCCTCCTCAAATACCCAAAATTTCAGGCTCTTATGCCTCCGGCGGCTTCCCCGAAATGGGCGAATACTTCCTTGCACGTGAGAGTGGTCCCGAAATGGTAGGACGTATAGGCAATCAGAACGCCGTCGCCAACAATGACCAGATCGTAACAGCGGTCAAGCAGGGCGTTTATGAAGCCGTCATGAGCGCACAACAGCAGGGAACCGCAAATACAAATCAGCCTGCAAGCTATGATGTAGATTATATTACCCTCGGCGGCGATATCCTGCTCAAATCCTTTGTGAGAGCGCACAACAATTATGTGTATGCTACAGGGCAATCGCCTTTGAAAATGAAAAGGGGAGATTAAATAGACTTTTGGTTAGTTAACGGAAACCCCATTCCACCTCCTAAGTCCTGCAAGGTTACTGTTTATGACATCGACAGTGAGGACGGCGCAGGGCGTAACCAATTCGGTGAGATGTTCCGTGACCGCGTGGCAATCAAGCGCAAAGTTGAATGTACATGGCCGCCGCACTTTACGCCGCAGGTCAGCGCACTTCTCAACGCCGTTGAAAATGAATTTATCACGCTTACATACCCTGACCCGAAAACAGGCAGTCAGAGAACTATGACCTGCTATGTGGGTGACAGGTCGGCAGAAATGTATTATATCAAGCCCAACGGAGAAGCCTTATACTCAAGCGTTTCGTTTAATTTCATTGAGAGGTGATCGCGTATGTACCCTGTAGGAAATGCCTTTAATTTAGCCGCTCAGGGCGACAGCAGGCAGATCATGGTTCGCGCGACGTTCAATGATACGATCGTTGTCGGCGGCGACTACCTCAAATCTTTGACGTTTCAAAGCTACTTTAAGGTTAGCGACAAAATAGTCCTCGGCACAACCTGTGCTAAGCAGCTCAACCTTGAAATGTATCTGCCACAATCCCTCTCAAGCATTAACCTCAAGACAGCGAAGATTTTTGTTGAAGTCGGATTTCTCGGAGTTACGACTGTACTCAACAGTATTGACGTTAATCTGTATGTTGACGCGATTCTCGGATATCTTTATGAAAACAAGAACAATGACAATCTGACGTTTACGATCACAAACGACGAGCTTGTCGCAACCGCTCAGGACAGCGGTGTGTCGGTCAGACTGTCCGACGGAAAAGTTATTGCTGAGCCTGCCGAGGGAGTCGACGTTGCTACTTCAACGTTTTGGCTCCCTATGGGAGTATATTACGTCAGGGATTTTGAAAAGCGCAATCGAACCGATAACGTGTCGATCGTAGCCTATGACGGTATGAAGTTGATTGAAGAGCATGTCGATAACTATTCGCCTGAGCACCTGAACACGGGAAGAACGGCAAAGCAGCTTATTACACTAATAGGTAATGAGATCGGAGTGAGTACAATCGTTTCCGATTCTCTCCCAAACGCCGCCGAGCACATACCCATTACAGGCTATTATAGCAAGAAATGGATTGATATGCTCGGATATTACGCAGGATTTATCGGCGGCAACGCTTGTTTTGATCGTCTGGGCAACCTCACTGTCAAGCCTTATGAAGCGGTTGATTATACCGTCGACCGCTCTCAGCAGTATTTATCGGGGCTTCAAAGCCGTGCAGAGAACGACTACACTGTCGATTCATTCGTATGCACGACGCCCGAGAGTGACGAAGATTATTATGCGAATATTCCCTCGAGATATAATCTCGGCTGGGTAAACGGTACCACGGGAATTGTAACCCCGGGCGTGACCTCAACCGGGGACAAACTATTTTATTCAAACTTTTTCAAAATGCTCTATGGCGCGCAATATTTAATTAGCCGCGAAACTGACAGAGGACTTATCCATCTTTATTTCTATCGCGGAACGACAACGTATATAGGCGAGGACAGTGATTGTGCAAGTTATACAGGCACCTACCCGCTGAACGTAGGGCAGAAAGAAAACGCCGTAACCATAACGAGTAATACAGAAATGCTCAGGGCGAGGATAGAAACCACCAAAGCAGGCGGCTACAGAGAGGTTTACGCCGGTACGTCCGTTACATATGAAATGGACGACACGTATAAGATCAAGCGCATTCGCGGTACGGGCGGCGTGATAGGTACTCAGGGTAATATGCCCGTTGAGATCAATAACCCGTATATCTACCGTGAAGCCTTGTTAACGCCGATTCAGCAGTATTATAGCGGACTCAGCTTCTATCCTTGTGAGGTGAAATATCGCGGCAATCCCGCGCTTGACGCAGGCGATATCATCAAGGTTGCAGACCAAAGTGGAAACCTTAAGAATGCGATCATAACCTCCCATACAATTAAGATCAGCGGCGGTATGAGTGCGACTATTGAAAGCATGGCAGATATCAACATATAGGAGTGATTAAATAGCAGAAATCAACCTTGGTAAAGTCGTCATTACTTACAAAGGCACATACGACAATTCTACCACATACTCAGCTCTTGACGTTGTGAGGTATAGCGGCAAGACGTACCTCTCGGACGGAACCGTAACGGGTGAGGATCCTTCTACCTCAACGCACTGGCACGTTATCGCTGCGGACGGCATTTATTCAGCTGTTGCAGGCAGCGGAATTGACATTTCGGGTAATACAATAAGCGTCGCCGACGAGAGTATCACCGTTGAAAAGGTCGCCAACGACCTCGCGGCGGTGATCAACGCTAAAGCGCCCGCCTCCACCGCCTACACCTTCGATACCACGACAACGAACGTTGTGTACAACGCGAACAACCCGAAAACAATCTACCTCAACGCCTATATAAACGGCAAGAACATGTTTGTGCTTACAACGGCAAACAACTACTATCAGATCGCGCTTTGTTATGACGGAACAGAATACGTGCGCGAACTCACAGCCGGCGGCGCGACAACGTATAAGCCGTGGGTGCTTGTAAACAACGAAAACACCGTCAACAAAACAAGCGCGATAACCGCCTCTAACAAGACGAGCACCACGCTGTACCCGTCAATCAAGGCGGTTGTCGATTACCTTGTTGCTAATTACCTCGGCAGCGGCAACAACACCGTTTCATGGGCGAATCTCGCGGCGGCGGTGCAGACGGTGATCAACGGCAAGGAAAGCGCATCCAACAAGCTGTCCTCAGAAGCTGGTATTGACGAGGATTCCACCGATACGAAGTACCCCTCCGCGAAGGCAGTGTTTAACTTCGGCGTGGATATTCTCGACGATGTAGCAGGCGACCTTGTGCTCAAGGAAAACCTTTCCAATAAGAAAAACGCAATTGCAGGCAACGAAACGAGCAAACAATATTATCCGTCGATAAAGGCAGTTGTCGACTACATCGCCGCAAATTACGAGGCATTGTCAAACAAGCTGACCTCAGAAGAGGGAATTGACAGTGGTTCCACCGATACGAAGTACCCCTCCGCGAAGGCGGTCTATGACCTCGGCGTAGAGATCCTTGGCCTTGTGAACGATGATATTTCGAACGTTGAGTCCCGCCTTGTGCTCAAGGAAAGCTCAAGCAACAAGCAAAGCTCAATTACAGACGTCAACAAAGCAAGCACCGCGCTGTACCCGTCCATCAAAGCCGTGTATGATTACGGCTCGCAGATTTCAAGCGCTGTTGAAGATGTAAAAGCCTATATCGGCTACACCGACAGCGATATCCTCGGTCTGCATGCTGACTTTGAGAATAACCGATTTACACGTCTGGGTGCGGCTGTCGGTCTGAACGCGGGCAGTGATTTCAACGCGTTCCCGATGTACGGTCAGCGCAGGCGCGTCGTGGTCGATTCTGACGGCGTGATAATTGACAGCTACTCTCCGGAAGATGTTGGAGAATCCGATACTGATGTTGACGTCATGGTCTATCAGCCGAAGTTTTACTACAAGGTCGTACCGCTCAAGCTAGAGAAACAGTCAAGCGGCTTGGGCTATCACATCCGCAAGGCGAATTACTACATCAGCTCGACGCCGCATGCCGGCTTCAAACCCCACCCTCTGTTTTTTGACAAGAATGGAAACGAGATTGACTATGTGTTGTTTTCGGCGTATGAAGCGTCGTATATGTGGCGCAGGCAGGTCAGCACAAACGGTACGGATTCCAGATACGTTGATAGCATTTTCCATGACGGTGTGAATACAGATACGACGATTGAAACAAGCGCGGTTCTGAAATCCTTGCCGGGCGTCAAGCCGATATCTGGTCAGTACAAGGCGATGAACAAAGGCAATTTGGAAAACTGTGCGCTGAGGAAATCGTCCAACTGGCACCTAGACACTATTAAATCAGTATCAGCAAATCAACTGCTTATTGCTATTGAGTATGGAACATTCAACACACAGGCGGCAATTGGTCACGGTGTTGTTTCCAATGCGAATAATGATTCCAATAACTGCTCTTCGCTCACAGGGTCAACATCAGCGGCAACGTTTAACACCGATTCTGGTATGGCTAGCGAGACAATTTATGATGTTGCAGGAAGTGAAACGCCGTTCAATACTAACGGAAAGCTAGCTATTTCCTATAGAGGAATGGAAAATCCGTGGGGAAACATCTGGAAACACACTAACGGCATTAATCTTTTTGGTGACGGTACCGAAAGAGGCTGTCAGATCTATATTGCAGAGGATTTCAATTTTAACGAAAGCGTCAAGGGAGAAGTTACAATTAGTGGAATAAACTATCGCTATTGTAACACAGGCTTCACCATGTCGAACGCCACAGGATATGTTTCAGCGTTCGGCTACGGCAATGAAAAATTTGACTGGCTCTTTATCCCGTCGGAAGTTTTAGGTAACAGCTCCGTTCCTGTGGGAGATAACTGCCAAGTCTTGCCAAACGCAACAGATTACCGCATCGTTTTGTTTGGCGGTAATTGGAGCGGAGGAGCCAATGCAGGCGATTACTGTGTATTTTGCAACAACGCTGCAAGAACCGGAAACGGTTTTATCGGCGGTCGTTTGCTGTTTGTACCGACAGCAACGGTTTAAGGAGGTATTTTTATGACAGATTACGGTATTGTAAAAAGTGCGGTCAGACCCGAAGCGAAGGTCGTTGACGAGTATTCTGTATGGGTGAATACCGACATTGCGGAAACCGCCGACGGCTGGGAATATCACATGGTTCAGTACAGCAAGGACGAATACATCAAGCTGATGGACGAAGCAAACCAAAAGGCTCAGGCAGACCTTGAGTATATCGCCATGATGACGGAGGTGGAGCTTGAATGAGTAAGCACTTCAAAAAGGTAAAGGGCTATTACGACAGCGGATTGTGGAGCATCGAGAGAGTCCGAAACGCTGTCATCAAGGGCTGGATAACAGCAGAAGAATTTAAGGCTATCACAGGCGAAGAATACGAGGTGTAAGCATGAACGTTAAACCGAAATTTGTTTATTACGATATTCGCCGCAAGCAATCGGTTTGTCTGACTATGTACACGCATGAAAACGACGTTGACACTCAGGTACTTGAGGTCAGCATGCTTGATGACGGCGAGCCGATTGAGCTGGATGCGGACTATACCTATTCAGCCGCGATCGTTAACCGTGAAACAAAGGCGCTTATCAATGACAGTATATCATGCGAACTTAACGACAGCGGAAACGTCCTTATTCCGATTGATAACTTCCATACGCTCGGTGCGCAGGATTTGCTTATCGAGCTGACTATTACAGACAACGCAGGCAATCAGGTGCTTGTCACTCCGTTTCCTTTGTGGATTCACGTTAATGAATCGATTCTCGACGACGCTCAGGTCACACCCGAGAGTCAGGGAACCGTTCCTGAACTGCTCGAGGAAGCGAAAGAAGCACTGGACGCCGTGAAAACTGTTTCTGCGACCGTCAATCAGAACGGCACGATCACGTTTACAATGTCCAACGGCTCGACGGTGACGACGACGGGAGAGAGCGTCATCGGGCCGCAAGGTCCACAGGGTATCCAAGGCGCTACAGGTCCGCAGGGCATTCAGGGAGAACCCGGTGCGCAAGGTGCTCCGGGAGCGAAAGGTGACAAAGGCGATAAGGGTGATAAGGGCGATACCGGTGCAACAGGCGCTACCGGCTACAGCCCGACGGCAACGGTTACACAGACACAAAGCGGTGCAACCGTAACTATCACAGATAAGAACGGTACGACAACGGCGAACATCTCGAACGGTGCACCCGGTCAAGATTATGTTCTGACACCGCAGGACAAATCCGATATAGCCGCCATTGTTTTGAGCGAGCTACCAACCACACAGGGGGTGCAGTATGGCAATACGAGTAATTGATGACACTAAACTGCAAAATATCGCCGTAGCCATTCAGGGCAAGGACGGCGGTGGTCAAATGACGGTTGATGAAATGCCGACGAGGATTGCGGAAATACCGACAGGCGGAGGTTCCGTCGAAAAAAAAGATGTTAATTTCTATGACTGGGAAGGCACATTGCTTTTTGGCTATTCCGTCGAAGAAGTGCAGGCGATGACTTCTCTGCCTGCGCCGGATACAAGCCCGAATTATCAAAGTGTAGACCATGACCTTCTTACTTTTCAGAAATGGACTCGGAACCTTACGAATATAAAAACGTGGGTTCGGAATCATAGCAATCAATCGCTGGGTGTAGGTGCGATTTATACAACTACCGATTTGCAAAATCATAATTACTGGAACAATCCGCGGTTGACAAACGATAAATCAATATATATGCAAAAACGCGGAGTCACTTCGATTGGTAACAGTGCGTTTCAGAGTTGCTATTCTCTCACATCTATAAACATTCCAGACGGAGTCACTTCGATTGGTAACAATGCGTTTTATAATTGCGCTTCTCTCACATCTATAAACATTCCAGACGGAGTCACTTCGATTGGTATCAGTGCGTTTTATAATTGCTATTCTCTCACATCTATAAACATTCCAGACGGAATCACTTCGATTAGTATCAGTGCGTTTTCGGGTTGCTATTCTCTCACATCTATAAACATTCCAGACGGAGTCACTTCGATTGGTAACAATGCGCTTTCGGGTTGCTATTCTCTCACATCTATAAACATTCCAGACGGAGTCACTTCGATTGGTAACAATGCGTTTTATAATTGCTATTCTCTCACATCTATAAACATTCCAGACGGAGTCACTTCGATTGGTAACAATGCGTTTTATAATTGCAGAGAATTGTATGACGTTGTTATTCACGGCAAACCCGCATTATTAAATACAAACGCTTTTAGCGGTGCACCCTCAACCCAAAAGCTTTACGTCCACCGTTCTGACCTCAGTTGGTATGAAACGGAAACGAATTGGTCAACAATCTATGCACAAGGCAAAATCGTCGCGGCGGCTGATTATCTTGACCACCTGATTTCGATAGGAATTGATGTAACTGACTTTGAAAATGAGGTGATTAGTGAATGAAAGGTGATATTGTACCCGTAAAAGAACGATACACAGAATACGGCAAAGACTGGGTCAAACGATATTCCGATAACGGCATGATGATAGAACGCGACGGAGAATTATATAGCGAAGCAGTAGACGAAGCTAAATATGAGTTTGAGCGTGTCTATTATGAAACCGACATACCCGTCGAGGCTGAGCCGATTGACCCCGAGGAAGGAGTTGTTAACAATGACGAATGAAGAAATCGCAGTGACTCTCACTGAGCATGGCCAACATATCAAATCCAACACGCACCGCATTGACGAGCTCGAAGAAGCTCAAAAGGAAATGCGCGATTTGGTGAGGTCTGTTGACAAGCTCGCACAGTCTATGCAGACAATGGCGAACGAACAGGACAGGCAAGGCAAGCAGCTTGACGCGCTCGAAACGGCGAAAAACGACACATTCAAATACTGGCTGCGGCTGATTCTATCGTCAGTCGCGACCGGCTTGATCGGTTACGCGCTTGCAATGTTCATCAAGTGAGGTACATATGGCTAAAAAACTCAAAAAAGATCATTTCAAGGAATTCTCAAAGCTTATCCTGTTTCTGTTCGCGGTCAATTACTTCATCGGCGGCGCGTTCCTGCTGTGGGTGGTGCAATTTCAGCTCACCCACGCGGCTGCTCCCGAGTACGTATCGGCGGCTGAGTTTGTTACATACTTTACAGCGCCCATCGTGGCAGGCTTGCTCTCCTATTTTGGCAAAGCAGCTGTAGAAAATTTCGAAAAGATCAAAAACAATTTCACGGGCAATAAAAACGAAACTGATAATAAAG
>Ga0326511_10001218_pt1 | contig 21623 bp, 40 predicted proteins | sample 0_2496_0518_D_FD_203701 | JGI IMG/M metagenome (GOLD analysis project Ga0326511, IMG submission 203701) | Bovine rumen microbial communities from UC Davis, California, United States - 0_2496_0518 | ecosystem: Host-associated > Mammals > Digestive system > Stomach > Rumen | place: USA... | reverse complement strand
AGTTCCACTATCACCTAAATTTAACGTTGAATTTCCGCTTATAGTTATAGATGTAGCTGGAATATTTGTTGGCTAACTTTCATTAGGTGCAAAATAACTAGATAACATATTTACTAAATCCTAAATTGTTATTTCTTCATAATTAACAATGTGTCCAAATTCATCAAACTGAATAGAGTATAATTTTTTACCAGTAGATGGAATAATGCTGTGATTTGAATGTTTTACAATATTATTTTCAATTTTAAGTCCATTGCTTGCTCCTGTTATAACTCCTGTAATATTTGCAGTTTTATTAGTAATAGGAACTGGATTTCCATTTAAAGTAATACTCTCAATTTTATTTTGTAAACTAGGTTTATCAGTACTAGGAATTGCTCCAACTTCAACAGCAGTATAACTTGGTTTATTTGTTGTTTTAGCCCATGCTGGTACTGTAGGATCAGTTTCAGAGCTAGGACCAGGACCAGGATTTCCATTTTCTAAATCTACAATTCTTTTTTCGAGTTTAGAGAAAGCTTTCTAGAATGTATCTCCACTTGCTAAACTTGAAGATTGATCACTATTCCAAACTGTATAACTGCTCAATGCAGTTGGAATTAAAATATTTGAATCATTATTTAATTGTTGATTATTAATTTTTGGAAATCCTGATTTTAATGGATCATCTAAATTAGATTTATCCCATACTTGATAAAATTCTGAATCCGATTTTTTTCGTAATATAGGAGTTGATGAATTTACTATAAAAGTATCTCCAGGATTTCCAAAATAGTTTGCAGGGCCTATTTTACTTACTATATTTTTACCATTAAGAGTTAATGAATTACCATATAAATTAATTTTATCGGTTCCAATTAAGTTTATAGGATAGTCACCTTCTACTATTTCTAAATCTATTGATCCAGTCGCGGATCCAACTTTAAAAGAATCAGTTTTAATATCAATAGTTCCTTGACTACCTGTAGATGTTTTAAGAATAAAATCTTCATTAGCAGAAGTACTACCTATTTTGACAAATTTCCAGTTTAAATTTTCATCCTGTTTTATTACATAAGCATTATAACCGTTATCAGTAACTTTATCCAGATATATTTTATATAGATTATCTTGACTTTGAGCTATTAATTCACTTGGATCGAAATCATTAATTGTAGCTTCGTGATGTTCAATTTCGTTAACATATTGAAATCTTAAACATTCCTTAAGTTTTGAAACATCATTTGGAGACATTAATCCTGCCATATTTTCAGTTGCAGTATTAATATATTTAATAGGCTTATTTCCAAGTCGAAGTTCTGTAGCAAACTATTTCTAATTTACAATAATATCAGGAATTTCAGGAATTTTATGTTCTATATCCGAAATTATTTTACTATGGTAATATGCTAATCCATTTAAATCTAAATATTTTCTATTAGTACTCATATGTATTTAAATAATGTTGTATTATAAATTCTCTTTTATCTAATTCATCTTCTAATCCAATTACAGAAATTTCTTCTAAAAGGAATTCTAAATCTAAATACTATCCTTTTTCAATTCTAGATATAATCTTTCTATATTCGCATATTACTTTATCTTTTAAAAGTTGTATATCTGTCTAAGGATAAATTTTATTAATAGTACTTTCATTAGGAGTTAGAGTTTGTGATCCAATAGCTATTTCATATTCTTCTACTGGAGCTATTAGATCACAACACTTACTTCTACATCCACAACGCTTTCTCATGATTCACACCCACAACCTGAAGTTTCTAACTCATCTTTAGAACATAATCCGTTACATCCTGTAATTCTTGTCAACAGATTTGCAGCTTCTTGATATTGTCCCATTTCTGTCATATAGTCAATAACATTTAAAGCTGCCCATACTAAATCACGTTTATATATAATAGAAGCATCAATATTTTTGTTATTAAAACATTGGTCAAAGACTTTATTATTAAATATTTTATAGCAAAGATTTTTATAACATTTCCATAATGAACAAACCGAAAGATAATTTTGTTGTTCACTATAAAAATTAAAATTAGTATTTGGTGCTTCTATAAATAACTATAAAAGTTCTTCTTTCCTTATATCTGTTGTAATTAGTTTTCCATCATCATATGATTCTATTTTTACAAACTTTTGTTCCTCTAGATTATACCCGTATGTATTTTGATAATCAATAACATCTTCAACTGTTTGTAAAGATTCATATGATTCATAATCTTCTAAATTATCAATATCAGTATTTGTAATTAACCATTTCTATTTAAGATATTCTTCAAAAGAATTTCCATCTACAATTGGTAATACAAGATGATAAATTGTATAATAACTATCATGATTAGTCAGATGAACAATAGGAGATCTATTTTCAACTATAATAGAATTATTTGATTCGTCAGAAGATGTATCATAATCAATTGCAGTATAATTTCCACTTAATATACTATCTATATCTGGAGTATTGAGAATATAATCCTTTACCATTACATACTCTTCAGTAAATTCTGATGTATAATTATGTTCTCTTACATAATATTCAACATTATTAGTTTTTAGCGTATTATCAACAACAGCAAATAAAGATACCGAAGTTTGCCAGTAAAGTCCTTTAACAGGATACTCAATATCATCTTCTATAAGTAAATTACAATTGTTGTCTGTATTTATTTTCATACATTTTTCACTTCATCATTATATGGATTTCCATCATATAACTACATAAGTTCTATTTGAGTTCTCTTAGTGTCATTTTCAGCTTGAACTTCTTTATATGTTCTATCTGTTCTAGCCTTAAACATTTCAATTTCACCTTGTAATTCCATTTTCTGTTTTTCAAGTTGTAATTTAGCTTCATTAAGTTGTTCTACTTTAGATTGAGCTTGTTGTAGTTGTTGTGAAGCTTGTTTAAGGTTATTTTGTAATTCCTCTACTTGCTGAGCAAGTTGCTGCATCTGATTATTTTCTTGCTTTTGTTTTCTAATAGCTTGTTTAACTTTAGTTTTCATTTCAGTTAAACTCTTAGATGTAATAATATCAACAAGAACATCTGGAGGAGTAATACCAGATTTAATAAATTCCGGTACTAATGTTTTAATTTGTTCCATTTGTTTTATGACATCAGTTGATGTTAAAATATGTATATCGAAATCGGTTAATGTATAATATTTAGGTAAAATGGTAAATACCTTTTGTAAATGTTCTCCGAGAATTAATGTTCCTGTAATTCCATCTTTATAAACTATCTTTGCACAATTTAAACAATCTAATAATATTTCTCTAACAACTAAATCCATCTGGAAGTGCCATTGTTTCGTAACAGTAAATGAATTCTAGATTCCTGTCTAGATATTTGTTACAGCATCTCGTTGCTAAATTCCATTTAATCTTTCTCTAAATACTCCAGTAATAGAAGATGTAGTCTACTCAATTGAATCAATGGCTAATTGAATAGCTTGAATAGCTTGAACTTTAACAGTATCATCAAATCCATTAACCATAGTGTTTATTGGAGCTTGACCTGTATTTAATTGTCCTTCTTGCGAAGTATCAATTAAAGCTATTCCTTGTTTCTTATAAGCTTGCCATTTTAACAATCTTTCAGCTAAGTTATCACCTAATATTGTTGGAAGAGTAGGAAGATTAATAAAATCTCCAACTGATCCAGAATTAGCAATTAGTTTATCTCTATAAAAATGTAATAAGTTATATTTATCTTGTAATACCATACAAGCTTTAACCATAGAGAATGGTTCATCACCTCTATTAGCAAACCATACTCCATTTACAGAAAGTGTTGCTTTTTCAGGTGCATCTTTTGTTCTTATTACATTTTCATCTTTTCCGTTTAATATATAAATTTCAGTTCCAATTCTTACTGAAGAATATCTCTGTTCAACAAAATCTTTATCAGTTTCAATCCATTCAACTTCATAAACTGGAATTAACTTGAAGTTTGGTTTATGATTGTAGTATGGACCAAGAGTTACTTCTTCACCAGCTCTAATTCCATCAGTTGCTGGAGTTCCTTGACTAGTAGAATAACTTCTAACATAGTAGGAACTTAATGAAGAATAATGACTATCCCAAAGTTCTTTAATATTTGCTATATCTTCTTTAGATAAATTCTTTCCATACTTAGAAAGAATCTAGTCTCTCGTTAAGAATTTTCTAACTACAATTCTAGGACACTAATTAATGTATGGAGTATTATAGTTTAACTCTGGGAAAGTATCTCTTGGATCTAAACATTCAATGCTTATATTTTGTCCAGAAGATGAAGGTAAAGAACGGAAAAATGTAAAGCCTGTAACCAATAAATCTAAAAACATTTGTTTAAGTCTAGTAATTAAATCTATATTCTTAGATTGAATTATATACTCAACAATTGTTTGCCCAGCTATTTCATATTCTGAAATAAACGATTCATTAAGGTTTTCAACTAATTTATCTAACTATTCCTTAATATTTAGGTCTTGCATATCTTGATTGCCTAAAATTCGTAGAAGATTATTTTTTAGATTATTTGTTAAGAAAGAGTGTACTTCGGCAGCGATCTTTATTTGCTTTTCTCTAAATATATTATTAATAGTTTCAGAATCTTTGCAAGACACTTTATGTAAAATTGGAATATCTAAATACTCTCCAATTAAAGCATCTATATGTTTTTTAATAAGAGGAATGAAATCAACAGAAGTCGGCTATCCTATTCCATAGTTTTCTTCAAGATACTTATACTGTTCAGCATCCATTATACAATTATAATAATTGTATGCTTTTTGTATATCCTCCCTTTCAACTACTAGTTCAGTAATAGCTTTATTGGTTTTCTGTACAAGTTCGTCTTTGTTCATCTTCTGGATATTTTTTTATTCCTGTGAAATACTTAACCTTATAAAGTTGTCTATTTATAAGTTCGTCTTCAACATATTTTAAAAAATCTTCTGCTTCTAAATCAGCAGATATTGTTATTTTTCTAATTTCAGGGATGCCTAAATCTAAAACTAGTTTATATCCAGCCCATCCCCTACCCAATTTAGTCACCTTGATACCTCCAACATATTTTTTCTTATAATGTTGTTCAATCATTTCCAAGATGGCTTTTTCCATGTCGTTCATCTATATCTAGGATCACTTGTTTTATTACGACCATCATCTAAATCCCATCTGAATTTAGCTTGAGGTGTTTCGTGTTTAGGAATTATTCCGTGGTGTAAATAACCTCTTTCATCTCTGTAATAACCTATATCAGTAAACTTCTCTGATACAGGTTTAGCTGCTATCGGAACAACTTCTGATAATTCTTCATCAGCAATTTCTGCCATTTGCATAGCAGCTACTATATCAAATTTTCCTTTGTTTTCAAATGAGTATTTCAGAAGTTGATTCAACATATCTAAAAACCACATATCTTCCCAATAATCTTCAATATAGTTAGCTACTAATTGTAAACCATGATCAATCATTGCAACAGAAGTTGTTGTTCCGTATGGTGCTGTACCACTTCTTTTTTTAGAAGGATCTCCGGAACAAACTCTAGGTCTACGCATAAAATACTACATCCATTTTTCTCTTTTAGCCCATCCAAGTATTCCTACTTTAGATGCTTCAAGATTTCCTAAAGCATTATAATAATACATTAATGCTAAACTTTGTTCGTATGCTTCTTCTATACGTTGAGGTCTATCTAAATAATAAGCAACGTACATTGGATCTTTCTATCCGTGTATTCTTCTTTTTATAACTGTACACATTTTAGAAGGATCTCTTGTCTCTTCAGATGTATCTTCTTGTCCCAAATCAATTCCGTCTATGCCTGCTACATATAGATTATTCATTTTACTAAATGTTACAGCACCTTCTAATTCTTTTCTGGTCTTATATTCATCCTCAGATTCATTAGGTTCTTTATCTTCACCTTGAGTTATTTCCCATAGAGGATGTTGTAATATACACACTGGACCATCTTTTCTAGGTATGAACTATACACCAGTTATTGAATCTCTTTTATGATTTGGATTACTATAATTAAATTTAAATATACCTCTTTCAACTTGAGGAACTTCTTTCTTTTTAAATTTAATAGCTGATATTTGTTCTACTAATTTAACTTTATTAAATTTATTTTGTCCTTCAAGAGCAAATGCTTCAGATGGATAAAGACAATACTCAGCTTTATAATCAATTAACGCTTTAGGAGATTGTTCTAGTTTAGCTCTTTCTTCCATATAGAAGTTTGTAGCTTTTTCAATATCACATACTCCGCGTTTATCAACATATCCATCTCTATAGAAAGCTATATTAGCTGGAATAAAAAATGCTGTTAAAACCCATTCTTTATCTTCAGTATAATTATTATAAAATGGTAATACATTATATCCTTCAGGATTAAAGAATATATCTTCTAATCCTTCAAGTCCGGCAATATCACCACCCGTTCCTCCAACAATTCTTATTCCAAATCTATTACCACCAATTTCTACAAGAGCATTTCCTTTGATATAAGATTGTCTTAATACTGGATTAGAACCGGCTTCTTCATATATTAATAAGTCAACACGATCACCACGAATCTTTCTATCATTATCAGCTACAATTGCTTCTATTAAACTTCCCCAACCATCTTCAACTTTCTGACCATTAACCATTTTATAATAAGATGCTTTTTTAGCCATCTATTTGTCAAGTACTTGACGAAGTTTAAAGAATCCACCATCGGTATTGTCATTAGCAAATGTCATTCCTCCCCATACTTTATCTAAGGATTTATCGACATAGTTTTGAGTATTTGCTGTCAACATACATACTGAATTTGGAAAACAATTGTAAATCTAATTACAAATAGCAGCATTAATTTCGCTAAACCCAACACCACGAGCTTTAAATAGTCCACAATCTTTTTTTAGTACTTTACATAATTCAAAGTAATGAAAAAACTCATACTAAGCAGAATAGAATTCTGGAAATATATCTTGTCTACTTGTACCGAGTTTTTTAACTTCAGTCTGTGGTAATTGGTAATAATTTAAAAAGTAATAATATGTTCCTGGGATAGTATATCCATTAACTGTCATTCCATCTCTACATCTTCTATATTCTTCATTCCAAAAATCTCTATATGCTTTAGAACCAAAATAATAAGATGTATAATGTCCAGTCTATAATTTATTGTTTCTTGCTTCCAGAAACCAATCTGGATTAAAATCTAATCCTTGAGTTTCTGTTATTGGTCTGTAACCTGTTAATTCATAAGATAATCTCTTATCAAAATAACGAATAGGATCTCCTATTTTAACATCCCATTCTCCAGGTCTAGATTGACTTAATCTCTCTTCATGAAGTTCTTCTGTTTGGAGCTACTTTTGTTTTTCTTGAACTTCATCAACTAAAGATTGTATTTCTTCAGGTAATTCCTCAGGTTTATTTTTACGAGGTCTACCTCTTTTTTTCTTAACTTCTTCCATTATAAATCAGGAACAAATCCTTCAGTAGCTCCTGCTCTAATCTAACTTTGTTCGGCAATTTCTTTTTTAACTAAAGATTCTATCATTTTTAGATTTTCGATTTGCTTTGCAGCATTTTCCATAGCTTTCTAAACATCAGAAACTTTATTTATATAAGCACCTGTATTCTCATTTCTTTCTTCCAAATCTATATTATTAAAATAGTCTGTAATTTTATCAGTAACAAGTTCAGCACTATGTAATAATCTAACATATCTATTAGATTCTTGAATTGCCCTATATTTGCGACAAGCAGCTCTAAAAGATGGATCATTCCACTCTTTTTCAGTAATATGAGCATCCTATAGAGCTGCCTGATGTCTCTCCTATTCTGAATAATTAGAATAAGGAGATTTCCAATCAATCGCTAAATATATATAAGTAAATTCTCTATCAGCTCTTTCTTTATCTCTTTTAATTAATGTTCTAAACTCATCAATTAAAGCTAAATCAGCTGAATTAAGAATTACTGTTCCAGTTTTCTAATCATAATCAAATACATTCAAATTCATATTTACATATTAACATTTTTAAATTTATTATTTATTTTTTCTAAATAATCCAATTCTAGGAATTTGGTTTAAATTACCACCGTTTTTATATTTAAACTTAATAATAGGACTTTGTATTTTAATTAATTTAGAACCTTTTTTTGAGAGTGAAATAGCGTTAAATTTTCCAACCCAAGGATCTTTGTTATTAAGCATATCTCTCCAGGTTCTAATAGTTCTACGTCCTAAACCTCTAGTATTGACACCTCTATCTCTTAACCATTGTTTAGTATCTCTTTTGTTATAAGTTGTATTATCATAGACTCCAGAATAATAATTCTATACATAAGGCATTACAGGATTAACAAAACGCATATAATCAGGTTGAGGTGTTGTAGTAAATGTTCCTGCATCTGTTCCTTCTCTTCTTGTTGGAGGTAAATCTACTTCTGTATTTGATGTTGTTCCAGACAAATCTTGAGTAAAGTTTGATATATCTGAATTATTATCATTTAGTATTTTATTCAACGCATTCTAACTCTAACTTCCCCACTTTCCATCTTCTGCAATTCTATCAGAAATTCCAGCTGAAATAAAATATTTATTAATTCCCTGTTGTAAAGCTTTAGCATTACTAAAATCAATTCCTTTAGAATCTAACCACATCTTTTGTTGACTTGTTAGACTATTATTTGAAGTATCGAATTGTCCTGTGTTTCTCCATCCTTTTTGGATTCCACCAAAGGAAGTTAAATTTGGATTTGTTCTAACAGTAGTTCTAGGAGCAGGTGATTTAGAAGCAACAGCTTTTGGTTTTGCTGACTATTTTTTTGCTAATCTTTCTCTTTCTGATTTTATAAAATCACTTTCTTGACTTTGAGGAATGGTTGCAGTTGAACGATAAGTAGAACCTTCATTCCATCCTTCTTCTCCGGTATCTTCTAAATCCATTACAAAAGCAGAACGAGGATTACCATTTCCACCCCGTGTCCAGTTTGTTAAAGGAATATTATTACCATACATTCTGCCTTTTAAAGGAACGTTATGCAGTCGTGAAGCTAACATTATAGCACTACGATCTCCTCTTCCTGATCTATTATACTCTCCCTATCGCTATATCCTTCTTGCCCGTTGTCGTATAACCATTTATACCAGTTTTAACTCCTTGATTTATAATAAAATCTAGTAATCCCATAATTATTTAATTTTAAATTTAGTTCCAGAACAATTTTTCTTCACTCTACTTCTAAATTTATCTTTCCAGGTATTATTAGGTGATGTTTTACCTCCATCTTCTAATTTTTTACCTTTACAGCCACAATCAACTCGTCCACCTCTCTTAAAGTATACAAGTTCTTCACCTTCAGCACATTTATGAGCAAGTTGTCTAATATAATTTAGCTTTGCTCCTTTTTCTGCTTTCTTCATGGCTTTTTCTTTCTTCTATTGCATATATTGTGTAAACTCATCTTTAAGTTTAGATTGTTCTTCTTTACTTAAAGATTTAAGATACTTATTTAATTCGGCTTCTGTTTTAGCTCCAGATTTTTTAGCTAAAAAGTTTATAAATTCTTGTTGTATTTCTTTATCATCCATTTTCTACTAAAATTAAGTCTTTAGTTGAAAATACAGCTTCTTGGATAAATCCATTGTCTGTAAACCATCTACATTTTACTCCTTTTAATAAATCTCGTCCATCCTTATTTCTCATAATAGAACGTTCTACTCTATACACAATCATATTAGGTTTATTTTCTATGTCCTGTTTAAGTGTTACCACCTATCCAGGACTAAAGAAAACCTTATCATCATTCTATATCATTTTTTCAATTCATTAAATCTTTTAGTTAAGTTTTCATTGATAGTAACAAGAACTCTAGTTTCATTAACTAATATAAGACCTTGCTTATAAAATGGTACTGGCACAGCAGATGGTTTAGTGTACATAACAGTATCACCAGGTAAACACCATTTACATTCTGGTCCAACTTCTTGAATTACACCAACTTTAATGAAACTTTCTTCCTCTTCAATTTCACCATTGTCAGTATTTTTATATTGTGGTCTTTGTCCACCTAAATCAAGTATTAATCCTGAATCAGAACGTACAATTCTTTGGAAAGGATTTTCATCAAATTGCTTAACAAGAACATAATTACCTATAGGCATTATTTCTATATTTTCAATATTGTCTGCAATGCGCTTAGTATGTTCTTCTAATTTAGCAGCATGTTCATCTAATTGACTTACATATTTATCTACCTGATCATTAAACTTATTTATGTTTCTTTCTCTAATGACATCATCAGCTGTTTTACCATCTAAAGTCGTAATTCTACTCGTACTTTCACCACCCATAGCAAGGGCTATTTTTTCATTTTCACTTAAAATTGCTCTTTGTTCCATTTATTCATTAAACATTTTTCTGATTCAACACTGGCTTTACTTTTTAATATACAGCCACATAAATCACATATTCTTGCACCCATGTACTTAATATTATGTTCACAAGTTTTACATATCTTTAATCTTCTAATTTGTTCATCTGAAGTGTAACCTCGAATGTTTCTCCAGTTACCAACTATTATATTTCGTATTTTAAGAAAGAGATTCATTTTTTATTACCATTTTCCTGCTATACAATGTGATTGTAAATTTTTCATCTTAATTAATACATGACAGCCGCATCCTTTAATATATCCAGCTTTAGCTCTTGTTGAAACATCTTCTGTATTAGGATTTAACCATAATGAAGGATTACATACTTGTCTTACAGGATTATATATTGGACAAGATTCACATATTTGCTTTCTTTTTTCAATATTCTATACGTTCATATTTCTTTCTCTAGTTTTCTAATTTTTGTTGTTTGGCAAAATGTTTTAACATTTTTTCAACCTCACTTTTTAAATAACTACAATGATATAGTGCGTTGTTTCCATCATGATCGTAATGATTTAATATTAAATCTTTTATAACAAAATTAGGATTTATTTTCTGAAGCATCCAGGCATATGTTGATAATTGTAATTGATATACATTAAAATTACAGTTATCTAATGTTCCTAAAGGATATTTCAATTTCTCAGTAGTTCTAGTAGAACTGTTATAAAATCCTTTTAAATCAATTTTCTTATTAGACTTATGATCTATAATTGTTATTTCATTTCCACATTTAACAATTAAATCAATTTGTCCAGCAATATGTAAACCTATTTTTGGATTATCATAATAAATTAGATATTCTGGATACACTCCATAATCTAAATCTAATTCAGTATAATCCTTTTTACATTCAAATTTACCACCTATTCCAAATTTCTTTAAAGTAATATTGGAACCAGCGTTGTAAAAACTATTTTCTAATTGAGAATGAATCTTAGTTCCTCTTTCACAAGCAATTCTATTTGTTTCTGTCCATTCATCTAGAATTTCTTGTTGTACTTTATTTAAATCATCTTTCGAAATATTATGAACTTCTAAATATTCATCAGGTATCTTATGACTTTTCCATATTCCACCTTTTTCTTTTTTCCACAAATCTGCGGAAACCAATCTTTCTAAAGCCTTATACTTTGATACAAATTCTTTATCAAACTCTGGCTCATACTTTCCAATTAAAGTTGTAACACTTGTGTATTTAACACTTTCATCATTAACATTCCAATAGCGGTGTTCATCATCATTAAATGCTATTGGTCCATTTTGTTTATCAATTTTCATATAACATTAATTTTTATTTGCATTTTCATAGTCAAGTAATATAGCAAGTTTCTGAATAGAAGGTAAAATAACTTTTGGATAATCTAAAGTATATTTTACCGGATTCTTATATAGTATCACGATCATTCCTAACGGATCATTTTCTCCTTCTATTACAAAAAAAGAAGCAGCTTTTGCTTCACTACTTTTTACCAATACGTATATTTTTGGTAACTATTCTTTCATTTCATCTAAATCTGTAAACTAGATGAAACTTTGATTGTGTAACTTTATTAATTCATCTGCATAATAAATATAATCTAAATGATTCCACTAAGATTTTAAAAGTGGACTGTCAATTGATTTAGGAGCCTCCATTAAACAAGATAAATATAAATATTTATATCCTTGTAAACTTTGAGTATTATTATGATAACTTAATAGTAAGACGTTAAAGGCTTCCTAATCCTTATCTGATATTAATTTAACCTGTTGATTGATTTCTAACGCTGTATCTTTTGTATACTATTCAGCGTGTTTTTCTTGGCTCATTATCTATTCTATTTTTTCAACAACAAAAGATTTTACTGTTGATGTTATCTGGGAGTAAAAGATATATCCCATTAATAGAATAATTATTAAATTTCTATTAGAAGGTGATATATAATTCAAAACATCCCAAATTTTTTTAATCCAGCCAAAATTCATTTATCTGTACTTACTATATAAAAATTATTTTTGTTTGTCTTAAATTATTGATACTTTAATACAAGTCAAAATATTTAACACTATTAAATTAAAAATTTACATATTATGAAATTAATGTCACACAATTCTTGGAGTTTTTTAACTCCAAAGACCTTTTTTGGTAAATTAATTAAATTTACAGCTAAATGTCAGGAAGTTAATATTCAAACTCAATACGAAAAGTATGATGTTAGAATGTTTGATCTTCGTGTTAAGCTAGATTCTAATGGAAAATTAACACTTTTGCACGGATTAGTTAAATATAAAACTAGTTTACAACAACTTGAAAAAGATTTGAAATTTTTAAATGAAAAAGGAGATGTTGTTGTTCGAGTTTTATTAGATGTTAGATTTGAATCTGATGACACAAAAGAATAGAGAGAATGGTTTACTAACTATTGTAGTCAATTAGAAAATTTATATCAGAACATAAAATTCTGCGGAGGTAATCCAGCTTATTGTGGAAATGTTTATTATAAATTTAAGTATCCATTACCTTCTATAGAGGATGGATATGCTTCTGAAGCTACTAAAACTAAACTAGATGATTTATGGCCAAAAAGATTTGCTAAAAAGAATAATAAGAAATTTTTAAGTAGAGAAACTAGTAAAGAATACTTGGCTTTAGATTTTGTTAATATTAGGTAAAAATGAATATAATAGAAAAATTTAAAGAAGGAAGAAAAATTCATATTAAGAAAGCTAATAGAGGTAAATTCACAGAATATTGTGGAGGTAAAGTAACTTCTGAATGTATAGCTAGAGGTAAGAATTCTTCTGATCCTGCTGTTAGGAAACGTGCTACATTTGCAGCTAATGCTAGAAAATGGAAACACAAGAAAGGCGGAAAAGCTTTTGTTGAAGGAGTTAATGTATTAGATTCTAACCCCAAAGCATATAAAAGAGTTAAGAAGATGTATAAGATGAGAGGATATGCAAGTGGTGGAAATTTCGATTGGAGTTCTGCTATTTAGGGTGGGGTTCAACTTATTGGATCCGGTCTTTAGATGAAATAGCAAAACAATTGGGAAAAAGAATGGAATAAATATATAGAGTCTCAACAAAAAGCTATTGAAGCAAATGCTTTAAAAACTGTTTCATAGGAAGATTTGAATGCGTATGCTAAAGATTTATCTAACAGATTAACAGAATAGAGTGGAGAAGTAGTTAATGTAAGCCCGATAGATGTACAGCAAATGTTACAAAAGAAAAAATCTGAAGCATTATCTGATGCTAGAAATTATTCTCAACAATGGGCAGCTCAAAAGAAATTATAGTTAGGATTAAATAATCCAAGTTCTAGATGGACAGATTTAATATCGAGTGTTGGAAACATTGCTACAGGATTAATTTCACAATCTACTAATAAAAATAATGCTCCATCTGCTACATAGACTGATTCTTCTAAGATACAAGTTCCTAAACTATATGATATAAATAAAAATTATATGAACAGTGGTATGTCATTTAAACCATATACTCCTTCTCCTACTTTACCATATAGTTTAACTTTAAAATATAATAATGGATGGTAGTAATTATAAATAAAGTAATTCCTTTTAAAGGATTTAAAGCTATGAATTTCTTCGGATTACTTTTTGCTAGAAAAGAGCTTAAAGATGTTGATATAAATCATGAAGCAATTCATACAGCTCAAATGAGAGAATTGTTATATATATTCTTCTATATAATATATGGATTAGAATATATTGTTAGATTATTCCAACATTCTTTTAAAAATAAACCAGCTTATAAAGCTATTAGTTTTGAAAAAGAAGCGTATGAAAATGAAAAAGATTTAGATTATTTAAAGAATAGAAAACATTACGCATAGTGGAAAAAGAAAAGCCGAGCATAATTGCCCGGCTTTTTTGTTGGTTTAATGTGATACGCTGAGTTTATTCAACTCATCCAAAAAATCTAAGTGTTCTTGAGAATCTAACAACTCTAATTCTTTAGTATCTTTTTCAAGATTTTCAACTAATCTAACGACCTGCTTGTACGTTTGCTTTAGTTTAAATTGTTTTTCTTCTTTAGAATTTTCTACTTCCTCCCAAAGTTTTTTAGATTTTTCATATAACTCCTTGTATGAATCCATATTACCTGTTTGTTTAACAAACTCGTAAGCTGGATAAATATCTTGTACTATATATTTAGTTTCAGAAGGTAGAGTTAGTATCACCTCTTCTGCCAATCTTTGTTTGTCCTCTTCTGAATGACAAACAATTTCACTTTCATGCACAAATGTCCATCTTGGACCTGTGTAGTTCCCATTTAGTGGGGAAACTGTAATACAATAATCAACTTTCATAATAGTAGCCCCGCAGGGAGTCGAACCCTGTACCACTCCTTCAGGGGGAAACGGTTTTAGAGACCGCGGGCCTTACCGTCGGCAACGAGGCAATATTAAGGAGTATTTACAACTCCTTAAAGATTAAATAATTTAGTAAGATAATCTATTTTCTGGGCGGCTAACATCTTAGCTTTATTTTTAAAGAGCTTAATAATCTCTTTATAATTCTCTCCTTCATAAACATCATTTAATGTTTTAAGTCCATATTCTTCAGAGAGTGATTCCCAGACTTCATTAAATAATGAATCATCTAAATCATTTACCCAGGCTTCGAATTCTTTCTTATCTTTATTATCTTTTAATGAAACTGTAATGACTACAGTATTTCCATTCTCTTTTTTAGTATCTATTGCAAACGATGTATTATTTATTGTGTACTCTTCGTGCAATTCATCCATTTTAAGTAGCTCTTGAATAAGAGCGAGTAATTCCTTTTCCATAACAAATTTAAGATATTACTAAATTGAATTTTTACAAAGTTAAAAAATGTTAAATTATAATTTCTCCTATTTCTTCTTCTCTAAATACTTTTCTTGTAAGTAATTCTATTTGTTTCTTTAAAACTTTATTTTCCTCTTTTAGTTCTTGAATATCTTCTGTATTTTTCTGTGTCTGTCTTAATGTAACAGCTGTCATATTATATAATTGGAGAAGATACATTCTCAAATCTTTATGAAGTCCGGTTTCGGAATTTACTAATTTAGAATCAGGTTTTGTTAAATATCCTGCTTTTATTAAATTGTTTTCACAAGATAAAACTGTTGGTATTGACATTCTGGTAATTTTAGACATTTCTTTAGTAGAGTATGAAATGGATCCAACTCCTGTTTCTTTATTAAACATACTTTTTTGTGACATCATTAAATATGCTTTTTCTCTAATCTTTATTTTATCATCATCTAAGAAATCATATGAAAATGGTTCAAAGGATTTAGTTGTTGAAAATTTATATATTGTACTTTGTCCTTTTCTCATCTTTCTTTCTATAAATCCATTATCTACTAATTCTTTAATAGCTTTTCTAACTGCATCTTCTCCACATCCAGATTCTTTAGCAATAGTTTTAATTTCTGGAAAAGCTTCTAATGTATTTTTATTCATATGTCTTTTTATAGCACAATAAACTACTAAAGATTTTGGACTTATTTCTTCACAATCGACTACCTCGTTTGGAAGTATAACAAAATTTTCTTGTTCTGACATATTAATTTTATTGTTAATTTTCTTATTATAAAAATATCCACTTATCCCAAAAATCAAAATTTTTTAGAGGTCTATTAAAAAATCCGACGGGTTCATAAAATTTTTCAGGTGACTCTATTAAAAAATACCTATGGGTTCATAAAAAAATCCTACCCTAATTATACTTATATATAATTACAGAACTATAATTAATCGGCTAACTATTTGAAAATCAGGCACTTAGACGTAACTTATTGATTTTCAATGAGTTACACAAAAATTAAATTTTTTTTAATTTTTTTTAAAAATTTTTTTATAATTTTTAAAATTTTTAATTTTTTTGTGAGAACGGCGGGGGTACCAACCGCCAGTCCCCCCACCCTATTTGAGTGAAAAACTCGAAAGATACATTTATAAACTCTTAAAACATTTCACACTATGAGTAAGTATTTTGACAAGAAGACTCTTCTTGCAGGTCGCAAGGCAGAATCCGCAAAGCGTAACAACGGTACATTCTTCTCTTCCAAGTCGGACAACGACGAGCACTTTGACAAGAGTGCTGGCAACGAGTTAAGAATTGTTGGTGTAGCCAACATCCCCGCTAACGGTGACGTACCAACGTTCAATGTTATCCTCTTCGATGATGGGCATCAGCTGTCCACATCAAGGTTCTTCAACGCCAAGGGACTGAAGTGGCCCGTTGGCGGTAATACCGCCAAGTGGGACTACATCAACGCGTGCCTCGCAAACGACACAAAAGTTACGGTAACGCCACAAAAGGTCGTTGTCGGCGAGGAGAGAACAATTACTAACGAGAACAGTCCCCGTAAAGGGCAGACATTCACTCCTGTTACCTACTACTTTGAGGAAAAGGAGCTGCCTAAGACTGATATGTCCGTAGTAATGGAAAAGGAAGAGGAGGAGTAATCCTCCTCTTCTTTAAATGTATGTATACATTTATAGGAAGAAGAGAAAAAAACCCTAAACGTTTCAAAACGATTGACGGGTATTATCTTACTTTCGAAAAAGAACTTCCACTGTTTGAAGATTTTATGTATGTAATTCTTTGTACTCGTGACGAAGAAACAAAGTTATTTACATTCATAAGGTCTGCTTATTGGTGGGAGTAAAAACAAAAAACAAAAAACATCTAAACAAACAACATTATTTAACAAAAATTAACGTATCTTTCTGATTTTCACTTAGGTTGAAATTCCTTGGGTGTATGCCCTAAAATCTCTGACATGTCTAGGACCTTCACGTGGGTCAGAGGTGAAAATGTTGCCAAATTAGGTAACAGAAGTACATATCTAGACAAAAATTTTAGGTTAAATTGTATAAGGTGGGGCAGCCCAGCAACCCCTACTACACCACCTTACTCAAACAAACTCACTTCCCAAAAGAAAATTTGCGTCTTACGCATTTTTCAATTGGGGAATGGGTATTCCATAAAAAATTGTGGAATTTATGTATGAAGAAATTTTAGTTTATTCTCGACTATATAGTTAAGAATAAATTAAAAAATCCTACATAAATTCTACGACTGTCAGCCAGGGAGAACAGGATAATAAAATGTACTCTGATGAGACCTGGACGAAATACATATGTATAAGTACAAACTAAAAAACAATGAAAAAATGAAGAAATTTGTATTAAATCGCCAGTACCTTACACATATCCTCGTTGGTCATGTAAAAGAAGAAATACGACCAGTCGCTGTTGCTAATGATTTGAATACTTTGATGAAAAGTGTGGAGAATCATGCACAGCGAATTCTCCAAGTTCGTAATCCAAACTTCCTTGAATGGAAGAATTGGGAAATAACTCGGAATGGAAGTCGTGCTGAAATAGTCGTGTTTTCTAAAGAAGAGTGTGACTGTGGTGATGGAATTAGATTCATCATCGACGAGGTAGATTTTCTAGTTTGATCTTGTTAAGTTGCAACGTGAGGCAGCAGACGTTGTGTAAAATTTGAGCTGATAAGCCTTGGTGGTTCCGTAGATAGATAGAACTACAAAGTCGAGTGGACTCTCGATATAGTGGGTGAGAAAGTATTCCCACATATACAAAAACTCAATATAAAATATCCTAACGTGGCAAGAAGTGTCTACTCTTGTGGATTGCATTGGACGTAAAAGCTATGATGTTAGGATTTCCAAGATGTTGAGGACGCCAGTTTCTTGTTAATTATACTACAACCAAAAGATGTATCCCAGCTTTGACTGGTGCAAGACAACATCACATCTGTTTATAGATTAATAAGTTTTAGGCGTAAAACACAAATGCCAGTTCTTATAGAGACAATAAAGAATAGTTTAAAGTTCATAATAGGGCCTCATCCGAATAAAGAGGAGTTCTACATTAGTAGTGAGTGAATGTAAGAAAACACTATAAATTCAGGCATAAATCCTAGGAAAAATAAACCGAACTATCATTCTGCAAACTTTGACCGGAAGTCACGAGTTATTGGGTAGATAGAAGGAAGTGTTATGTAAATAGCAGCCTAGGTAGTGTATGTTGTCAATGAGAGAAGGGACTGACATATACTATAGTAACCTCTCTAAAGGGTTGTACGCAGTCAGAACCTACAGTGTGGTGACCAGCTAGTCCACACAAACTACCAAGCCTGTGAGGTAGTATAAAGCTCTAACGGGACAAAGCGCAACTATGTCCGGAGGCGTATAGTGAGGTGACCGAACAATTCCTCACATTACTAATCAACTACTTCTGTGTATGAACAGCTGACAAAAGCAGAGTCCTTGAATGTTGATAGTAATCTCCAATACATCGGTGAGGAGATTTTAACTCTTTGTTATCTGGAGTATAAACTAAACGTGGTTAGTCACTAGGAGATAACTATGTGCATTTTTCCTATTTCCAAGAGGGGAAGTAAAATAAAAAGCTTGGTTGGAATATTCTGCTGGAGAGGTATTCTGTAAAAGGATTCTCCAGTGTTTTTCGAATCTAGTTGGCCACTAGAGGAGATATTCGTTCCATATGGCGAAGAAAAACAAGGCAGTATGGTGACTGTCAGTCAATACAAGACTGTCCAGCTCTGAGAATTACCACACATTCCAGATGTCTGTTAATACGTTCCGAGCAGTACGGTTCAACTCGCGTGGCAAGGAGTAAATTCCCTTGAAATATACTGCAATGTTCAATATAGTCTGGCGGCTATATTATTCCGTATCATCTACGTCACCGCCAGGCGTAGATTTGACGTACCCAACTTAATTACAGAAATAGTCGTGATATTAAGTGGGAAGTCTCCGAAACGTGAGGAGACTAATTTACGTTTGTGGGTATCGTATAACCCTCGCTTTAAACCTACACCCGACATGTCCAAAGTAGTCGGCACTTTTAATGAGTGAATGGTGATGGAAGCTTCGTAAAACTTGAAGTACAGTAGAGTTTCCCTAGTCAGGTAGAGGGGTTGTGACGGTCACCAATATGGGGGCAAAATAAATTGATGGTACTACAGCATCTAATTCTGTAGTTAATATTCAGTGGAGACAACTTGCAAAATCTACCCTGAAAACAAATATACAGAAATGAACGTGAATATTCGCGTTCCATTCTGTAATAAACAGAAAGGTTCAGACTTTGATCTGGACCAAGTACACAAACGCCAAGAAGCATTTGCTTGGGATCTTCTTGGAACATTTTCCAAACGCATTATTGACTCTCTTGAGAGACGTATGCGTGCTTGCCAAGAGAACCTTATCAGACATCTTAATGATGTTGAATATTCCGACGAATGTGGTCATATTGTCTATCGTCGTAAAGATGGTAGTACTGGCACATTTAATGTTCCTTCTTTCGGAACAATGCAAGAGGCAGTAAAATGTCTTAAACAGTCCGATTGGAGAAGTTATATGTCTAATCCATTTTATGTGGATCAGACATTAAAAGCTCTTCTGAATGATACTGAACAAAATCATTCAGATGAAGGGCAATTGAAATATAGTGACCTTGTGTCCCTGTTGTGTGAAATCCACTTAATGGGCACACAACATGGATAAGTTCGCTGCCATAAATAAGATTTCTCGGGAGGAGCTTGAAGTTCCTCCTGAGAAATGGACTAAGAAAGACGATATGTCAATTCACTATTGTGATTTGGCAGATTCACAATTAACTTAAAGCAATGAAGAAATTAATGTCACGGCTTGGTATCGCCATAATGATACCGTTGGCAATATTAGAATATATTGTCAAGTTTGTATGGAGCATAGTGTTCCATACATTTAAACCAGTATTTAAACAATTCCCTGACTCATATCAGGGAATGAAGGAATATGCCACAGACTATCATTTAGAGGCCTGTGGCTGGATTTATGAATTGTGGGAAGGCTAGTTTTAGTCTTCCCGTAAAACCCCACTGCAAAAATGAGCCAGAATTATTTTGACACGTGCATCAACAAGGTTGGTGAGCGTGCACTTAAGCAAGAGAACATTGGTCTCACCCCCACTGAGATCAAATATCTGTTAGATGAGGACTAAAATCTATTATCTAATAGATGGCTGTGGAAAGGTGTTTTACAAATGGCCTTTCCATAGCAAGCATGATGCATACAGTTGGGCTTCCCTTATGAGGAGACCTGACTGGGATATTATCGAGAAGTGAGATTCTCGGAGCCGTGGGGGAGTGGAGAGGAGTTTAGGCTCCTCTCCCTTTAAGGACTTGTAGCTCAGTTGGTCAGAGCAGCAGACTCATAATCTGAAGGTCGTTGGTTCAAACCCATCCTGGTCCACAAATGCTGTGAAGCATAATATGAGGTTGGAATTCCTCGGAAGTGTCAAGAAACTCAGACTCCTTTTCGTCCTTTCTTGTCATTGTTGTTTTTTGGTTAGACATTGTATGACACTTCTGAAATCCTTCGCTTGCAAGACACCTCTACGTGGTGCGAAGGGCTTACGCGGATCTTGCACCTGATTTTTTCATTGTTTCTCCTCCCCACAGAGTAATTTCTGTTGGGGAGGTTTTTATAAACAATTGAAAATCAGCTAGTTAAAAATAAATTTTGGAATATGTAAGGTTGTTGATTAATTAGAAATCTTACATATTTCACTTACCAAATAATAATAAAAAAAACAATGAGAAAGTATTTTATTTCATTTCTGTCAGCCCTTCCAGCGACCTTTCAAGGGTTGACATGCATATTCCTATTTTGGAATATGTTTGAATTCAAGGAACTGGTGTTTCTTTGGGTTCCGTCAGTAATATCAACTATCATTCTCTGGAGTGACATCCAGAGATATGAAGAAATATTAACCAAAATTTTCAATAAAAATGAAAAAGACAACTAAGGAGTTAGTTGAAGCCTTCAACAAATTAAGGCTTCAGCACGCCGACGATTTGATCGCCGGTACCCAGCTGACAAAGGAGTTGTCAGCAGTAGGATTTAAGGGAGATGTTATCGCCCTCTTGAAGAAAAACCCAGAATTGTTCTCTACCAAGAGAGCATTCTCTGGTCCAAAAATGTTCTCCTTTAAGGAGAACCCGTTGTATATTGGGCAGTTAACTGCTATCATGCAGTCAACAAAGAAACCCAAGGGTTCTTTTGTAAAGGAGGAGAAACAACCTCTCTTTTCCGAAAGAGAGGCAATTATCTTTCTAAAGAGTAGAGGGTTCAGAATCCAGAAAGAGGTTGG
>Ga0326511_10001217_pt1 | contig 21629 bp, 18 predicted proteins | sample 0_2496_0518_D_FD_203701 | JGI IMG/M metagenome (GOLD analysis project Ga0326511, IMG submission 203701) | Bovine rumen microbial communities from UC Davis, California, United States - 0_2496_0518 | ecosystem: Host-associated > Mammals > Digestive system > Stomach > Rumen | place: USA... | reverse complement strand
ATTCTTTTGACCCGATCCATCCTCCGAACTATATACCCAGTAACATGTAACTTCTCCATCTTCTGGAATTATAGAATTAGAAAGTCTTAATACCGGAATATCCGGAGCAGATGCAAGTTTAATATGAGCTGTAGGAGAATATGTACCAAATGTCTGAACACCATTTGTAGTTTTTATTAGTCGAATTCGAACCCACCAATCGCCAGTGCTTAAGCCCGAAATATTCCACTGACTCGGACGCATGTTCTCTATAATATACGTCTGTGGCGGATCAGTAGACTCCCAAGCATCCTCATGATTGGCCCAGCTGATTTCTGCACTGTCTGCCGTATCCCAAGTCCATTTCCATTTAACCTGAATCGTTCCGGTTGATGGCGAAGATAATGCTGGTTCACCAGCTGGAAGTGGAACAGATCCACCATCCCAAAGTATTCTTTCGGACTCCATAAGTGGCATACCGATAGTATATTCAACAGGATCTTTAGTTGGGTCAAGAGGTCCCGGAATCGGTGAATAGTCAGCAACTAAAGCTCGTACACCAAAATCGACTTTTCCAGTCCCCCAATCAGGTGACTTAAATCGTACAGTTGTTTCATTCCATGGAATAATACCAACCACTTTATTGCTATTTGGATCATCACTTGTACGATAATATACTGCCAAATATGACCCCTCAACGCCATTATTGTCAGCACTTACCTCGATTATCCCAGTCGAAGCATATGTTTCAGCATTTACAGTCAAGCCAGTCGGCATTTCCAGTTTTCCAACACCACCTTTAGCGATGATTGGCACACCATTAGTTTCAATTCCATCATGTGTTGTAACAACACGAACAAATAAACAATTATTGTTATGTATTGGTGCATTTAGTTCAAATGGAACTGAACCACTGCCACTAATATCTGCAACCTTGGTACCTGGGAAAATATCATCTGGTGTTGCTAATCTAAATCTACGAGTCTGCGTTTCATCTTCAGTAACAACTGGCGGATCGAGTTCAGAATATACTTCCGGAGAACCGATTGCATACTCTATGGCACTTCCCTCATTTGGCCTCGAAAAGTCTTCTGGGGAATCCCAAGTAGCAATAACTGTCAGCCCTCCGGTTGTATTATTAATGGACGCTTCCGCTGATGTATTTTCAGCTCTTCCCGGCCTAGCATATACATGGGAAGCATATGCTAAATTTTTAGAATCTCCAGCCGGTCCTCTAGCCTTGATCCTAAACCATCTAGTATATGAATAATCTAAGACATTAAACAAAGAGGCATCTTCTTGAATCGTGACTGTTCCAGAAGTTTCTCCAGGAGTGAAAGTACCATAGCAAGAATACTTCTTATCGCCTTCTCGAGCTGTGAATTTTACTCTAGTTCCATCTGGAAGAGTATATCCACCCTCATTTGCCGTGGCTGGTATGTGGGTTTCTTGGTCAGTTCCAAGACGATCCTTCCACATTTTACTGTCTTTACCGTTTGATCTATTAGATTTCGGCTCTAAAATCGATTCCCAATAAAAATCGTAAAAACATTGTGCGCTCGAATCAACTCTCGATAAATCGAAAGTGAATGTTGAAACATTATCCCTATCGCCAAGAGCCTCTGAAACGACCGGATCAGGTGGAACATTCAGTTTATATTCTTTCTCCGCCCACTTTGACCATGAAGGATTAAATTTCTTTTTCTTCTTTTTTACAGTTTTTTCATATTTTTCACGATTTCCCTGAAGAAAAACTTTAATACTAGATAGTTTCTTTTTCTTTTCAACTGGATACCAATCTGAAAACTTTGTAGTATAAAATTGCTTTTTTGTAGTTTTCTTACCAAGTGTGATTTTATACTCGACTACTTTATTACCCTTTTTCTTCTTTTTCTTCTTGGATGATGCTGCCTTCTTATACTTTTCGGGCGGATTTACAACATAATAACCCTTTTGGCCATCGTTATAATCCTTATCAGCAATTTTCCAAGAGATAGAAAATTTCATATTTTTTGTCAAGGTATTTATCGTATCCGCTCTAGTGATGCTCAGACCACTAGGCGCTTTGGTTTTTTCTTCTGACTTAGCCATTTATAGTGTCCTCGCATTCAAACGGAAGCTACGAATAAGGTCGTCAGCAAATCCTTCTGGATCAGCTGCTCCATCAACTGTAATATAATTGTTAAGCGATCTGGAATTCATGGTATCAGTCATATCACCAATTCGTTTAGCTAGCTTATTAATTGCTGTGTATTCCGGTGAATCTCCTCGATTCTGGAAACCAGAAGCTGCCATCTGCGCATTCATCATGCCAGTTAATGGGGTGGATAGACCAAAACTGCCGCCCAAAATATCATTGATACCATCGGCGCTTTTCCGAACATTTTCCAAATCTACCACCGGGGTAATTGTAGGGTTAAAATCTAGATCTACTCCGGAAGCATCAGCAATTATTGACATAGCATCAGAAACAGAATTAATACCACCAGATACCATATCCCTTGCTGCCATAGCAACCTTACCGGACAGTGATCTTAGACCGACAATATATCCCTCGTCTGCCCATCTACCAAGCTTAGCAAACTCCTTAGATGGTGAATGTGAATCTTGTTCATCTTTTGCAGCTCTCTTAGCCTTCCTTACCATATCAGCGGCAGCCTTAGCACACTTCTCGGCATAATCGTCGATACCCTTCTTAAAGCCATTAGCAGCATCATGACCATAGTCCTTAAAGTCACTATATGTACTAGTATATGGCTTCTTAATGTCATCATACATATCCTTAGCCGGCTTAGTCGCTTTCTTTTTATTCTTTTTAATGCTGTCGCCGTAGGCCTTAGGAACCTGCTCTGCGGAATCACCAATTGACTTCTTCAAATCCTCTGTAGGTACTATTCCGCCTCCAGAAAATAAGTCGCCAAATGCACCTGAAAGTTGGTCCTTATTATCAAGAATCGCATTTCCTGCATCTCCTGGGAAATTCCCGAATAGCGATGTAACGTCCCCAAGATTACTCTCAGTAGTTGTCGTCATATCGATGCCAAGACTATCCATAGGATCCAAAAGCTTAGACTTATCTGCGGCAATAACATCTCCACCTTCAGACATCCATCCACTCAGAATACCTTTAAATTCCTCTTTCTTTTCGCCAAAGGCATTTGATGCTTCCTCAGCTTTTTCATCCATAGATGTCTTAAGATCATCATCGCCATCAGCAGCCTCTTTCATTCCATCCATGTAGCTTTTGACAGTATCCTTACCCTTATCTTTAGAGAAGAATCCTTTCGCCTTCTGGATGAGACCGCCTAAACCGCTTACGATGGCAGACCCGAACGATTCAAATGCGCTTCCAATTTTATTAAGAAGCTCACCGCCAAAGAATGCATCGACAACAAGGGCAATGGTTGCCAAACCACCAGCAAGCAATAATAGCCCAACTCCACATGCGGCAAAGCCAAGCCCAAGTACAACAACACCTGCTGCTAAAACGACTACAGCAATAGCTGCAACTAAGAGTGCGGCACCAAAAGCCAGAACGCCTCCTGCTAGAGATCGGAAGGACTTTGCTAGTTCGTCAGCAATCATTTTGATTACGTTGAGACCCTCTGCTAAAGCGCTTTGATCAACATTCGATAAAAGCATCAACAATGGAACCAATGTTGCTAATGCCATGGTAAGAAGCATTGCGCCAGCTCCTGCTGCTAAGAATGCAATTCCTAACAAAGCGAATGATGCACCAACTATAGCCATGCCAGCACCTAAATAACTCAGAACAGCCATAGCAGCACCAATAGCAACTAATACTACTACCAATCCAGCTATTCCCTGAATAAGGTTCGTAAATGGTATCATTGATAAAACAGTTAATGCCCCAGCGAATACCACCACTGCAAATGCAACACCTAGTAATCCTATCGCATTCTTAGGTCCTGCAACCTCACCAAATAACTTGAAGACGCCAAGAACAACCAATAACGTCGCACCGAGTTTTAAAAGTCCAGATGCAAACGCTAGAAGATCTATACTGGCATAAACGTTAATTGCTGCCCAAAGGATCAATAGAGATGTAGCAACTTTAAGAAGGCTTGAACCAACATCTCCAAACCCTGTACTTTTTCCTGTAAATATAGCAAGCGCTGCCATCAATCCAAATAATGCTGCAACTGCTATACCACCTTGTTTAAGTGTATCCAAATCCATAGTTCCAATCGCCTGTATAGCAGAAACCATAATTTTAATAGCAGTACTAATTGCAATCATGGATAAGCCAGCAGATTTAAGACTTGCTTCCATCTTATCAATCTTACTAAACTCGAAGGCAAGCAAACCAAATGCGACCATCATTCCAGCTAATGTTCCTATAATTGCTAGGAACTGCTCTGGACTATGTGAATCGTAAACAGCCGCAATTAACGTCATGGATTTTGTTACCATGAGAACTGCAGCTCCTATGGCTGCCATTGCACCGCCCATTTCCAGAAGCTTCTTTTTATTATTCGGGTCAATCTTTATTTTATTCAATAAAGCCATTGAGAGAGAAAGAGCAAGCAAAGCGCCAATTGTAGCTATGCCTCCTTGAATAAGATCGCCCATATTCATCTTTGATAAAATAGCTAAAGCCCCTGCAAATATAAGTAAAGATGTAGTAATTCCAATCAACATGGTCATTCGACTAAAGGAATTACCTACTTTTTTAAAGGCATTTCCAGCCTCGGTGAATGCATGGCCTAGCCCTTTAAATAAGTTAATAGTATCTTCAGCTGCTTCAAAAGTCTTCTTTACTTTAGCTATGGTTCGAATATAAGAAAAAGACATGGCAAGCATACTGAGTGCAGCGACAATCTTTTTCTTATCGCCAGCCTCGAGCGCCTTATAGAAGGCTTTAATTTTATCTCCAAGATTTCCGGCAACACCACTAAACATGGCACCGAGCTTTTTAATAACATCGCCAAATCCAGAAAGACGTTTTACCATCTTTGAATCGCCGATTCCCTTAAAGCTATTGGAAATATTCTTACCGAAATCCTGAGCTTTAGCTTTTCCACCGCCAGCCATAGCGGTCATGAAGGTTTTAAATACATCTATAAAGCCAGCGATCTTCGATTTAATCTTATCGAAAATATCACCAAATGACTTAAAGCCCATTAACTTTGGAATATACCCTATCAAATCCTTGATTAATATACCTATGACTCGAATAGCTACCTGAATACTCCCCGCATCATGAAGATTTTTGAAAAATCTGCCAATCGAAAATGCAAACTGAGACATTCCTTGTGCAGCTTTTACAATGTATGGAGCTATATAAGTAGCAATTGAAAGGCCAAGCCTCGTCATGAAGTTTGTAAATCGGTCAATACCATTAATTATCTTGTCTGTTGGGACCATCGATACAATACCAAGACCGAAAGCCTTCATCATATCAACTATATTCCCAACGGGTTTAAATACCCTGATATATGAGCGAATAACTTCAACCATGTTCTTAAATCCGGCAATTAGTCTATCAAGACCGAGACGTCCAGTAACTCTCATGAGCTCCGTCATTCTAGCTTTAAACCTTATAAATGCAGCAGATACCTCATCCAAACGTAATAACTCATATATGGTCTTTCCAAAGCCATGTATCTTCGAAGAAAAATTACTAAAGAAGCCATAAATCTTCGTTCCACCTTTTGTCATGGCAGAACTCAGCTTATTCATAGTAACTTGAAGTTTAGTGAAAATATAATCTAATCTAAGGAACTGAGCTATAGACTTAAGCCCACCATACACTTTACTTGCGAACCAAGTAATATTCTGTGCTGCCTGGTCAAGAATACTACCAAATCCAGAAAATATCTGGGCAGCCATTCCGACTGAAGATAATACAACTTTGGCAAAAGGCTTTATAGCCCGATAAGCCATTGTAACTACTTCAACAGCAACCTTGCCCACAATAATTAAAAGTCTTGCTAATAGACCAAGTGGTGTAAATATCGCTCTAACGATAGCCTGGATACTAGTTAATACCGGCTTGCTAAATACAAAAGCCTTGGTAAATTTTTGTATACCTTCCGTAACGTCAGCAATATTACTAAGCGCCAATTTCGGAAAAGCTTCTATGATACCTTTTCCAATAGCCCCAAGAAGATTTCCAAGAGCGGCTATTACATTCACAAATGTCTGTGCAGCAGCAGTAACTATCCTATACATATCAGGATTCATTACAGCTTCGCCGAAGTCATGGTAAACTTTACGGCCATCAGCAAGAGTCTCGAAATATGAGACTGTACCATCTTCATTTTTTTCAATCTGTAGACCAAGTTCTTTCCAGTTGTCTTCGTTATACCTCAGAATATCTTTATTCTCATCAAGGCGCACAAAAAGCTCCTGAAAAGACCAACCAGCCTTCTGTACATTAGCTGCCAAAGTTCCAGCAAAAGGCTTAGCATATCTAGTAACCTTATCGCCGTTTTCATCAATGTATTCTTCAAGCTCTTTAGTAGAACTAGTAAATGGCTTAAACACGGAATTAACAGCGTCTACTGCTGGAACCAACGCATTAAATGCATCTCGTAAGAACTCGAGTTTCACTGCCATTGGTTCAGCACCAATTCTAGCAAGAGCCGCTCTTAAATCCTCAAGAGCACCGGTATACATCGTTGTAGATTTCTTAGCCTGAGCGCCATAAAGTTGGTCCATAGCCTCAGCAAACATATCATAAGAAATCTCACCAGCAGTAACCGCCTCACGAACTTCGGCCTCCGTCATATCGAAGACTTTACCCATGTCAGCAGCCGCATTAAGACCTCTGCTCGACATCTCCTGAAGAGTATCGCCCATAACTCGACCATTACCAGCAACTTTAGTAAATATACGACCCATGTCTGCAAATGACGAGTTCGTCATAGCTGCAGCACCAGCAATAGCCCTAGTACCCTGCTGAACCTCTTCTGATGTAGTTTTACCAGAAGCAGCAAGCTGGCCCATTACGACAGCTGCCTGATCCAGGGAGAACGGTGTTCCCTGAAGCTCTGGTAGAATATCACTATAGATTACACGATTTACTTCTTCTGCTGATCCAAGAATACCCTCAAGCTGGAACTTAGCCTGCTCGAGATTCATAGCCCTGGACATACCGCCTTCCATGACATCTCCAATGACTTTTTTGAGACCGTTTTGCGCAAAATCCAACGCGGCATTTTTCAGTCGCATAAATGCCATATTACCCAGAGATTCCATGTTGGCCATTTGGCCGGCAATATTATCAACTGCTCGACCGACGTCATTTAGTGTGTATTGGTAATCATCGGCAGCCTTTCCTAATTTATCTAACCCTTTTCCACTACCCTCAAAATTTAGTTTCTCTTTAAATTTATCGAGAGTTTGCATAGTTTTGGCAACGGCTTGTTCAAATTGCGCGTTGTCAAATTTCATCTCGACAACTCTGTTCTCAATATTGTTCAAAGATCCATTACCTCCTTCCATACTTCCTCTGCGATTTTGTCAAATACCGCCTTCATAGCCGGATTAATATAATCTCGCCCATGAACATAGCCACCAGTTCCAGTTCCATGGCCATACTGAAGAAGAATGGCTACATTTTCGCCGTCATTGACATTAGTGTTAATCCATGAAATAGTTGCTTCTTTACCGGTAATTTTTACCTCATAATCCCAACTAATGGATGTTTTACCAGTATCAATAGGGGTATTTTCTTTAAGGGCAGTTACACCTAACTGAGCTAACTGATCTAAATGCTTATAAATATCACCTTTTTTCAATTTCTCAAGAAAATGCTCAGTTTTCGAAAAATCCCCTTTATTCTCAAATTTTATAGACGACATCGAGCTACCCCATAGAATGTAATTTCTGTCTTCTAGCAGCATTTAATGCCTGATTCCGAGACATGATTGTTGCCTTATTCATCTTTTTAGGCGGTTTATTCTTTTCATTGCACACTCTGATTAATGTCATTAATCGATTGAAATGCCATTTTTCACAAGAAAACGGAATTTGTAATGCAACCATATAATAGTAAATAAGTTCAGCAGTAATCACATCTCGGCCAGGCGGTCTATTATCTTTAGAAAACCACGTTGCCGTCATAGGACGTTCCATATAATTTAAAATATCATTGTAGTTTTCATTAGTAAGAGCATAATAAACCATTGGGTCAACATTCTGCGTAATTGTCATGCACCGTATATAATCTCGACTTTCTTCCATAGTCTTTCGATCAGTGCGTGAAAAAAATGGTTTTTCCCATTTAGCCTCCCATTTAGCAATGGATAATAAAGAATGTTCTAAAACCAATTTTTGCTCTTTTGTTTTAAAAAATGTTTCAGTAACCGGATCAAATGATTCCATTTCAGGGACTGTTATAGTAAGCATCTCTAGTCCCTCCTAAAAGTCAGGCTTTTGCTTTGTCAAGAGCTTTTTGCCTTGCTATTTCATCAGACAAATCTTTAGGGATGAGTCCATTAATAAACTCAGCAATGCCTGTTTCACTACTATTTATAAGTTCCATCATCAAAGCATCAAATGCCGCTGTCTGTTCAAATTCGTCTCTAAGTCTTACGATATGCCCATCAATAGTCTTCTTCTTAATAAACGATCTTCCATCAGCAGATTTCTCTCCATAAGCGGACAGGACGATCTCTTTGAACATCTCATAAATTTTCTTATTATCTTTTTCTTCGACTATCTTCGCAATATAATTCTGAAAACCGCCTCTTTCAGATATTTCCATCTGAGTCAATTCATTCTTAGATAAATGAAAATAGCACTCGTCTACCTGCTTTTCATCGTTAAAGTCTACATATTCTATTTTCTTCTTTAACATAAACTGCTCCTTTCATATAAAGACCCCGGGCTTCGAAAGTTTCCGGGGTACGTTCCAAAATATAATACTTAGATTACGGTTCTACAGTCTTACCACTAAGAATCCTGATAACCTCGTCCGGCAGAGGGAGTCTAGCATCATCAGCTTCAGTAGCTTCAGTAGTGTCAGTAGCTCTCTTACCATACAGAACTTCTTCGAGTGCTTTAAGCTTAGCTGCGTTCTCACCAGTAAAGTTTGTCGAATCGATTGTCAGGCATGCCGTATTCTTATAGCCAGTAACAGCAACTGGTGTAGTAGTCATTTCCCAACTGAAAGTAATTGCCTCAGGTGAATCATTTACGGTCTGATAACTTCTCTCAGAAGGGGACGCAGTAGCATTATAAATAAGATGGATCTTATAACCATACTCATCTCTCTTATCATCGTTTCCGAGAATTGTTCTATAGCAAAGTCCAAAAGGCTTTCTTGGCTGCTGTCCGATCCTCAGACCTTTAACTGGCTCTGCTGATCCATCGCACTCTGCAAATTCATCAGGATAGGTATATGCTTCAACAGTAGCACCAAATTCCTCAGCAGCTCTCAGCTCCAGATACTTCGAATCATCAGCATAAATCGGGTTTGCATCAGCTCCAGACGGGCTCTCTGTTACTGCCGTAAGACCGTTCCAAACAACCCCCTTTGGATAGGTTCCATTAACCTGCGGATAAAGAACACCCATCTTAACTCCGGTTTCATAATAATGTTCACCGGTAGCATCCCATTCAAGTTTTGAATCATTCCACTTCATGGATTTTCCTCCTAATAATTATAAATAGTAAAGTACAAAACTATAATGCACTAAATTGTCAGAATTATAGACTCTTTCCAAAGAACAATACTTAAAAGACTCGAGCATCTTTTTAATCCAATCTATGTCCGTAGACTTATCAATGATTGTAACGGAATAGCAAGGCATTATCCTATAATTCGAATCATCAGCAAAACGCTGATTAACTCTATAAAGATCATACAAAATGCACGGATACTTAAGTTTTATACTCTCTGGGGGTTGGAAGTATCTATTTGAGATATCGAGTTTTTCCAAAAACTTATTATGTAACTCGATTCTACTCTCTTCTAGCGAGTTCGCCATTATAAACACCTCCAATACTAAGAGAAAGCCTTGGGTGATCCGGGGTTACCGAAGTTACTGCCCAAGGCGTTCCATCTATAATAACGTATCTTATTGTATGCTTATGTGATATGAGGTATGGGTCGGCTACGATACTAACATCTGCCCTAATAGTCAAATCGTCATTGACATTACTATTAGGATTCCAACTTCTTGAAAAACTATTCAATTCTCCAAAGTAATTTTTAGCTGTCATGACTTCTTCCCATACCCCAGGCCTAGTTTCCTGAGTCTCTACGTAGCCGATCTCGCCATAAAACTTAGCCATTTTGATTACCTCAATTAAGCACTAACTTTCTTAATAGTGACAGTGATTGCTGAGAACGGCTTGATAAGAGCGCCAGAGCATCTTGTCTCGATGAGGTATTTATACTGGTTGAAGTCAATGTCAAAGTCATCGAACAGTGATACAGCTCCACCCTTATCAGCACCAACATTATAGTCCTGAAGGTTTACAATTACGGCTGCAAGATCTTCATCATTGAGTTTCTGTCCTTCAAATACCTCAACCTCAACAATTCTGGATACTCTCAGAGCAGTAGTAAGTTCTGCAATTGATTTATACAGCTTGTGACCGATTCCATCTTCAAGAAGGAGCATCTCTGTCAGCATATCTGCAGTTGTAAACATGATTGGATTGCCCGATCCCTTATACTTCTTTCTGGATCTGATAACCTCATCGATGAACTTCTTAGCAATTACATCACTTGTGGCGTCAGACTTAACCTCGACATGAACCTTAATATTGAACAGGTCAACATCCTTAGCAATTGGTCTTACATTCTGCTCATGAATCTTATCGTCAGAATCTGTATCTCTACCATCACCGATAAGAATAGCCCTAGCAATTTCCTCATCGAGCATTATTCTCATCTCGCCCTTGATCCAAGCGACAACGTCGAAATCTGTAATGTCAGTAATATCATCTCTATCAAGTTTCTGCTTTTTGTAGATTGTCTGTGGGGTTGTTGTTCTCTTCAGAAGAGTAAATATTTCTTCCTTCTTCTGCTTACCCTTCATGTAACCCCTAGCACGAGCATCATCTTCAGTAATATTTGCATACTGAGACTTAATTCTGGAGAACGGTGTGTGATGGACGCCATTCATTACGACATCAACCCATCCAGTTTCTCTTTTAATCCACTCAGGCGGGTTATTGAGTGAACGTGGCTCTGGGAAAAGCATGTCGAGGTCTCTTACACCGTAAGTCTGGCTCGCTGTATCACTTGAAGGTCCAATCATGCCATCCATAGGAACTGCGTGAGCAAGAACTCCCTCTTCCATATGAGCCTCTACAGATTCTTTCAAGGTGCCGATCTTCTTAGCGTCATCAATGATAAGTTCCATATCCTCATGGCTCAGGAAGTTACCAGTCATCTCATCTCCATAAAACGCATTATGCTTCATATCTTCTTCATCCTCCTCGAAGTCTTCATCTTCGTAGTCTTCGTCATCATATTCTTCATCTTCATCTTCGTCTTCGTAGTCTTCGTCTTCGTACTCATCATCTTCATACTCAGCACGAACTTCTTCTTCCTTCTGGTCAAGAAGATAAGCTACTACCTTCTGCTGTTCAGGATCCATTTCATCAATTACATCCTGTACGGTTCTTTCTTCGTCCATTTCTTCTCCTTCCTCATCGGCCATTTCATCTGCTGAATGATAAAGTTCAAACTCAGTATACTTAGCGCCGGCTCCAATCTCAGCTTCGAAGAATCCATCTTCGGAATGCTCAAGATATGGCATATCAATGTATGCCCCTGGATTAGCACCAGCTAAAACTAAGCTTACTTCGCGAATTGTCCCGTGGAATACGTCACCGGTATTCTTATTTTCCTGAAGATTATTAGCATAAATAGAAAGTGCTGTAATATCTCCATTACGAACCATCTCTTTAGCATGCTGACCTTCTTCAGTATTATTAAATACACCGTATGTACGTACGCCTTTTGATTTGCACTCCAGTAATGCATGGCCTAGAACATTAGTTGGAGAATAGTGATCATGTGACCAAACCAGTGGAACTACTACACCATCACAGTCATTAAATGCATCTTTACGAATTGTCCTTCCATCTGCGCATTTAATGTCAAAACGGGTAGCCCAACCACTAAAGTCGTACTTTTTCTTAGCCATTTTGATTAACTCCTGTTACTTCTGGTATTTGGCTTACGGGCGTCATCATAGGGTCTTCTGCTGGGGGCATTGTTGCATTAGGATCACCCCCTGCATCCATAGGGTTCATTCCTCCAGCGCCCATCATGCCAAGCTGTTCTGGTGACTGATTAAGATTGCTATTAACGAGCATATCGGCCTTCGGATCATCGGATGGCTTAATCCCGATAACCTGTCTGATTTCATTTGAAGTCATGACCTCATTTCGAGTAAATTTATCAGCTATATCCGCAATATTGTTTACCGGAACAAGCCTAAATGGATCCTTAAAGAATTCAATGGACTGCCCCTGTGTTCTCGCAGTTTTCGTAAGGAACTTCCTTTTAAGTTCATCCGCTATAGCAGAAAGGATCGGCTCAATTGTTGAGTTATAGTAATTCAACATCGTTTTTTCGTCTGCGATTCCTTTGAAAATCTCTTCGGTTAAGCCTAACTGCCCATATAGTGTACTCGTTAGGTACTCGATTTGTTTCATAAGGTTGTTTTCGACAGGACGATTGAGCTGTGTTACCTTTTCTGTAGCAGATGTATAAGCGATTCCATACTTAGATCCTGCAAGTTGCATTTCAATATCACTGCGACGTTTCTCAGCTTGTGCTCGCCTCGTATCAGTCTTTACTTCATATGGAAGCTGGATAATAAGATCTAGCTTCCCAGCACTACTCTGCTCATCAATCGCATCAAGAAGATTAAGTTTCCTAATAAGCCTTTGCAGAGTAGAATTTGGTTCATTCATGACCGAATAAAATGGATTCTCAATTATTGCCACACTGCGTTTATGCATGATAATTTCACTAGGTCTTCCAGTTTCTTCATTATAGAAACGAAGCCTAACGTGTTGCGGATACCATGAAACTATCTTGGCAGTTCTCATCGCTGTTATGTCAAACGATCCAGTTTCATTAGGTCTAACATCTGTTTCTATAGGCATTAGTGCTACAACGCCTTCATCGAACATCGATACAACGGCGTCCTGAATAAAAGCACGTCCTGTTTGATCAATGTTCGCACTAAGCGACAAGACATCATTCAATCCAGAATCTACAACATCTAAAAAGCGGTCGTTTTCATCAAGATACACATGCTTGATATCAACAGCCGCTACATCCATTGCTATTCGATTATAAATTGAAGTTACTATTGATCGCTCATTACCTCTAGAAAGTTTTTTTCTATCTGGTCTATAAGAATAGGCCACCCCCATATTCTGAGTCACCGGCTCGGTTGGGGCTCTTGTTAGTGCGCTCCAAGCATGCTGAAGGCGATCAGTAAATCTATACTCTGACATTAACGCCTCCTATCTTCTTCGTCTTGATGCAACTGCATCCTCTACTGTATACTGTGCTGTTTTCTTAGCAGAATGGATACCATAGGATAAACGATTAGCCATCCTCTTCGATTTCAACTTCTTCTTAGTTTTTCTACTCGTTATGTCCATTTTATAACGAGTTCCTTCTTCACCCCTGATTCTTGTAACCGGCCCGATCTTTTTCTCAGAATACTTTTTACTAGTTTTTCCAGTATAAACATTTAACTGTCTTCTACCGGTGTTTTTCGAAGTGCGAGTTGAAACCGATATATATTTATTAGGATTTTTGCGACTTTCAATACCAACTTCGTGATACCTATAGGTTGAATACTTAGTTTTCTTTCCTGGATCAACATCCCCATATGATGATTCTCCCGTATCGTTATAAATCTTAAATGGGGACTTATGATGTTTCCATTTCATTCCCTTGACCCCATAATGCATAAGAAAATCACTAGATTCAGCACAACGACGCTCCAGATAATATCTATAGTCATTTTTGCTATACATTGTTCACTCCCTATCTGATTCGATTAGCTCTAGCCGTAGCTGTTCTTCTTCTAGCGGCTTGTCTATTACGAGTCATGGTCTTTCCATAATTCTGACTATCTACAGCCTGTGGGGTTCGTCTCTCCATTGTTTTACGTGTAGTCCTCTGCGTCGTTGATACTGGTTTCATTCTAGCATTTCTGACATTTGAAGCCCTTCTCTGAGCAGCTTGTCGATTACGATTTATAGTCTTTCCATAATCGCCTGAAGGATTGCTTGAAGGAACTGCCTGATGCTTTTTCGCATTCCTAACACCCTGCCTCGCTGCGGAGGAAACTACGGTTTTAGTCACCTGAGATGAAACACCTCGCTTAACAGAGTTAGCCTTTTTCTGAGCAGTATTTGTGACACCAGATGAATTCAGTGCCTTACTAGCTTTTTTACGAGCCGAATTAACAACATTATTTGCCTTTCGCTGAAGTCCAGATGACCGGACTGATTTCTCAATCGATTTTGCCCCTTTAGATGCACGTTTGCCAACGGAATTCGATGCCCGATCAAGTGCTTTTCTTGCAGAATTACCAGCACTTCTTAAGTTCTTTTCCGCAGAATTCATCGCTCTGTCAAACTTACGTCTTCTCTGGATTGAATTAATCTTTTTCTTAACACTTCCAACCGGAGAATTATTAATGGCTCTCTGAATTCTATGCTTTCGCTGAGCGGATCTAATTTCCTTACGAAGCGAACCGACTGGCGATCTGCTAATGGCTCTTTTAAGCCTTGCCTTTCGGCGCATAGCATTCATCTGTCTTCTAGCACCATTAACTCTACTGCGAACTCCATTAGCACCACGAGTAAACATCGAACCAGTTGATACACGAGCTCTATTGAGTCCGCCACCTATACCACCAAGTCCTTTAGCCATCCTCTCTCGTAGCCTCGGATCAATTACATAGTTGTGGTTCTTCCACTTCATCCCCTTGACGCCATAGTGCATCAAAAAATCATCTGAATACACTCTTTGGTCTTCAAGGTAATTTCTATAATCATTTTTACTGTACATAATTACCCCCAAGGACTCGATAACCTACGTTTACGTGTGCGATTATATGCCTTGCTAGCGCGCTTCGTTAAACGTTTAATATCCTTTTTCTGACCTTTATACGCATCACGCACTTCTTTCTTAAAGTCCTTTACACCGCGTTCAACTCTTTTTTTAGTTTTACTTCTAGAAACGTCTTTGGCTATGCGCTGGATATCCTTTTTCTGACCTTTATACGCATCACGCACTTCTTTCTTAAAGTCCTTTACACCTTTAGCAATACGGCGATCGATTTTATCTTGCATAGTGTTATGACTACGCAATCTTCTTTCAGCATCATCGAATGGTTTAAGATCGGACTTTCTTTTGTTAAGCCTCTTTTGTGCTTTATCCATCTTTTTCTGAAGTCTATCGACCTTCTTCTCGGCCTTTTTAACCTCTTTATCATATGGTTTTCTGTTCTTTTGAACCCGTTTAATCTTTTTTTCTCGCCATTCTTCTTTATTCGCTTTCATATCCCGTTGAAATTCTTTCTTTAAAGACTCGAATCCGCGGCGGCGATTCTTACGAGCTTCATCTGAAGTAAGAAAACGAAGAGGATTAGCGTACTTATGGTCTTTCCATTTCATACCTTTAACGCCATAATGCATAAGGAAGTCATCTGATTCTATACACTGGCGCTCGAGGTAATATCTATAGTCATTTTTGCTGTACATTATTGCCTCCGTGTCTATTATCCTCCATAAGAATATGTAGTGTGGATAGGAGTATGATTGTATAATCTCTGATTCTTTTCACTATACCTATACGACTTCTTTCTTCTATCCGTAGCACGTTTTACTGTGTGCTTTGTTCCTGTAGACGACTGATAATACTCATCTCCATAAAGGCCAAAGACTTTATCTTTTCCGTACTTAGTATTAAGTTCTTTTCTTTTAGCTCGCTGCTCTTTTCCGCCATATCTAGTTGTACTTCTAGTCTTATAAACTAAATCTGGATCATTTTTAACTAGATCTCGCACTTTCTTTTCCTGTTTTACAGCGTCTAAATAATCAGACATATAGGCATCAGCCTTTTTAAGTCTGCCTTCATTAGAATTATCTAATTTTGAAGCGTCTTTTCCTTTATACTCTTTTCTATTCGCTTTTCTTGATGTGTTCGAATATTCGCCCTGATACGATGCTATTTTTCTAGCAGCATAAGCTTGACGTTCGTCTAATGCGTTCAATTGTTTTTGATAATTTTTAGCCTTGTCTTTAATTTCTTTTACCTTAATCTTTGTTTCTGTTTTAGCAATCTTCTTATCAAGCTTAGTATTCTTATACTCAAGCTCTGAAATTTTAGCATTGAGCTTATCAGTCTTTACCTGTGATTTAGCAAGCTTACGCTCATACTTTCTCTTCTGATTGAGTTTTATCTCTCCAAGGGCGCCAATATGCTCATGTCTTCTCTCAGCTTGCTCAGCCTTTTGAGTAATCCACTGGGAATTAAGCTTAGAAAGTTTAGCCTTATACTTTTCTTCTTTAGCCTTCTGTTTCATTGACTTAGGCTTAGCAAGTTCTGACTGGTATTTTTTAATCTTTGCAGAGTTGCTGGCTTTCTTATTTTCTAATTTAGTTTTCTTTTTAGCCAGTCCCGTTTCTTTTCCGCCTTCTCCGCTCTTTCGCGGAACAGTATCATATGACTGATAGCGGCGGATACCCCATTTCATACCTAGAACACCGTGATGATATAAACATCCACCGGAGGTAAGAAGCTGGTGCTCAAGGTAATATCTATAGTCATTTCTACTATACATTCTTATCTCCTATTCAAAGGCATCCTTATTCGCCTTATATGCTATATATGCATCCATCATCGCTGCAACATTATCTATCTTCATTTCGTGCCTCTTCTTAAGAAGTTTGCGATTACCATTAGTATCCTCAAGAGTTATACAATTGCCCATAGCAAAAGTCATTAGCTCCTCATCGAAAAGAAGCATTCTATCAGATGCCAGGATCTTTAGTTCGCCAAGAGGTACTGACTCAGTCTTAGCTCCCTGTGGAACTTTCTCAATCCCAAATGGTCCATTCTCCTGACTCCATCTCTCAACGAACTCCTTGGCATTGTAAGGGTCGTAACCGAAGCACAAAACATCATATTCTCTATCAATGATATGTTGGTCGAGATCCTCAAATACAGCCATCATATCAAGAACCGTTCCTTCCATGATGATGAGACTACCTTCCTTAATAAACTCATCGTACTTGAGTCTCATGGCCAAAGGAAGATTATCAAGAGTTCTTCTTGTTATGTAACTCCTGGTCTTTACGCCGAAACATCCATTAGATAAAGGAAAGAGAAATGTAAATGCACAGAAATCATCACCCTGTGAAAGGTCAGCTCCAAGTGCACATGGCATTTTCCAGTAGCTTCTTCTTCTCTTATGTCTGAGCGTCTCTTCGTATGTAAAGAAGTAAGTATAGCCCTCCATTGGAATTCCAAATCTCTTCGCCAAGATATCGTTTCTGGCTGCTGGCGAATTCTCAGCTCTTTCAACATCGAGCTGATATGTTTCATAACTTACAGTCTTTCCTAAATTAGGATTAGCCTTAATCCACATATCTGGATCTGCTACTTCAGAAATGTCATCTAGTTTGTAATACCAAATCGAAACATGTGGATTCTCATACTCTCCTTTTAGGATTTTCATAAGTTCCATTTTGATTGTATCGCCAGAGCCATTTCTAACAGTTCCTTCAGAGCTTGTGGCAACAATTAGATAGTTATCAATCTTGGATGCACCTTGTTCTATGGCACCAATCGGATCTTCTCTAAGATCACCCGAAAGCCATTCATCGACGGTTGCTATCTTACATCTAAGTCCTTGGAGCTTATTAATACTTAGTGGACGAATCTCTAAAAGTGAACCAGTAAGAAAGTTCTCAATACCCTTCTTTGTGGATGCCAGTTTTGTTCGATTTGCTTTAGATCCTGTAGTATTCTGTAAAGATCCCTCCGTTAGGAACTGAAACAGCGGACCTCTTGCTCGAATAATAGATGTTCTGATTGGCGATAAAACCTCTTCAGAAAGTTTCATTGTCGGGGCTGTTGTAATCTGGTGAGTGGTCGATGTATCACAATTAAGAAAGAAACTCTGAAGACAAGAAGCATACATCGATTTTGCTGCGCCTCTTGCAACTATCAGATACTGTTTTGTCGTAAGACGCTTTTTAACTATCTTTCTTTCGTAGTGAACACCATGACCGCCTTCATTCGGCACTGGTACATCTTTCTCGACGAAGTACCACCACCCAAAGATTTGCTCAGCCCATAATTTAAATGTCTCAAGAAGATTGAGGTCTGTACCATCAGTAAGAGTCAATTCATTCTCGCAATACTTTATGAACCCATTAATAGCATTCTCGTCGTAATAAACTGCCGGATTATCTATGAGAGCATCTATGCGATTCATCTCCATAGAAATCTCGCGATTTACTGCTATGTCCCCTCGTATTACAGCATCTCTAAATTGGCCATAATAGTATGGAGTTGCTGTATTAGATAAAGACATAATTCCTCCAAATAAAAAACCGATATTCAGTCGGTTGGTAATCTAGCCAAACTATCCATAGCTGTTAATTCCTCTTATACGTATTTGGTTTTCCTAATCTCTTGCGTTTATCCTGCAGCTCTTTATATGAATCGCTTGACTCTTTTCTGTTTTTAGCTTGGGCATCTTTCTGACGATTATTCTGTTCTCGAATAACATCTTCAAGGTATGAGTCAGTTTTATCACCATATGTATCCTGATAACGTTCTTTTGTATACTTAAGACCATAATCAGTTACCGCTTTGTCTAATGTATTAACGGCTTCATCATGGGCGTTTCTTTCACGCTTCTCATCACCTCTTTCAACCTTACCTACCTGGTCGAGATTCTTGACTCTTTCAGTGAGTGACTTAAGATCTTTGTCGCTGAGCTGAGACTGGAGTTCTCGAACATCCTTGGCCGTTGCTCCGGCATCAACAATGTTTTTAAGAATTGATGCTGATGCTTCAGCCTTACTCTTCTTCTCAGAAGCTTCCTTAATGCCTTTAGAAATCTTAACAATATCCTCAGCAGTCCTGTAAGCATTAACCCCAGTCTTAACAACAGAGTTAAGATCATCAACCGTTCTGGCAAAGTCTTTAAGCTTCTTCATCTTGCCAGGATTCTGGGAAGAAACTAGAGCCTTAACCCTAGCTTCAGTATTAATTCTTTCGATAGCGTCATTAAGCTGTTTATTTGTAAGCTCACTTTTATGTTCGTACACGAGTTTAGCGTCTCCAGACTTAACAATCTTATCGAGTTCTTCTTTTCTCTGACGTGCTGTTTTCGCTTTCTGCTCATAAGCGGCTTTCGCCTCTGCAGATTTTTGATTACGACTTTTCTTAACGCCAATGATCTTTTTAACTTTAGTGTTTCCAGCTCTACCTACAGAATTGGACTTGCCTTTGCCTTTAGACTTTTTAGCTGCTCCTTGTTCTTTTCCGCCTTCGCCACTTTTTCTAGGAATTAATGAGTAAGGTTGGTATCTTCGAATACCCCATTTCATCCCTAAAACACCGTGATGCCAAAGTTCATTTTCAGGGTTAAAATGAATATCTGATATGAGAATATTATCCATCTTTTAACTCCTCTGAGAATACTCCTAACCTCCACTCAAGCTCAGATGCTCTATCGTTATAAGCTTGCATCGCTGAGCTGTTCTGCGGAGGATCAAAAGTAAGTTTAACTTTTAAATACATATATTCCTTCACAGCTTCGAGGTCAAAACAGTCGAATTCTGACCATCGAGTCTCTGGGCCTGTAATCTTAAAAGGTTCGTCAGGGCCAACACCAACCTGAGCTAGTACTGTGAAAGTTGAATTAATAAAAATTTGGAGGTCTGTATCGAAGTATGTATTCTCTTCATTAAGACCTCCTATAAGTTTCTTTACGGACAGCAATATACTGTCATCAGTTTTTATCTCTGCCATTAGATCCTCCTAATGCTCTTTAATATCTTCAATCCCTGGCGGATCATTGACATCATCAGCTAGTAATCGCATTTGTTTAATCAGCTGCTTTCTACGTTGTTCTGTAGTATTTGGATTTCTTGCCTCTTCATATAAAGGAACTTTCTTATCTTTAGCTTTCTGACTCGATTTAGTTTGAAACTGAATCTCGAATGTATAACCATCTGGTGTCTCAAAATTACACTGAACTGACTTATGATTTACTTTACCCTGCCGATATTGCTCGAAGTAGTTCTTGCATTTACTTTCTGAATAGCCATTAGATTCCATCTGAGACTTTATTAAACTGTACTGTTTAACAAAGTTTTTATCAGATAATATTGCTGTATATCGAACAGCATCCTTAATGTCCTTTGAAGCTAGCTTCCGAGCTATAGAATCCTGAGTCTTAAGACGGTTCTCTAGACCGTACATATGAGCGCCACATCTTTCAACGCTTCGACCGACATCATTTGTAATTTTAGGTTCCCTACGCTTCGCTTCCTGGTAAATCTTGCGGGCTTGCTTAATTTGCGGTAATTCTTTTCCTCGCTTCCCGGATTTTCTAGGAACTGTGCTGTAAGATTGATACCTGCGAATGCCCCATTTCTGTCCAATGACTCCATGATGGCAAAGATAATCATCATTCATCGTATTACCTCCATGGGCAAGTATCATTAGGGGTCCGAATCACTGGTTCTTCATCGTAGAGAAGTGTTTCATCGCCATAATGAATTGCATCATGTGTAAGTTTAATCGTTGTTATCAAATATTCTGGATTTGCGAGATAGTCCGATGAACAAAGAAGATCGTTTACATCTATAGGATTCATGTGATGTATAAAAATCTTTGTTCCTTTCGGTATCTCTCTTGTTTTGAATGCCAAGTCGCACCCAAAATCTCTTGCGATGATTTTGGAACGTAACTGTTTCCATTCAGTTGAATGATAGAATGCCTGGTTAAGGTGCCTGTCAAATCCAAAAGTCTCTTCACCAACTCTATCGCCAAGTTTTAAATAGTTGTATCGCTCAATGAAAGTAGGGATCTTAATTAGTTCAGAGTATGTACGGATCATCTGGCACCTCCTCAAGACCAACATAAGACCTCATGGCAGCCATAGCCTTGTCATACATCTCATCGGTTCTCTTTGCTGCGTCAAGAACCTCTTTCTTAGACTTTAAAACCTCAGTTTCATGTTTAAGCTTCTCCTGTTCGAGCTTCGTCTTCTCCGATCCAAGCTTAATTAGTGCTGTTATCTCCTGACCTGATGCTGTTCCCTCTAAAAGACGTTGCTCGACGCGATCATAGGCCAGAGAAACGAGTTGTGCAACTCGTGCCTCCTGTGAAACTGCGGGTCGGAGCTGTCTATGAGGCTCATCCGCACTTGCTTTTCTTCGAGCCATAAACTTCCGACTCCTTTCCATCTAGTTTCATGAACTATGAATATACTTTAAATCGCTTTAGATTATGTTCTAGGAGGCATAGAAAGAGATTTTACATTGTTTGGACACACTTTTTAACCCTTGAAAGGAGCAACTAGAGCAGGCAGATGAATAGTTCCTAGCTATGCCCCCTAGAATATAATCTAAATATAACCCCCGGAGAAAAATATAAG
>Ga0326511_10001216_pt1 | contig 21636 bp, 35 predicted proteins | sample 0_2496_0518_D_FD_203701 | JGI IMG/M metagenome (GOLD analysis project Ga0326511, IMG submission 203701) | Bovine rumen microbial communities from UC Davis, California, United States - 0_2496_0518 | ecosystem: Host-associated > Mammals > Digestive system > Stomach > Rumen | place: USA... | reverse complement strand
AGGTTAGTTTTCTTCTTTGCCATGATTGCGGGGTTTTAGGTCTTGGATCACTGCGCCCACGATGATAAGCGTGAGCAGTTGGGTAACAGCCAGCATGCCCACCGTCAGACGGATGGGCAGCAACCATGCAAGGGCCATCGGCACTGCTACGAAGAGCAGCGCGAGGACTAAGTAATAGATGATAGTGCGGGTCATAATTCTGTTGATGCTTTATTGTTTGTAAACTTGAATATTTATATCGGCAGCACCGGGCGAATCTTCGTGGTACTGGACGTTCAGCCGATCATCCGGCATGGCTGTGACGATGAACAGCAGAATGTCCTCAATGGCGATGTCGTTGTGGTCGTAGTGCATATAGACGTCGATAGTCGCAGGATTGTTGTCGGCTGTAATTTCGGCGATGATGCCGTTGTCGAAAATATCCGGCAACAGGTAGCCGAGCGAAGTGCCGTACTGTGGATAGTCCTTATAGTCGGACAGCAGGTTCCCACAGAACTTGCTGAGCAGGTTGTCGTCTACGGTCTTAAATGAGCCTGACTTCCACTTGGCCATCATCTCTTCGTCGCTGTCGAATGTCAGCTTTATGTTTTCTGACTCCAGCCAGCATGCAAATTCGCCCCAATCATCTTGGCTGAAAAGGTCGATGGCTTCGTCGAGAGTCATCTCTCGCGGTTCGTCAAAATATCCCGGTATGTTTTCGTTCATAATGTTTTCTTTTTGAGTCGGCTTGCAGCCGAGAAATTATTATTAAAATTCTTTCAGTCGCTGTCGCTTGATGAAAGCGCTAAAGCGAGTCTTATTAAAATTCCTTGTGCCTACCAGATGGCCATGTCGGGGAGGTTGTCGGGAGAGGTATCAGACCCCACCCCTGCCCCTCCCCTTGATGGGAGGGGAGCGGCTGCGCCATCGTGTGCGCTGATAGTGCGGCAGTTGTCGCGGCGGTCTGTGCGGTAGCCGCTCCCCACCCCTGTAGGGGCGGGGCTGGGGGCGGGGTCAGTATCTGCTTCATCCTCCCACCGTCGGTGGTTCAGGTAGCCTTGGGCATACATGCGCTGGATGCCCCGTGCCTCGCAGTCGTCGCGGTAGCGCTGGATGCCGGCGAGGGCGGCGCGGCGGTCGCCCTTCGACAGCTTCCGCCACGCCCGCTCGGCGGCCACTCGGTCGCGCTTCAAGGCGTATGCGTCCCAGAACTTCTGGAACTCCTGGTCAATAGGTGTTGATGTTTTCTTTGTCATAATGATTTTAAAATTTTAATCAGTTGCGAAATCGAGTGCAGGCTGCTGCCGCTCGCGGTTGATGCGCTCCACAGCCTTGTCGAAGTATTCACGGTTGAGCTCGAAGCCCACGAAGTGTCTCTTCTCCCTCATGGCCGCAATAGCCGTCGTGCCACTGCCCATGCAGTTGTCGAGAATAAGTTGACCCTGGTCGCTATAAGTGCGGATAAGATAGCGGATAAGCTCAACGGGCTTCTGGGTGGGATGGAGCGAATCTTTGCCGTGATGCACATTAGAAAACTCCAGCACCGACTTAGGATAACGATGGTTGCCACCCCATACGGAAACGAACCCCGCCTTCTCACCCGTCTGTCCGAGCGTGCCCTTTGCGCGGTCGTGATGGTTCCGCTGTATCTTCTTCTTTACGGGTGTGCCGTCATCCCAGAACTGGGGGTTGAACGTCGGCAACTGTCGATAGAACACCACGATATCCTCAGTCCAGTTCATAAACTGTTTCTTGGCATTGAACACATTGAACGGTCTTGTCTTTAGCCACGTCAGCTTCTGGCGATATTCCTTGATGTTCGACATGATCAGTGAAGACGTAAACGGCTCGCTGCCAAACAAGACGATGGCAGCATTCTGTTTTGCCACACGTCGGTACTGCTCCCACAACGGCTCAAATGGAATAATCGAATCCCACTTGCAGCACGTCGTCCCATACGGCAAGTCACAGATGATGACATCCACCGACCCGTCGGGAATCATCTTCATCCCTTCGAGGCAGTCCATGTTGTATATCGTGTCGAGTTCAATCATATCGCTTATATATATTATATGTGTGAATACGTTATGCGCCCTTCGCCTTGTCCTTCTTCTTGACCTCCGGTCGAGCCTGCTTACGCTCGGCAGACTCGATGCAAGCATCACTCTGCTCTCGCTTACTCGCAGCCTTGTTCTTGACAATCACGCTCTTCACGCTGCCTATCGCTTGGCCGCCGAGGAAGGCCTTGACGGGAATGACCTCCAGACGGCGCTCCTTTACCACCTGCAGTCGGTTGGCCGTATAGAGGCGGTCGGGGTCGGCGGCACTCATGCGCTTGGCCACCATCTGCACGTCGGCCTTGCCGATGCCGCGCTCCACGCAGGTCATCGTGTTCACGTTCTCGTGAGGGTCGCTGCTGAAGACGGCCCACTCCTCGCGTTCCGTCTCGTCGTCCTCTATCGGCTCGCTCTCGGCCACGTCGCGGTAGAGTCGCCAGATGCTGTCGTCTTCGTCGCGGTCAATCTCTATCAGCGGCTCGGTGTCGCGGGGTGCGTCCTGCGGGTCACCCAGCTGCCAGCGGACGGGCAGCCCGGCCCAGCGCATGTACTGCTCCACCAGGTCTTCGGCCTCGCGGTTCATCTCCTGCACGCCGCCAACGGTCTGATATTCGCGCCAGAACTTGTACCAGCGGTCGTAGGCTTGCTGAAACTCCTGACAGGCGCGTTTGATTTCGTGCTTCTTAATCTGAGCCATGTCGAAGAGGAAGTCCACCTGTCCGTACAGGCTGTTGGATGCCATCGTCAGACAGTGCATGGCGCAGAGCAGGTTGCTGATACGGCTCATCAGTCCCAGTTCCTCGGCCTTGTCGATGTCGAGTCCCTTCACGCCGACGTGCTGGATGCGCTTGCGGATGGCCTCCTTGTCGATGGCGCGGTGAAGAGGAATGTGTAGTTCGTTGTTCATATCGCCTGAATAATTTTAAACAGAATTTTAAAAATAATTTTGAGCGTAGCGACCCTGTATCAGAACGGCAGGTTGTCTGTGCCGTTGCCTTGCTGCACGGGCTGGCCCTGGGCGTTCACCTGCGGCGGGAAGGGGGCGGCGCCCGTCTGGGGCTGTGCGGCATTAGGGGCATAGCCGCTGGGTGGCTGCTGCTGATACGGCTGCTGGCCGACGGAGCGGAGCACGTTGTAGCAGCGGACTTCGTTGAACCAGCGTCCGTTGTACTCGTGGGCGTCGATGTCGAACTGTATTGTGACATTCTGCTCGCCCTGACGGAGGGCAAACTGCTTGATGCGGTCTTCGCCGAAGATGCGGAAGACCATGCGCCTCGGGTATGAGCCGGGGATTTCCAATACGTACTCCTGCGACATCCATACGTTGCCGCTACGCTGCGAGACGCCCGACTGCGCGGGCATCACTTGAATAATTGTTCCAGTTAAATCCATAAGATGCTATTTGTTTCGTTTAAGTTCATTCTTTTTGTTACTGCCGCCCATACGGCTCATGGCGTTGCCGAGGGCGGCGACGGCAGCAGCGGCTTCGCTGACGGGCTGCTGCTCGTCTAATTTACGCTTCTTCTTGTTTTTCTGAAAGGGCATGAGCTTCTGCTGCATGGGGTCGTAGGTGTGCGAGCGGACGATGCCCAGGCGGAAGGCAAAGCCCTCCTCTATCTTCGCGCCCCTCGACTGCTGCCATCTGTCTATCATGCAGATGTTGTCAGAGCGGGACAGCAGCCAGAGGTCGTAGACGAGCACCGTGCGGTAGGCACCGTCCTCGCCCAGCAGGCGCTCCAGCAGGCGGTAGATGCGCGGGTGCTTGCACGGCCATGCGTTTGCCGGGTTCACGGGTCGGCAGCCCGAGGCCCGCAGCAGCGTGGCACAGTCGTGAAACGCTTGAACGTTCCGCGCCTGCTCCTCGCTGTCGCTCGAAGTCATCGGGCCAGAGATATAGATACGTTGCTTCTTCATGCCTCGCTGTCCTCCTGCTTCTTGCACTCGAAGACATCCATAATCTTCGTCTCGGCGATGTTCGACTTCTCGTAGTCAATCATCGTGTCGTCCATCACTTCGTTGATGTGGGTTACGGCACCGTCGAGCGTGGCGGCCTGCACCAGGTAGGTGACGGCGCTGCGCTTCTCCTTCTCGGTCTTCTCGTCGATGGTGATGAACATGAGCTTGGCCTTGTAATAGCGGTCGCTCTCGTCGTCGAAGAACACCTCCTTGTACTGGGCCTTCTTCACGTCAGTGATTTCATACTCGCCGCTGATGTAGGCGGACATTTCCTCGGTGATGCGCTTCTCGGCCTCGCTGAAACTGAGGGCATCCACGACATACTGTTCTGTCACTTTCTTCTGCAAGCCGTCCTCCATGACCTTTTCGTAGCGAACCTTGCACTCAAACCATGTTGCTGTTCTTGATCTCATTGTTTTAATGTTTTTATTGGGTTATTAACTTTCGGGCTTTCGCCCTCGAAATTCACTCTATTGGTTTCCCTCTGAAGGTGATGCCCTCGTCATCCTCCGTCCAGCTGCCCTGCAGTGTGACCGAGTGGCGCTGCTGCCATCGTGCGGCCTTGCGCTTCCACTTGGTGTCGCGGCGGTATCGCTGGCCCTGACGCAGGGCTTTCTTCATCTTGCGGGGCAGGGAACTGCCATGGGGTATGCACTCCACCACGCTGTCTGAAGCGTGGAGCAGACGGGAGATACTGTTCAGGGCTTCCTCGTCGCCATTGGTTGTCGTGGTTATCGTTACCGTTCCTGTCGCGGTGAAGCCTTTCGGCAACTGATAGGTATCACGTTCTTCTTCCGGCGCAACGCTTATCTGGTCGCTGCTGATGACAAGCGGTTCCGGGTTCAGCACCGCAGCGGTATTTATTCCGTAAATCGGCAGTATGACTTTTTCCTTCTCCATAATCGTTTTGTTTTTAAGCCTCCCTTTCGGTCTGGAAATTAATTAAAAATTAGTTAAAAATTACTCACTCTCCGGCATGACCCTTTTCGCCCTGCGGCTCCAGATGCAGTCCAGGTTCTCGTAGAGCAGGGTGAGGTGGTTCTTCTTCACCGTTGGCGTCTCGATTCCGTACTGTTGGCCGACGGCCTCCTGGAATCCGTCGTTGAAGTGCTTCAGATTGAAGGGGCGGGTGATGATGTGCCGTCCTGTGCGGGTGGGCATGGTGAATATCACGGGGTCGTCGTAGCCAGACTCCATCGTGCGGACGTAGCGGCGCACGGCTTCCAGCATCTGCTCGTCGGTCTGGTCGTCGATGTCGATGACCCACCGCTCACTGCTGCGGTCGCTGTACTTGCCGGAGCACGACTCGAAGATGCTGTAGAAGCGCTTGTAGTCGTGGGCTGCGATACGCCGTGCGCTCTCGGCCAGCGTGTCGAGCGCCACCTGTGACATGCGCTTGCAGCCCACCGAGGCATAGGCCCGCAGGTTGAGCACCTGGCATACGGTCTTTATCTCCTGCTCGTAGCGGTCGAGGTCGCGCCACGAGTAGATGTAGTAGTTGCGGAAGTGGTAGTTGGCAGCGGGCAGGTCGGGATTGTCCTTGCCGCGCCGCATCAGCTCCACAACGTAGTAGTGGTCGAGATTACCCTTCTCGTTGGTGTCGGGCAGTCCGCCGCACGCCTCGATGAACTGGCGGTATAGTTGGAAGTTGTCTGTCATTGTTCGGTCTGTTTAATAAGCCATGGTTTCATTCTGTTTACTCTGTCTAACTATCGCTTTACTCCTCCGGCTCCTCGCTGTAGGCTCCCGGTCGGAGTTGCCACAGGTGGAAGCAGTTCTCGTGCAGGTTGACGAACGACTCGCGGCGTGGGAATATCTGTGCCACGGTCATGTCGTTGGGCATGAACTCGTAGCGCAGTTCCTTCAGCTCGTAGTAGCCCAGCGTGTGGTTCGACGATGCCGAGAGGTGCCACAGCCCGTCGTCGATGGTGATGATGATCTGCTTGCCTTTGTAGAGAAACATGCCGGTGGAATAGACACCGTGCTCATCCTCGATGTACTGCGGCGTGAGCAATCCCTCGCCGCCCTCGTAGCCAACCAGGGCTGCGGTTGCTGCCATTGCCGTCGGTGAAGGCTTCATGCGGCAGCGCTCCAGTTGTTCTCTTGTCTTCATGTCGCTTGCTGTTTGGTGATAATGTCCTTATACTCTGTTTCAATGTATTCTTTCAGCCCATAGAACGTGCGACGCTCCATGAGCGAGGATGAAACAATCATGCGGCGCAGCGACTCGATGTCCTGGCCAGTGACGATAATCTGTAGTTCGTTGTCCTGTGTTTTTCTGAAATGTACCATAATGCGATGTCTGATGTTTGATGTTTGATGGATGATGTCACTATTCACTATTCACTTTTCACTATTCACTTAGAAAACATACTCCAGTCCTTGCCGACGGCATTGGAATAGTCGTCGAAAATCTTGTGCAGCTCGTCGTCGGTAAACAGGCGGTGCTTGCCGGTGCCGCCAATGAAGTCGCGGAACGACTGCTTCCAGTACACCGTGGCGCGGTCTCGCGTCTGCTGCATCACGTCCTGCACGAAGGCCAGGCAGCGGGCGGGGTCGTAGGGCTCGAATGTCTTTCCGCCCAGCGTGAAGCCCCGTCGGCACACCTTTGTGTGCTCGGTCATCAGTCCAATCTTGAAGTGTCGGCAGCCCGCGTCGAGCGCCTGCTGTATCATGCGCAGGCTGGAGTCGAAGTCAATGACCGGCTCGATGCTGGCCCAGGTCTTGAAACCGTCTTGCGACATGCGACGCATGGTCTGTAGACGGTAAGCATTGCTGTTGGCGTTCGGCTCCAGCTCATCGTGACCAGTCAACGTCCACCCAAAGGCGACACGCTGGTGGGCTATCTCCGTCCGTAGGTCACCGAAATATGTCAGAAAGAGCATGCCTTCCTTTACCATCAGCTTCCGTTCCTCGTCGGTCAGCCCCATCTTCGGAACCTCCTTAATCATCTTTTTCAGTGTCTCGAACTGGTAGAAGGCTGCATTCTTCGTTAGTGTCGTCACTGGTACGCCGTGTTCAATGGCTGATGCTGCGATGCGGAAGCACAGTTCTCGTGTATTCGGAAGGCACGGGTCTGAGGTGAAGGTGAAGAACAGCCCGCCGTCGCGGATGATTTCGTCTTTGTGCTCGATGATTTCAGCCATTGCCAGGTGATAGGCATGGTCGTTACTCACCACACCTTTCTTCAGTACGGGGTGGTCTTGTCCGAGATATTTGCCCGACGGACCTTTCCGCAAATAGCAGTACTCACACTGGTTGCTGCATCCGACATACGGGTTCACCGCCCATCTGCCATATTCTTCGGCATTCTTCTTTGGTCTTGATAAGATTTTCATATCGCTTTGTTTTTGTTTAACAGTCCTGGATTGTCGTAAATGTTGCCGATGACTTCAGTAGCTTTTATTACTTTTGACAGACTGGAAATATTGAACCCCGCTTCCTTATACTCAACAGGTATAATGTGGACATTATCAATCCATTCATTACCTACTCTCTTCAATCCATCTATATTACGAAGGATATCTCCATCATAAATCTCCCGACTGTTTTTGTCTTTCTGTTCGGTGTACTGTCCGACGGTTTCCGGCTTCACGGGGAATAAATCTACCCATAAGGTAAAAGCGAGGTGATACTCAGGCTCTATTGAATTGTCTTCGTGGGTGTTGTCCGAGGTCAGAATCATACATCCAACTCCTGTCGGCAATGGCAGCATGTAGAGAAAGCCATATACCCATTCTCCGTTATCAATTCTTTGCCCTCTGAATTTAATTGTTCTCATAATGTTTCCTTTTTATTTGTTCATACTCTTAATCTTCCTGCACAGGGCTTCGCAGAGCACGCGGCTCATGTTCACCTCGACCGCATTGCCAATGTATTTCTTCTGCTCGGCTTGTGAATTTGTGTAGCTTTAAATTGTAATCTCTTGTTAATGATTCTTGTTTCTGTTATAAATTGCCTGTCATTCTTCCTCATCAAACTCCAGTCGCTGCTGCTGTCGCTCCTGGCGTAGGCGCTCCAGACAGAGGGCGTGATAGTCGGGTGACAGCTCGAAGCCAACGTAGTGACGGCTGATGCGGTAGGCGGCGACGGCAGTGGTGGCCGTGCCCATGAAAGGGTCGAGCACCAGACCACCTTGCGGACAGCCGAGGGCGATGCACTGCAGAGGCAGCTCCACGGGGAAGGTGGCGTGGTGGCCCTCGTAGCCTGGTTTGACCAGTATCGGCCACACGTCTCGCTTGTTGCGGAAGCCGTCGCTCTGGTTGCCGCCACGGAACTGCACATTCCGGTGACCGGGCACGGTGAACTTCACCTTGCGGTGGTTATACTCATGGGCACGGATGCCGGTGTTGGCAGGCTCGCGCAGCGCATCGACGCTGAAGTAGTAGCGCGGCTGCTTGGTAAGCAGGAAGATGTGCTCGTGCGACTTGGTGCAGCGGTTCTTCACGCTCTCAGGCATCGGGTTCGGCTTCTGCCAGATGATGTCCTGTCGCAGATAGAATCCCATGCCGCGCAAGGCAAAGGCCAGCATCCAGGGTATGCCTATCAGGTCGCGGTCCTTGGCTACGGTGTCGAAGCGGTAGGAGGTGGCGCGGTCGAGCGTCCCCGCGTTGGTGCCCTGCAGATAGAGCTTGGCGTTGTCGGGGTAGCGGGCCGCCCCCTTGTTGCTGCCGGCGTAGGTGTCGCCGATGACCACCCAGCACGTCCCCTCTGGCTTCATCACGCGCAGCACCTCGCGGAACACGTCGCAGAGCCGGGCGATGTACTCCTCCGGCGACTGCTCCAGTCCTATCTGCCCCTCGCAGCCGTAGTCGCGCAGGGCGAAGTAGGGCGGCGACGTGACGCAGCAGTCCACCGTAGCGTCCTCCATCAGCCGCAGCCCTTCAAGGCAGTCCATGTTGTAAATGTTGTCGGGTTCAATCATTGTTGCTCTTTTTGGTTTACTTGATGTCGTCGATACCCAATTCCCACAGCGGCCAGAAATTGATAAGCCTCTCATGCTCGTCAAGAATGTTGATGATGTGGACTGCTGCGTCGCCTTTCTGAATGGCGTCAGGTACACCCTGCAATTCAGTATATCGGAAACCCTTTTCCTTCTCGTCGTAAATGACTGCGAGATATCTCATGCGTCACCTCCTTCCTCCTCCGCCTCTATCTGCCGGATGCGCTCCTCGCAGATGTGAATGATCTTCTCGTAGTCCAGCCGGCGGGGGTCGCCCTTCTTGCGTCGCAGTTGCTTGGGATTGATGCGGGCTACGTCGTCGCCCTTGATGACGAACTCAGGCACCAGTTTCGAGATAGTACCCCAATGGAAAATGTGATAAATGTCGGCGGGTCGGATGCCCGTCGCCTTCTCTACAAGGTCGAGTGCGCCGGTTACGCCTTTCGTCATCTTGTCGCACATTTCCTTTACGGTCTGCTCCAGTGCGGAGCCTTTCTTTGTGATTAGTTTCATATCGCTCTTACTTCGTTTAATTCGTTGTCGTTAAAAAACTCACTTCCGCTTTATCTTCGCATTCATCTTCTCTATCTCCTTCGCCTCTTTCGACATCGTGTTAAGCGTGCCGAGGATGATGGGGAGCTCCGTGTTATACACCTGCTCCGGCGAGTCGTAGCCCTGATATTTCATCACGGCGTTAATGGTGTCGGTCTCGCCTGTGAGGGCGGTGTGCAGGGGGTCAGACTTGCCGCCACCAAAGAGGAGGGGGAAGACGGAGGGGTAGAAGTTCGCCACCGCTGTCTGCCAGACTTGGAAACAGATGTGGAAGAGGAGAGATGGCTGATGGCTGATGGCTGATGGCTGATGTTCCTCGCCTCTTAACTGGTTTTCCCAGAACTGGACGCTCGCATCGGCCCGCTCGGCATCGTAGCGGAACGAGGGGCGGGTGTGGAATCGGTCACTGGTGTCTTCCGTCGGCAATGCCGGTACGAGGATGTATGCCAGGAACTGCGCGTGAAGGCTGCGTGCCTCGGCGTCCGTCAGTCCGTCCTGCCACAGCTGCGGCGCGATGGCCTGCAGACTGCGGTACTGGTGCCAGGTGAGGTTCGAGCATGCGCCCTGCGGCAGGGCAAAATGAAGAATGAAGAATGAAGAATGAAGAATTTGCTTCCGCAGTTCCTCGTCCAGACGGCTCCAGCCTTTCCTTGCCGTGCGGCTCAGTGCCTTTTCGTCGGCACCGGCCATCAGCTGCTGCAGGGCGGCGCGGCGCTTCCCGTCGTCGGCCTCCTGCCATGCCAGCCCCACGGCCTCGCGCTGCCCTGCCTCGTCCATCGTCTGCCACTCGCTGCCGCTATACAGCCGACGGCCTACGATGGCGACCGTCTCTTCCTGTAGCACCATGGCGTCCCGCCAGTCCTGTTGGTTGGGGTGGACGTAGCCCGGATGACCCTCGCGGCGCTCGCGGATCACCTTGCCCTGTTCGTCGCGCTCCTCCTTGTCGCCATGGTCGCCGTAGGGCCAGTCGAACCACGGCATCGCCTCCCGGGCGAGGTGTGCGAGTTCGCGGGCGGAAAAGACCCACCCCCCAGCCCCTCCCTGCTGAGTGAGGGGAGTAGATAGCACATACTGCTGCTCGCCGGTGCGGGGGTCGGTGTCGCCACGGCTGACGGTGTAGCCGCCCTGGTCGGCGGTTATCACGGCCAGCAGCGCGGCGGCGCGTGCCACGTCGGCATTGCCTCCGTAGCGCATCTTTGCCTGCCAGCAGCCGCAGAGCTGCCGCCAGGAGAGCTCACTCCAGGACTGGGGCACTGCAGGCAGCGCAGTGAGTACGTTGGTCTTTGATGGTAGTTCCATAGTTCAGCGGAGTTATTTGATGTTTGTCGGTGGAATCACCCTGATGTGCCGTTCTTCCACGAGGCGGTTCACGAACTCCTGCGGTTCGCCTTCGATGGTGAAGTTTCCGCTAAGGTTGCTACCATAGCCTCGTGGGTACTTCAGACTGATGCACTCCTCGCCACGTCTGTTTGTGCTGCGCTCGATGGTGATGATAAAGTTGTCCTGTTCGGTAATCTCGTCGCCATATTTGAAATTGGCTACTCCTATCAGCTCCAGGTTGTCGGAGAACAGCCATTTGTAGATATTCTTGCTGTCGCCAACGAACTCGTAGGCGCTAACCCTCTCCGGTTCTTTTGCCACCTTGTCGGGCAGCAGGTCGCCGTAGTAAGCCCACGCCTTTGCGCCGTAGTAGTAGAGGTGCATGTACTTGAAGTTATCCTCGGTGCAGTTGTCCATCGGGTGCATCTCCTTGCCGTTGGTCAGCATTATCCGCAGTATGCCGTCCTTGCTCCTGCTGAAGTCCGGCACCTCGGCCAGTGAGTGCCAGATTTGTTTTGTCTCGTTCATATCGCTCTTTGTTTTTGTTATCGCCTGTCGGCGAGAAATTAGTTAAAATTTGGACTAAAAATTATTAATCTTTGTCTTTACTCCATACGATGTTCTGTCCGTCATAGTTCAGTCCTCGCTCCATGAAGTCGTCTTTCATGACGGCAGACAGGCTCCAATACCATGTGGCGATTTCGAGCACCTTCAGGGCGTTCTTGCGGTTACGGAAGGCGGAGTTTATACTCTCGAACCTTGTTACTTTGCCCTCCGGGTCGCCCGTATAAGGCCGATACCAGAGGTTCTCCTTGCTGTAGTCGGCATCGCGGCGTATATCCTGCATCTCCTTCAGACCCTTGCGCTCAGCGTCGGTCAGCTGCTTGCGCTTGCTGTCCAAGAGTGCCTGCACGTCGGCGGCGAACACTATTTTTATAATGATGGCATTCCTCGTGGTGTTGTAACGGGTCATCTCAAAGACGTTCTCCTTAATCTCGTAGCCCACGGCCACGGCTTTGACGGTGCCGAGCGCCCTGCTCTGATACTCGTTGCCGATGCAAGCCTTATAGATGCGCTCGGACTTCATGAATGCCAGCCGCCGCAAATGCTCGCGGACGGCTATCTGGCTGTTGGCCGCCTGTTCTATGGCGTTGGCCAGCGCCTTCTGGTAAATGTTAACTTCTGTCATATCGCTCTTACGGTTTGGTTGTTCACTTTTGATGTTTCTCCACGAGGCCGATGATGTCGGCCACGGTCTTCACCTGGTATTCTTCCTCGTCGGTGACGGAGATGCGGAACTCGCGCTCCACTTCCATCATCACCTCCACGAGGTCGAGTGAGTCGCCGCCCAGGTCTTCGATGAAGTCGGCCTCGTTCTTCACGTCTTCGGGCTCTACGCCCATCTTGTCCACCAGTATGTCGGTGACTTTCTTCTCAATGTCTTGTCTTGTCATATCGTTCTTAATTCGTTTTGTTAAGTATCAAATATACCTTGCCGTTTGATAGCCATGGACGCAGACGGAGTTGTCGCGCTGGTTGATGGTGATGCCTGTCTTCCAGGGACACATATTTTTCGCATCGTCCTCTTTGCACCCGGCCTTGACAAGCAATCCTAAAAGTGCCGCCGACGGGTAGTAGTCAACGTCAGGCTCATCGCGGTATTCCGTTCCTCTCTCGCTCTTCCAACGGCATCCGCCACGGTAATGGTCAGCCATCAGTGAGCGGAACTTGTCTATTACATCCTTGCTGTAGCCGCTGCTTGCCTTGCCCTTGGCCAGCGTGCCGAGCACCATCGCCAGTCCGCCTGCGTTCGACTGGTCGCCGTTGTTCTGAACGTGGTTGCCGAAAATCATCCTCGCCCACTCGTCGGCTGCCGCCTGACAGGCTTCGTCGAAGGTTCGCACTTGTCCGTGCCGGGCGATGAACTCCGTCTCGAAGGTTTTCTGCCACTTCTTGAAAGGTGCTTCCACGCCCTTCCAGGTGTTGCCCCAGAAATATGCTTTGTAGGCCACGCGCTCGGGGTCGTCGTCCTTCAGTCCGCGCTGATACGGCCACAGTTCATGCGCCTTGTTGTAAACCTTGTCGCTGGCTTCGGCATAGAACCGTTCCTCCGTCATGGCCTTGGTGATACACTCCGCGATGTCCTCGCGCTTGATTTTCTCGCACTCAGGAAAAGCCTGAATCAATTCTTCTGTTGTCATATCGCTAATCGTTAAAAGTTGGCGGACGGTGCTGGCACGGCTGAAAGATTTCCGTGGGCCTCACGCTCGCCCACACCGCCCGCCTGTCGCGTGAGATTCTTAGAGATGGCTGATGGATGATGTGCCCGTGCGGCGTCGGTTACTCATCCTCCAGCATCTTCTCCAGTTCCTCGATGCTCTTGCCTTCGAGCTCCTGGTCCTGCTTGCGGGCGATGACTTCGAGCAGCTTGCGGTTGCGCTGGCGCTTGGCGGCGAGGCGGCGGGCGCTGTCCTCGTTGGCCTGGAGGGTCTGGTAGATGTCCTTCAGGATGCGGAAGGTCAGTTCGTCGGTGGTCTCCTCGCTGTGCTCGGCGGGCTGCAGGAAGTCCAGTTCGCTGTCGCCGTCGATGCCGCGAGCGTCCTTGATGCGCTTGCGCAGGGCCACGGCCAGTTGTCCGATTTCCTCCTTCGGGAGGTCCCAGAGCTGTTCTACACTCAGCATGCCACGACTGGTGGCGATGCGCAGTTTCTGTTGACTTGCTTTCTTGTACATAATACTTTTGTTTTTGATGGGTTAATAAAAAAATTGTTTGGTTTAGAATTGCACCTTGATGATGCGCTGCTGCCCGTCGTCGATGCGCAGCACGAGGTCGTCGCGCACGGTGGCGTTGAAGCCCAGTCCGGAGAGCTGGCCGTCGGTGCTCTCCACGCGCATGGTCTGGCCCAGCACCTCCATCACCTTGCGGTGGTCGAGCAGTTCGGGGCGCAGGAACTCGTTGTGGAAGCCACGGAAGGGCTTGGGGGCGCGGGCACCGGCGAGCATGAAGAAGTAGTGCTTGTGGCCCACCTCCGACTGCCAGTAGTTTGGCGAGAGGCACACGAGGCTGACGGCGTGGAACTGGCAGGTCTGCAGGCCGTAGATCTCGCGCACGATGCCGCTGCCGTCCTTCAGATAGTCGCTGTGCTCGGCCTTCACCATGCGTCCGTCCTTCAGCGTGATGCGGGCTATGCAGATGGGCTTGTCGCGAGTGATGCGGTGGGGAATCTCATACTGGAACACCTGGTCGCCGATGGCTATCTCGGCCTTGGCGCCGGTGTTGGGGCCGTCGTCGTAGTTGGCGATGTGGAACTCATAGTCACCGTCGGCCAGCTTCTGCGGGTCGGTCCAGAAGATGTTCTCCACGCCGATAGACCTCGGGCATATCATGTCGATGTCGAGCATACCGCCGCAGCGCGGGGTCTTTCGTCCCTTGTATGAGCCGAAGAATATCTCCGTGCCGTCGGGCTCGAAGGCGTGTGCGTCGAGGTCGCAGATGTCGCGTCCGTTCTCGTTCCACATGATGCTGAAGCGGAAATAGGCATCGACGAAGCCGCCGGCCTGCTTCACGGCCTCGCGTATCTCGGAGCGCCCTGCCAGGTCGCCGTTGTAGGTCCAGCCGAAGTTGTTGGGCCAGCGGAAGATGGGCTTCGACTGCTCCGACTGCGGTGCCGTCAGCGTCACGAAGTTGCGCTCCTGGCGGTTCTCCAGATAGGCCTCCAGTCGCTTGCAGTGGGGCAGTATGTCGGCCATGAACTCACCGACGGCCACCACGGGCACGTCCTTGAAGTCGGTCGCCTTGTGGCGCGTGGCGGTGGGCTTCAGCTGGTCGAACACGCTCACGGGCTTCACCCGTCCGTCGCCCACGTTGCTATGCAGAATGTCCGACACGCGGATGTCCTCCATCGTGGCACAGCGGCGGTTGAACGACTGCTCGTAGCCGCCGGCGGTGACGAACTCGCGGGCCTGGTCTATCATGCGCTGCGTCACCGGGGCCTTCGCCTTCATGTAGTTGGCGGGATCCACACGGCGGTTCCAGTCCTCGCAGGCCTTCTCCAGGTCTTTGCCCTGGGCCAGCTCCGTGCAGAGCGTGCCTATCAGTTCCGAGCGGAAACGGCAGTACTTGTAGTCGTAGGCCATCGACCACAGCCATCGGTCGGCAACTCCGGGCACCGCTTCGGGCGTCATCGTGGCATAGCGGCGGGCCACCTCCGTGAAGCTCTCCACCTTCTCCAGATAGCTGTCGCCGTTGAGCAGCGAGTCCTGGCGTATCAGGTCGGCCACCAGCTCCAGCGTCGCCACGTCTATCTCCTTCAGCCCGCGCTCCAGCTGCTGCTTGTCCTCGCGGCGGCGGGCCTGTATGGCTTCCACCGACTCCGTGCCGAAGCTGACGAACTGCCGTGGCAGGCGCACCATCAGGTGATGGAAGGTATATACGCGCCCGGCTTCCACCGTGCCCGATTGTGCCACCTCCTGCTCGGTGTACTGTCTCACGTTGCTGGCCGTGCCCAGGGCAAAGTCCTCGGCCTGACGGTTGGTCTTCTCGTAGGGAGCGAAGTTCAGGAAGTCGAACGTCTCGACGAACACGCCGCTGATGTCCGAGCCCCGCAGCAGGTCGTCCATCCTGCGAAACGACTCGCGGTACTCGTCGCTCACGTCCTCGCCCTGCCACATCGTGATGATGCGCATCTCGTCGTCCAGCGCCACGATGTTGCCGTAGCGCTCGATGAAGCGGCGGCACGTGCGGCAGTTATGCACGCTGCTCGTAGGACTGAGGAACACGGGGTCACGTCCGAAGCCGTCCATGTAGGCCGTCCACAGCTGCTCGCCCGTCACCGACGAGCGGAACAGTTTTCCTCTCTCACACAGGCGGTCGAATTGCGCCTGCAGCATCTCATTTTCTTTCTTGTTCATATCGCCTTTTGTTTAAGATGTTAATGTTACTCTTCCGGGTTCACCAGCTCCCAGTCGTCGGTGAGCATGTCGGTCTGCGAGGCCAGCCATCCGTTGACGATAGAGCCGTCGGCGGCCTTCATGCAGATGTACGACCCGAAAAAGCGCTGGTGAGTCTCGTTGGGATGGTTCTTTACCCACTCTTTGAAGTTCCAGGGCAGCGACTTTACCTGCTCGGTAATCATCCGGTCGGGCAGCATGTCGAAGGGGCGCATGAAGAGGAACATCCCCTTCCCGTTCCATCCCTGTCGGCGCACGAGGAAGCCGCTCTTGAGCGAGCCGATGGCCTGCCCGAACGTGCCCGTGCAGCCCTCCTGCAGCCGCTCCATCGACTGACAGCCGGCGACGAAGCACGTCTCCATGTCGCCGCGTGTGAATGACTGGTCGGGGGTGTAGCCCTCCGACTGTTTCTGGTTCTCTACTGCCGAGATATACTGCTCGGCCATCTGGTCATGATTCTGCTGTTCCATAATCGTTTTTGTTTAGCCCTCCCTTTCGGTCGGGGAAATTATTAAAAAATTTAGGTTAAAAATTATTTCCGCCTTAGCCTTTGCCTTGCTTATCCAGCACAGCCAAATACGGCATACCGCCAGGCAGATTATTCCACATTGGTTTCGGCAGGAGATACTTCATCTTGCCACATCCGATGCCGAGGATTACCAGTTGTTCCATCATGGCGTGGCTGCCCGTCCACTGCGTCCCGTCCTCGCGGGTGCAAAGATTCAGGAACGACCATCCGCCATCGTCCGTCTCGCGGAACTTTCGGGGCAGTTGCATGAGCATGCCCTGTATTTCCTCCTGATAGAATTTCAATTTGTCACGACGCATGGCCATCCTTACATTGTCCAGCACAGCTTCTACGAGGTGCACATTGTCGCCCTCCTTCTCGTCGGACAGGCATTCTCTGAATATCCGTTCCACATTTTTTGATGTCAGTTCCATATTGATTTCGTTAAAGCAGTCTTCAAAACATGGTTTGCCGTATTGTTCAGCATAGTCGCGGTCATAGAAATCGAAATAGAAATGACCGCGCTTGTTCGTATAGTGGAGGTGGTCATATAACTGTGGCACTATCGGTCGTTCTGCATCCTTATGGGGCTCAGAGTCATACCCATCTGGTTTAGAACATTGGAAGTCTGTCACTTCAAACTGATACACTTCTCCACTATAGAACAGCAGGCTGTCTTCTGCATACACTTTCTGCGTGCATCTGGCTTTTATTGTTTTCTCCATCGGTCAGTCCTCCTTCAGTTTAAACCAGTCGGCCAGCCGCCAGTGGGCGGGCAGGGCGTAACTCAGGTTGTCGTCGCCGCAGAGGGCGTTGTCATGGTCGGCGGTGTACTCGCTGCCCTCGGTGAAAGCCATGTGGTCAGGTCCCACGTTGCTGTGCAGGCTCTTCAGGCAGACATAAGTCTTGCCGCGTTCTATCTTCATACGGTCGGTCATCGTTCAGTCCTCCCATAGTTTTGACCCGTCGAGTGTGGTGCGTCGGCCCAGTACTTCGACGAGGTATTTCTTGCCTTTCTCCGCGCCCCATTCCTCACGACCATCGCGGTACTCGATGGCTTTCAACTCGAAGGTCATGCGACGCGACCCATCGTCCTTCTTCGGATAACCGAGGGAGAACTGGACGTGGGTGTAGCCTGCCTTATTTATATTCTCATAGCCGTTACGAAAGGAAAACAGCAGTGTGTTAAAACCACAGAATCTCTTGCACCAATATGGTGTTGCCTCCCGGTATTCCTCCGGCTTCTCGCCAGCCTCTATCATTCTGTACCACTTAGCCTTCAGTGGCTGATACAGGATCTTGATTGGTTTCTGTTCCATAGGTTCTAATGCTCAGTCCTCCTTGATTTCCATTGTCTTCAGTATCTTCAGCAGCCGTGCCAGTTCGTAGTTGCGGTAAGCTGTCATGGCGTAGGTGTGGGGCCGCGAGTGGTTGTAGCCGTAGCAGCTGATATACTCCTGGCAGGCACGCTTGGTGAGGAAGGCGCCGGTCTCTTCGCTTACGCGGCTGTGATCTTCCACCCATACCACGCTGGCCTCTTCGATTCCCATCTCGTCGTGGATGAACTCAAACACGGTGTCGAGGTCGTCATGGTCGAGCGTGTCCCAGAGAAATATCAGGTCTTTTTCCTCTATGTTCTCGTTCACCCACTTCACGGCTTCATCGAGCGTCATCACCGAGCAGTCGCCGTCGCAGTTGTAGATGCGAGGCTCGCCGCAATCCTCTGGCGCCGACTCTTCGCGGGTTTCTATCACGCCCCAGAACACGGGGTCGGCATTGCCGTCGTTGGGCTGAGTAAGCAGTTCGTTTTGCAGGTCGCGCAGAAATTGCGCGTCGTCCTGAGATAGTCTGATTTGTGGCATACGCTATTGTTTTGATTCGGTTATTTGTCTTTGTCGTCATGCTCTGCGTGCCACTCGTCGCTGATGCGTTTAAGGTTGTAAATCTCGTCACGTTCCACCGGTCCGTCGCAGGTGACGACGTGCTCGTAGCAGTCGTCGAGGTCGTCGAGGTCTTCGACTTCCGGCACGGTGTCGCCCAACATCCACATGTCGTCGCCGTCGTCCTCTGGGTCGATGAACTCTTTGTCGCACAGGCGGCGGGCTTCGTCGGCATTCTTGGCATATACGGGGATATAGGCCCGCTTCACCACCTCCACCATATACACCTCGCGGCGGGCCATACGCTCGGCTTCCTCCCGTCGCTCCTGCTCGGCCTTGACGCCGGTCCACGCCTCCATGCCGCGCTGCCACGACAGCTCTACGTCGGCACCGTCGTCGCCATTGGCGGTCGGCAGGACGAAGGCGCGGTAGTCCTTGGGGTCGCAGCCCATGTGCAGAATGGTGACGGCCTCCTGCCTCCGGTCGTTGTCAAGCTGCAGCACCACCTTCATGCCCTCGTGCCACACCAGCCGGGCCAGCTCGGCACCGAAGATAGCCATTGCCCGCTCCAGGCGTGAGAGGCCGTCGATGGTGAGCAGCACGCCGAGCACGTCGGCCACGGCTATCTGCTTATGCTCCTGCTCGTACTTTTCCATCTGTTCGAGCAGCAGCTCCATGTCAATGCGGCGCACGGTGCGGACCTGCAGGAGGTGGTTGAAGTCGATGAACGGGATAGGTTTATGGGCGTCGAAATCGTCCATCTTGCGGAACGGACTGACGGCGCAGCCCGCTTTCTTGGCGCGGATGCAGATGAGTACGTGACCGTCGCTGGCCATCACACAGTCCTCGCCGTCGTGGTCTGCCTGACGGAACGGCTCGGCCAGTGAAGGGCGCAGGTCTTTCATCTGTTCACAGAATGGCTCCAGCGCCTCTTTCAGGTAAGCGGCCACCTCTTTACTTGTAGGTTTCGTTGTCTGTTTCATCGTGTAGCTTTTTTTATTTGTTAATACGCAATAATCTCTTTCTCGATGCCGCAGAGGCGGATGGCATTCTGTAGTTCGTGGAGGTAGTGCAGTACAAAGGGAGTGCGGTTGGTGTCCTCGTCGTCGTAGTCGCTGGTGACCACGATCCTGAATCCGTCGCCGTCGGGCTCCTGCTCCAGCATCAGGCCACCGCCCGTCCATGTGCCGGGGGCGAACTTCGCATCGTCGCCGTTGAGCTTCCAGCCGTTCTTCTCCAGCTGCCGCGCATCCAGGGGAATGGGCTGGCACTCCTGCAGCCGCAGGTAGTGCATGCGGTTCTCGCCGGGTTCGGCATGGTAGCCCACCTTCTTCTTCGTAATCTGCTCCACGCGGAACGGAAAGGCGTTGAACTGGCCACGGTAGTAGAGCCAGTTGCCGCGCATAAGTTGTCCTGATAGATTCATATCGCTCTTAATCTAAAATGTCAGTTAATAAAGTTTGTTCTCCCAGACATACACCCTGGCGTGGGCGGAGTTGCCACGGGTGACGAGCCAGGGGAACTGCAGACGGCGGTGGGGCATCTTCATAATCGGGTCGCGGAAGTGGATGTCGTCGTTGCCGATGTGGTAGAAGCGGCGACAGTGGGAGCGCACCCATCGGGTGTCCACGCCGAAGGCATTGCCGCTCTTCAGCGAGCCGGTGCCGTAGAGGTGCGTGCAGTAGGAGGCGATGACGTACTCCGGCTCGTACTTGCGGATGGCACTGAGCGCGTCGAGCGGCTCCACATCGCCGGGGTAGCTGATGGGCACGGCCATCTGTGCGAGGTACGACTGGCGTATATCCTCGCGCTCCTGCAAGCGGCTGTCGGTGATAGGTATGCCCAGCGAGCGGCCCAGCCAGCCCGTGCCGCAGCATATCTCGATGGCGGTGTGCGGCTCCAGCTCCGGGTCGTCGTCAATCTCCGAGTGCAGCCAGTCCACCAGTTCCTGCGTGGGGAAGGTGTAGAGCCCGAGGGCCTGCATCACCATGTTCAGCGTGTCGGGGGTGTCGCCCGCTATCTCGGCGTAAGGCAGCGGACGGATCATCATGCCCTGCTCGGTGTCCTCAGTCATCATCCGTGTCAGTTCCGTCATGCGGCTGAAGCTCACGCGGTCTGGGTCTATCACCGTGCGCTTGTTGTTGCGCTGTGTCTGCTTCATCGCCTCGATGTCTATCGGCTGGCGGCAAAACGTCTCGTTCATTGTTCGGATGTCGTTGTTCATTGTGTGTAGCTTTTTGCGGTAAGTGACTACGCCTCGCCCTTGGGCGTGATGGCCATTTCGGGCAGGATGCGTTTCGTGAGGACCTGGCGCAGGTCGGCGCATACGTCGTCGATAAGCTGGAGGCGGTCGGCCTGCGGGTTGTCGGTGCAGAGCTGTGCCAGCGCCGAGACGGTCATCTGGCGAGCGGCTATCAGCATCTCGACGGTGGTGACGTGTGCCTTCGACAGGTCACGGTCCACATGGCGCATCACGGTCTGCATGCGCTCGTCGCTCACGGTGAGCATCTTCTGCTTCTTCTCTTCGCTTGCGTCGCCCTGCGCTGCGGCAGGGGCGGCGGCGGTTGGTTTCTTCTTTGTTACCATAGTCGTTGTCGTTTTATCGGGGTTCTACCTTATATATTACTTTGGTCATCGTGCCGCCGGTGGCGAGTAATACCGTCACTTCCTTGCGCACGGCCTCGCCGTCGCGTATCATGTAGCGGAAGGTGTCGATGACCAGCTCCTCGCGGGTGCGTTGGCGGGGTGTGGTGGGTTGCTGTTTCTTTGCCATAGTCGTGATTATGTGTCGCTATCAATAAGATACTGGTCGTAGTCGTCGTAGGGGATGCCCACGAGACACTGCACGAGGTTCTGCACGTTGCGCAGCAGGCCGTCGTAGTCGCCCCAGCCGTTGGAGGGGTTATACACTGACAGTTCCTCGCGGTGGGCGGCGATGTACTGGTAGGCGGCCATTGTCTGGCGCACATACTCCGGTGTGAGTCGTGTGCGACTGACGTCCCACTCCGTGCCGTCTTCCTCGTCGCGGCGGTGCAGGGTGGTCTGCTCCAGCAGCGGGTTCAGCTCCGGGTGCCACAGTAGCTCGTAGGCCGTCAGCGGGTGCTGCTCACGGTCCTCGGGCTTGCGCCACTCCTGCGGTTTCGACAAATGGCCCTCGGTGCCGGAGATGGGCACGTGCGAGGCCATCTCCGTCAGGTTGTGGGTCATGTTCAGGTGGAAGTAGTCGTAGTCCTCATAGTCAGTGATGTGGATGTCGCCGATGTTCGTCGCGTCGGGGAAGTGCTGGCGCACCTCCTCCACGGTCTGCAGCTCGCGCGTCATGCCGCCGTCGCGGACGAATACCCCGGTGCCACGGTGGCGCACCGGCGTGCGGCTCTCAATCGTCAGGTCTAAGCTCATAATGCTGTCCGGGTTTTAAAATTCGTTGTAGGGTTCTATCTCATTCTCGCTTTCGTCGTCCTCGAACGCCATGCCGCCGTGCTCCACAATCTC
>Ga0326511_10001215_pt1 | contig 21642 bp, 19 predicted proteins | sample 0_2496_0518_D_FD_203701 | JGI IMG/M metagenome (GOLD analysis project Ga0326511, IMG submission 203701) | Bovine rumen microbial communities from UC Davis, California, United States - 0_2496_0518 | ecosystem: Host-associated > Mammals > Digestive system > Stomach > Rumen | place: USA... | reverse complement strand
CCAATCCTAACGGCCAGGCACGCACTGCTAAGTTCGCTTATGAGAACGCAGAAGGTCAGCAATACGCTATCGTCTCATTCGAAGACGCTTGCAATGACGATGACTATGATGACGTTGTTCTGGCGTTGAAGCCAGTTGGTGTATTCAACGAACTTCCGACTCCGGAACCTAAGAAGACTACGGTTAACGGTGTTTATGCTTTCGAGGACTTGTGGCCGGCAAAGGGTGACTATGACTTGAACGATGCTGTAGTCGACTATCAGCATGACTATGTCTGGACTGCTCTGAATGTGGGGACTGACTATCATATTTGCAAAGAGATCTTTAATCTGACTACCTATCAGAATTATGTAACACTGACTAGTGGCTTGGCATTGACACTGGAAACTAAGAAAACTCCTTCTGAGATTAAAATGAAAAAGATCGCAAAAGGTTCGACAGTCGAGAAAGAGGTTTCATTCACACAAGATGGAAATGTATATTATCTGACGAATGATTTCAAGGGCGAATTAGGAACAACCTATATACTTGAACTTATTTACAATACCCCATTGAACTCGGATGCAGAATTGGCAAAGATTAAACCGTTTATTTATCGTTCAGAGGGTGATAAAAACTGGGAGGTTCATATCCCAATGGAGGCTCCGACTGCAAAGATGAATACAAGTTACTTTGGAACAGCCGACGACTGCTCAGACCCAAGTAAGGGGTTGTATTTTGTTCGCGAAGGTAATTATCCATTCGCATTCTACCTTCATGGCGTAAATATTAGCGTATTTGAAGAGACAATCCTGAAGCGCGAAAATGAAAGCAAACGTATTGATGAGTTCTTCCCTGGTTTCTTGGAATGGTCAACTTCAAATGGCACTAAGAATCAGAATTGGTATATTAAATAATTAGGCATTAATAGAAATTAAATATAAATCGTGTGAAGTTATACGCTTCACACGATTTTTTTTATCGATAGTTTGTTCAAATCAAATTTAATATGTATCTTTGCCATCAATATATTACATATATGGATAAAAGAGATGCAAATATCGTGTATTTCATATCCTTCTGCGTAGAGCAATATAAAATGCATAAGGGCTTATTGGGTAGTGAAACAATTAAGCTATTCGACCAGAAAGGTGTAACTTCTTATCTTGCAGATCATTTTGATGTACTTCATACACAAAGTGCTCAATGGCTTATGCAAGAAATTGATGAATATATAGTGAAGTAAGGAGATTAAGCTATGATACCGGAGATTACAGATAGGAATTTGTATCTACTACTGCCTGGAAAAGTCGCAGCAGTAGTAGAACAATATATTGCAGATAATGGAGTTTCGATTCTAGATGGTTTGCGAAAGTTCTATAATTCTTCAACTTATAGCAATCTGGAAAAAGAACAAACCAAACTATGGCATTTAGGTCCAGTTGGTTTGTATGAAGAGTTTGTAGAAAAAGGGTAGCTATATCTAGGGCATGTTGTAAAGAGAAATTGTTTTTGCTATTATACTATCAAGAATCTGATATCCCTTCTCATTAAGATGCATTCCGTCATTTAGATATAATCTATTTAAATCATTCTCATAATCATTATTCCACGATTTGTATCTTATAACACTAATTTTATCATTATATCCCTTTTCATTGATTAGCTCATCAAGGGAATCACGGAAATCTTGTTTGCAATCCAATTTCGTATGGTTGATGAGCATTGATAATTGTCTAATGAACTTCTTATCAGGCTTTTGATTTTCGTATGATTTATTGATGTTGTAATCTGGTATTTCTTGGATAATTGGATGGATTTGGTTGGTAAGAAGGAATCGAATGATACAATCCATACTCTTCTTGTAATAAGCTGTAGACATTTTTTTATAGGTATCGTTGATACCTGCTGAGATGTAACAATAATCATAGCCTCGCTCCATAAAATGCCTGAGACTATCAAGTTCAAATAGTGCGTGATATATCTCTTTGCTTGTAAGTCCACCAATTCCGTATGATGATACACAAACCGGTCTAGATAGCTCTTTGCTAAGTAGTTCTGCTATTTTACAGTCATGAAACTTATGCCCAAATGCCCAACTATCTCCTATATATGCAATGCGAATCGTATCATCATGGTGCTGAGCTGTTTGATAGATATTGCGTTCTTTTGCTGGAGAATAATATGAATAACCTTTGGTGCCACATATAATACATATGGTTGACAGTACTATAATAACTAAGATTGTGAGTATTCTTTTCATCGGTTACCGGATAGTATGCTTTTAAGTTTAGTAAAATATCGTTCTAATACCATGAATATGCCAAGACTGATAAAGGTTGAGGCGATGACGCATATGAAATACAAAACAATATGTGTAAATTCATTAGCATAAATGAAAGTTGAGATACATAGTTTTCTGAGAATGACTACGATAGGGTAGTGTACGCAGAACACGATGAAGGCAGCGTTGGGCAATGTCTTACTGGAATAACTATGACGGGTGCACCAATCTGCTAATAAAAGCAAAACAGGGATATTAAAGATGAGGGCAAAGCGATGAATTTGAAGGTTCCACGGTGTTCCCATTGCCACATGAGACATGATGTCTGCAATAGCGAAAAGAGAGAATGTAGTTAAAAAGAAAGTCCTGCATTTTGTAAATAACTCTAATGGGTTAACTCCGAAAATAGGGAAATACGCCCCAAGGCTAAAGAATAGAATAGTTTGTGGAATAAAAGCATTATTGTTAGTTGTCATCCACCACAGAGCGATAGCGATCAGAAAAAGCTCTCTTGTATACCTTATGATATAATAGAGTAGTGGAGAGAGTATAACCATGATGATGAGGTTACGTATGTACCACAGTGGACAAAGAATCGGAACAAAATTACCATCGTCGAAAGAACCTCTATCCCAGAATAATCTGATATAATCTATAACTCCGTATTCAGTCATACTTCTTCCGTTAATATTCTGTGGATGTCCAACGACATATAGCGTGATGTATATGACTACTAGAATGAAGTTCCATAATAAATAAGGTACCAGTAATGTGTGTGTCCTTGTTTGGAGCTTTTGGAGGTAGTTCTTCTTGCTCATGAATAAAAGGAAGCCTGAAATAAAGAAAAATCCTGGCACACCAGTTTCGCCCAGCCATAAGGAAAATGGGTAAAGAATTCTGAAATACAAATCATTGGCCCCCTCCACTCTCTGTACAGAATAGCAATGAAGCATGATAATGAAAAAAATCATCGGGAAGCGCAACCATGTTATAGCTGCAGAAAGGCGAATTGTATAATTTGAATTATTCATGAATGAATATCTTTTATCGCTTCAAAAAAGTTCCTCGCATAAATCTCTTTATCAAACATCTTAGAACGTTCGAGAGATGCTTTGGACATAGCAACTCTTTTCTCGGGGTTGTGGTAGAGGTCAAGAATCGCATTTGCCAGATTCTCGACAATATTATCTCTATTAACAATAGTTGCTACACCTTCACATATTTCAGGGATGCCTCCACTCCGTGTGGTGATTAATGGCAAACCTGCTGCCATCGCTTCTACGACAGTAAGCCCAAATGGTTCTTCCCACAATGAAGGGACGATAGCAATATCTCCAGTTTTTAGATATGATGGTATATTATTGTAGTCAACGAAGCCAGTATATGTTACAATATTATTTATTGTCTCGCTTTCTTCTTGTAATTGTTTAATATATCGTGTTGGGCGCTTGTCTTCGCCATATGCACTTGCTCCGATAATTAGTAATTTTATATTCTTGATATTATTGATCCTTTTTAATGCATGAATAAGCTCTAAGATCCCCTTTTCAGGAGTGAGTCTTCCGCTGTAGACAATAACAAAATCATTATGGCTTAACCCTACAACTTTTCTGTTAATTGCCGTTGCTTCATAGAAACGTTTAGTGTCTATCCCATTGAGTACAGTTCTGCACTTAGTGTCGTCGGGATAGATAGTTTTTACTCTTTCTGTGATATAGGCAGAAGTATTTATAATGCGATGATATGAATCGTAAATTGTTTTATAATTTTGGACCTCGGTATTTAGAAAATCATTTTCCTGATGCAGAACAAATATTGAAGAACTATTCTCTTTTAGTTTTAGAGAAAATGCTGGCCGGTTTTCTACAATGATTATATCGTAGTGTCGTTTTTTGATGTCCTTTAATGCTTTATTAAGAAAAAACTCAATAGAATAATGGTAATATTCATCTCCTCCATGTATTTTTAAATATAACCATTTCTCTATTTTTGCTAGCCAATTGTTTGTATTTATAAACATATATTGGTTACAATCTTTTGAGGAGATATGAATCGTTTTGAGTCTGGGGTGATATATACTATATACAGTAATATTGTGCATTCTATGCTTTTTGTTATATTCCAAACAGAAATCAATTAAGTTTTCTACAGCTCCTCCTTGTACGGCAGGAACAGGCAAAACCCCTGCAGTTATAATCGCTATATCCATATTATTGTTCTTTTGTCCAATATGTTTCAGTACTTTCACCATTTGCAAAATGATAAAAATCTGTAACTATAGAGAAATCATCTTTCTTTAGTATTTGTTCCCTATTTTTTATGAAGCATAGTGGTACTTCACCAATAAAGGAGGCCCATCGGCTATATGTACTCCAAGGACCAATAATGATATCACATGTAGATAATGTATATAAATCTAAGATATCTCCAGATGGTTCATTATTAAATTTGAAACAATGACAGCCATTAAAAATATCCAGATCTACTTGTTCATTACTACTAATGAAGAATGCTACTTTATTGTGTGAATATAACTTCTGAATTTGCAGCATGAATGCGTGAAATTCCTGAAAAGTATAGTAGTGACGTCCACCACGCCATGTCTTATAATCTCCATGTCTAATGTGAACGCCAACGATAAAATCGTAATTCTGTTTTATTTCTTTTATCAGTGTGTGCGTTTTTCTTGTTATCTCAACTTTTGGCATAAAGATATGTACAAGTTCTTCTTTGGCCATGGCAAGATATCTTGTGTCGTTCATCGTAGACCAACCTTTAATACACCCAAGACAATGGAAAACCATATCCCAATTCTTATTATGAGTGATTTTCCATGTTAAGTGTTTGTACCATCCCCATCCTTTAGGTAAACTTAAAAACCATGGACACCAAAGAGGAAAGTAGATAAACTTAGCATGTAAAAGATTAGGAAAATCTTCAATTGTCCAATCAAAGAAAATGATTGCCATTTTCTTTTTCTCGATTATACACCTTGCCACTGTTCCTACATAGGTCCATAATCGATTGCATGTCTGTCCTGGTGCATCACAAATAATTCTCATATATGTGCAAAGGTATAAAAAAAATGTTGAATATGCAAATTATAGTTTGTTTTTTGTGTTATTCGGATAAATATATTGTATTTTATGGTACAAACGAGAAAAGTATTAAAGTTATGTTGATATGTTAACTTACTTTACTTCTCATGAGATCTATAACGTAGGCTACCCCATGACTTACGTTCCATAATCTGATAAATATTTTGGCTTAAATGGATTTTTATCTTTATATATTAAGTGTTTAAAAATCATCTTCCGCCAAGGAAAAAGTATTTACTAATCTTATGTGACTTTAGTAGAACGTATATTCCATAAGAGACTAATATGATAATTGACGCTTCTGCTATTGTTATAAAATAGTTGATATGAGAGAATGGTAGATAAACTAATATGAATTCATTAAAGAGTGAATTAATAATATAAATACATAAAGAAGCTTGACCTATAGTTGTTAATGTACGGATAATAACATTATGTAGTTTCTGATACAAATAGCGTATCATTAGTATAATTGTTATACAGCCAGTTGCTGCTGTTAGATATCTATATAAATTTATGTATATAGTAGTTAGAGGTGAGTATTTCCAGTTAATTATACATGTGTTGGATCGGTATATATAATACGTGTCTTTGAAATATGTAAGTAGTAAAATAAATGTGATGCAAGAAATTGTGAATAGTACATATTGTGTGCTTGTTGAACTAAATCGACCTCTAATATTTGAACAATAAAAGTAGCCTAATATGAAATATACAATAGTGAAAACAAATATATTCGGGAGAATCCTATTTGGAATGAGATGTAGAATGGCTACTAATGCTAAATAACAAAAAATATTATCTTTGAATACACGATTCATCAATAGTACGACCATGCAGCAGAAAAATAGTGCCCTTAAGAACCATAATGCATGGAAATATGAAAGAAAAAGAATGCTAAGAGTATATTTCTGCCCCAATAATAGGTTGATGCATAGGTCGATGGTATTCCAACTGATTAATGGTAATAGAATTGTTCCTGCTTTCCTTTTAATAATTTCGTTAGTACCGCGTTTTATCGTATTTGCAAACAGGTATCCGCTTACTAACATGAACAATGGCATGTGAAAACTATAAATGAACATAAAAAGTGGATCGTTGAAAAAGTCTTCTGATTCTAAACAGGCTCTTCCTGAACCAAATTGGATGCAGTGACCAATAACAACAAGGATAATAGCTATGCCTTTGATGACATCAACATAGATATTCCTTTCTTTGTTAAAATAGTGAATAGAAGCGTTTCTGGAGTGCATATTTATTTTATAGTAAGAATCTTATATAGTTTAGGTTTCCGAGCAACAAAATATTTCATACCGCTTGTTGTGTAGAAAAGGGATAGAAAGAAACATAATATGATTATTGGATATAAAATGATTCCATAAGATATGAGTTGAATTAAATTGGTTGCATTTGTTTGTATGATATGGGTATAGATGATATATGTAAGTATTGTGAATATGGCAAAATTTGTGTAATAAGGTATCATTCCTTTCCAATATATACTGACGCTTTTGTTAAGTCCTTTGCTGAAAAGAAAATAAGGTTTCCAAAATAGGGCAATAAAGAAAACACTGACAATCTTACCAAGTAGAATACCGACAATCCCATAGAATGGAGCCAAACAAATAGTAACACAGATGTTTAAAGCCAGTTCTAGCCATGAAGTCCAGACGTCAGAGTAAAGTCCAAATGCAGAAATGTAATTCTCTACTACGCCACGAGATAAATAGATAAATATGTTTGTGAGTAACAGATATACAATAATATTATCTAATCTGTATTTCATTCCAAACCAATATGTCACAAAATCCTGTAAAAAGATTAGTAACCCCAGAATAATAGCACCTGTAATAAGAAACCTGATGGCTGTTAATTCCCAAAACACCTTCATTGTGTTTTTCTCGTTTCCTTCTGCTACCAAATTTCCAACCCCAGCATTCATCCCGTCGCTAAGTATATTTACTAGGAAATTGAGTTTACTGGTAATGATGGTATAGTTGCCATAAAATGCAACTTGAGTAACGGATACAAAGGCACCAACGAGAATCTCGTCGCTCCTGTATAAGATGAAATTCTTGATCTTCTGTACAAAGATTTGTCGAGTCTTTCGAAGTATCTCAGGGTATTTCTTTAGATTTTGTTTTCCTTCTTTTAGATTAATACAGAGCCATGGATATATTTTTTGAATGCGATAGTTGAAAATGATTATTCCTATTATAGAAAAAATGATTCCAACAGCAACCCATAACCAAAGATTACGATAACAATATGCAAGAATAATCTGAATAATACTTTGAGTAATACTTATTGTTTGAAAGTAAGCATTAACTAAATATTGTTTCTGATTGGCGCTAACGAGCAATTGTTTGTAATTGAAGATGTAGCCAGCAACAGCAGAGGCTAGAAAAGAATAGAATGCGAAATAAACTAGAGGCATTCCTGTAGAGAGATGGTTGAACCAGAAAGGAAAGAAAATGCTAATGATAAGGCCTGCGCCTCCAATGATAATACCTATGCAACGATAAAGGTATGCTAACATAGACATTACCTCATTTATTTTCTTGTGATTATCTTCCTGTAATGGCTTATATAAAAAATAAACTATACTAGTTCCAATACCAAGTTCTGCAACACTAAGAAAACTCATGATATTCATGAGCATTCCTGTTAGACCAATAAATTCAGCTCCGAGACAGTCAAGGAAAATTTTACGAGAAAAGAAAGCAAGAAACAAAGAGAGAATGTAGAAAAACATTCCCACTTTGATGTTCATTACACTTCTATGTACCCGTTCGCTCATTTTAAAACTTTGTGTTATTTACAGGCAAATATTCATATGTAATTTCTCTATTTTGCATTCATGCTTCTTGGTCTTTGCATCATAATTGATGCCTACAAGAATTACTTCTCCAGTGTGTTGCATAACTTTCCCTACGTATTCTTTTTGATTTATCTGCTGAATAGCTGAATTCGCAGATTTGTCGTATTTTAATTCTAAAAGAATTACTGGTTTGTTTACCTGATTTCGAGGAAGTAATACTATATCCGCAAAACCTTTGCCAGTAGGTAACTCGCGATGGAAAATATATTCATTCCTTGCAGAATAGAATGCAAGACTCAAAACACAAGCCAAGGAATTCTCATTGTTGTAACTGAGGATGCTTGTGTTTTCGTCGTGAGCTGCATCTATCCCATGAGCTACAGCTGTCTCATCTCCATCATAGATGGCTTGTAACAATGCTTGGGATTCATTGAGTGATTCAATAACATGCTGCCAGTTCGTATCTTTTATGGCATTTACAAGTTCGCCTTCTACTTCTTTATTTGGAAGGTAACATTCGCTTGTGTCCCAATCATATGCCAAATAGCCTAGGTGAATCAATACGGTGAATACGTCATCTTTATTTCTTATGACAGACATGTCATTCTGAAATCTTGTTGGGTCAACCTTACATCTCCCTCCTGCCAGTATCTGAATAATATCGTCCTTTAGCCCTTTATAATTCATCTGGATATATGCGGCTACTGCATCGTAGGCTCCGGTATTGGCCCAAAAACTTCGGCAGCGCCCTTCCCAAAGGGCTTGCATCACAGAGTTGGGGTTGAATATGGACGTCTCATTTCCAATCTTGTATCCGTCGTACCACTTTTCTAATTCATCAAAATTAGCACCATGTTTTTGGCAGAGTGTAAGTACTTCTTGTTTGGTAAAACCAAAATAACTTGCCAGACGTCCAGGATTAATCATGGAATACTCTGTGAAGTTGTTGAGTGCAGATTCTGTTTTATATTTCTTAATAGGCAATATGCCAGTTAAATAGGCTGCGGCAAAAACTTGAGCTGTCTGGCCTCCTTTGAAAAGGCGACGGAGCCAGTTGACATAGTCATCCATGACAGAAGATCCGGTCTTAAACTCTCGGCAGATGGCATCCCACTCGTCAATGATGAATATAAATGTCTGTTGTTTTTGAGCTGCAATGCGAATCAAATATGCCATCAAATCATCGCTCTCTTCTGTAGCAACATCTGGATATGCTGTACTGATGTCTTTAATCAGTTCTTTATTGAGTTGTTTGACTATATCGTTCCCTTTGTATCGTGTAACAAAGTCTGACAAATCAAGAAAGATAGTAGGAAATTTGTTTCGATACTTGTTATAGGTAATATCATCAGATATTTTTAAAGCGGAAAAAAGAGAATCTGAGTTGCAAGACTGATCATAAAAGGCATACAACATCTTGGCTGCCAGTGATTTTCCAAAGCGGCGGCATCGAGTCACGCAACTGAATCGGCGTTCAGTTAATAATGTTAGATTGATGACGCCGATAAGTCCTGACTTGTCAATATAGTCGCTCCTAAGAGCTGACTCAAATCCTGCATTCCCTATATTTATGTATGTCCCCATGACAAATAATGTTGCTATTTAGATTGCAAAGATACAAATAGTTTTTTAATATTCATCAATAATTATAGAAATAATAGTATAATTTATCCATACTCGGTATGGATGAAGTCGATACCCGTTCGGTTCATGTGTAAATCTCGATCTTGCATTCATGCTTCTTAGTCTTCGCATCATAATTGATGCCTACGATAAGGATGTGGTCCGTGAACCCCTTAAGCGCATCAGGATAGTTCCGCTTTTTTATCTGATTGATAGTTGTATCAACTGCATGGTTCCATTTTAATTCAATAATAACTACTGGTGTGTTAGAGTTGTGACGAGGAATAAGCACGATATCTGCGTAACCTTTCCCACTTGGAAGTTCTTGTATGGTTACATAGCGGTCAATAGCGCTGATATAGCCAAGTTTCAGTACAGATCGTAGAGCCTGCTCATTGTTGTAGAAATCTAGACCTGCTTGATGATTGTGAAGACTCTCGACAAGCTCTGCTACAAGAGTTTCGTTTTTCGATAAGGTAGCTTCTAAAAGCAAGTCTGATGTTTTTACCATCTCCATTAGTTTTGAATCCTTCTATTCCTCTGTTAATATATTTTCCATATAGTTATGATAGTCTTATATTTCTTCTTTAATAACCCATTCTTCTGGCACTCGAGTTTGGGCATCGAATTTGACTCCAACCTTTATTACTTTTTTGCCATCTGACTTGTATGGGATGGCGTAATTACGCTCGTCTATTTGTGCTAATGCATCTTTGGCAGAACCTTCAATTTTAAGTTCAAAAACATACACGGTATCGGGCATCCATACCACTAGATCTGTACGTCCTCTTTGGCACTTTACCTGGGTACGGGCATAAACATTTAGCATAGAGAAAATAAGATACATAGTATACTCGTAAAAGCCTTCCTTTGTAGCAGCTTCTTCTAGTTTTTTCTTAAAACCTTCAACATAAGGAAGACCTGCCATGTATGATTGCATCTCTTTCATGGCTAAATCTATATCTCCTTGCTTAAGTGCCCGCCAGAATTTTACAGCAAATCCTGACTGTACGTTGCTGCTATCAATTCCAATATAGATAGGCATGAGGCCATCAGTATACCCAATTCGCACCTCTTGGTTAGGTAGCGCCAATGTGTATTCTTGTGTTTCCAGATCGTAGTCTTTGATAGTGAGATAGCCTGTTTGATAAAGTAACGGCAAGGCTGATGTCATCGCTTCTGTAGGCTTGTCGAAAGCGGAAGAAGGAACTATCATGCTATCTAGTGACATAATATCGGTGCTGAAAAGTTGCATCTGCCTAATAAGGAATGTTGGGGTGCCACTTTCAAACCAATAGCTGCTAATTCGCTTGCTGTCGAATGCCTTCAATAGGCTGAAAGGATTGTATATATCTTCTGATTGCTCAGAGAAATGATATCCGTCATATCGTGCTTTCAATTTTTGGTGCATCTGTTCCGATGTAATATGGTTGGTCTGAGCCATTATCTCAATATCTTCATGCATCGCAGTGGTAAGTTCACGTTCTGTGATACCGCATATTGCAGAGAATTGAGGCCATAGGCTGATGTCGGTCAGATTGTTGATTGTAGAAAAAATGCTGAGTTGTGAAAACTTTGTAATGCCTGTAATGAAGCAGAATTTGATAAATTGTTCATTTGCTTTCAGGGGTACATAAAACTCCTGCATCACACGCCGCATGCTATCAAGAGTCTCGTCATCGTGTAGCACCTCAAGTAGCGGAGCGTCATATTCGTCGACAATCACAACGACCTGTTTGCCCGTCTCACGATTCACTCGCAGTATCATTCCTGTTAGTACTTCGCCTGGGGTCTTTTCATTTGGGGCTTCGCTATAAAGATCCTGCCGTGAAAGCAATAGCATGAGTGTTCGGCGCAATTCATTTGCAGACTCCTTGCCTTTTGCTATACTCAAATCAAGGTGTATTACTGGGTACTGTTCCCATTCCGGCTCTAAATCCATTATCTTTAGCCCTCGGAATAGTTCCTTTTCGCCTGCAAAATAACTATGTAATGTAGAGGAAAGTAGGGACTTCCCAAAGCGGCGGGGGCGACTCAGGAAAACATATTTACGTTTGTTCTGCATTCGCCATACGATGTCGGTCTTGTCTATATAGACATAGTCTTCTTCTATAATCTTACGGAATGTTTGTATGCCTACTGGATAATATCTTTCTGCCATAAAATATCGTATTTTGGTGCAAAGATAACATATTTATGTTTTATTCCCAAATTTTTGGCACAATTTTGTTGACTATGTTGTATGCTCGGTATGGATGAAGTCGGTATTCTTTCTGTCTATGTGGAGGACGTTTTTGAGCATGCGGAAGACAAGGGCGGGGATTGTTAGAACCTTTGAGAAAGAACGGAAACGTATTTCGCTAGGGATTGCAACGAATAATGAAAGCCCTAATACAGCAAGTGTAATCCACCACTTTTCGCACCATGATGGCATGGCAAAAGTCATGAAAATCGAAATGCCTGTTAATAATACTATCAGTATGGATCTTGGAATCAATGCTTGTTGTATAGTCTTGTCGACGAAATTGATCTTTCCATGAACTAGTGCACCTGGGATTTTGGGTAGATTGCTCATAAGGCTCTGTACCTGTGCTGTCATCCAGCGCATACGCTGTTTTTGGAAATTATCTTGGTTGCTAACCTTTTCGTCGAAAACATGAATATCTGGTGCGTATTTAATAAATACTTCTTGATGGAGAAGGAGAGCTTCCATCTCACGGTCTTCACCGGCTGTGGAGAGTTGGAAAACATTCTTTTTGAAGAGTTCGTAATTGAAACACATACCAGAACCAATCAAAGCAGAAGATAACCCTAAACGATTGTGGGCTTTACGGAATAACGTGTTGTTGATTTCCTCGCTGGCACCATCAAGTACAGCTACATCGTTATTAGCATTCTTTGCGCAACGGTGACACTGAATGGCATCGTATACAGAGCACAATATGTTCAATTGTGATAGGAATTCAGGACGAACTACATTGTCTGCATCGAGTACAACTACGTTATCAAATGTTTCTGGTATTGTGTTAATTGCGTATTGCATGGCCTTGGCCTTTGAACTTTTTTCAAAAGTCGGAGTTAATAATGTAATTGGCAATGTACGCAGATAGTCATTTGTCTCTGGTTTCATGTGGTCAGAAATGACGGCTACTGTGTACATTTCCGCAGGATAGTCTTGTTCCAAGAAATGTTCTACGGCATTAATGATTACCCTATCCTCGTTGTAAGCTGGATATAGTATGAGAAACTTTGTCATACGATTGGTTAGCGCAGCTGCATGTATGGCTACGCGGTCTTCTTTCTCGTAGAATAAAGAAATAATAGCAAAAAAGACCACGTAAGCTACAGAGCCTAGAATTATAATCCAAAGGGTAATGTCAATTATATGTAAAATTTGCCAGATCATTTTTTATGCTTTTTAGTTATTATCTTTTTTCTTATGATGGAATAATTTCGTACTTATAATGCCCCATAGGGTAATAAATGGTGAACGTAGAAATGTTCGATCCCACATCTCGTCAACAAGATAATCAGGAGTTGCTAATGCGAAGAAAAATAATGCAAGTGAACTTAGTATCCACCATTTTATGACCATTGTCATATAGATGAATGGTAGAACAACGCTCATTACCATCAAAATACCAACCATACTAGTACGCGGAATTAACATCCATTGAATCAGTTTGTCTGCCCAGTCGTATTGTTTGCGTAAAATGGCACCTGGTAGATATCTGATATTTTTAAGCAAGTTTTGGAACTGCTGTAAAGTCCATCGTCCATGCTGCTCATTCATCTTGCTTGTTGTTCTTTTCTTTTCGCCGTATAGCAATATGTTGTCGAAATAATCAATGAAATAGCCTTGTTTTAGAAGCAATGCTTCAAGCTCTTTATCTTCACCTGCTGTTTTGGCCTTCATGACATTTGTTTTAAACCATGTAAAATCGTAGGCTGTACCAGAGCCAGCTAAAGCGGCAGAGATGCCTAGATTGATGTGTCCTTTACGGAAGATGTTGTTGTTTATTTCTTCAAAAATTGAACCCATACGTGCGGCTGCGGTATCTCTGTTACGGGAGATACGATGCAACTGAATTGCTTTTGTGGCTGCTGTCTCAAAAGCGTCGTTTACCTTTGTAAGGAAATCTTGTTCAACAATGTTGTCTGCATCTAAAACTAATGCTATATCATAAATTTTAAATTCTGGTAGTTTAAGGATCGCATATTGGAGAGATTTCGCTTTTGTACTTTCTGCAAAGTCTGGTGTTAGCAAGGTAATTGGGTATTGAGCCAAGCGCATATTGGTTATCTCTGATTGGTGGTCAGAAACAACAACAACGTCGAACATACGTTGTGGATAATCCTGGCTCAATATTGATATTACAGTTTGCTCAATTACCTTGTCTTGTTTGTGAGATGGGATTATGACGGCAAAACGATTTTGAGTCTTAGCTGTGTTTTGAACTGTATCCCTAGTAAATAAGGATGCAATAGAGAATATACCTAGATAAAGGACAGTTCCTCCAACTAGGATAAATAATAGCCAATCGATAATATATAGTATAATCCAAAAATCCATGCTGTTTAATTGATAATTTACAATTGATAATTGATAATTCCTTTGCAGACGGATTTTACTAAATCAAATCTGCCCAGAAAAGTGTATTTTAAGATGTCACGAGTAGCTACGAGGCCAATCAAGTATATATAAGATAGGTATTTGTTGATACCTTTATAGTTGCGTTTTACTAACAAAAGTCTATTGCGAGTGATGTAGTATGTACGGAGGGGGCTGTTTTGACCAGTTGTTTGGCTTTCTTTGTGATAGATTGTACAACAAGGATCGTACCAGATTTCATACCCAGCACGGGTGAACATCATTGACCAGTCGATCTCTTCGTAATAAAGGAAATAGCATTCTGGCATCAAACCAACCTTTTCAATGGCTTCACGTTTAATCAGCATGGCTGCACCATGAGCATAAGGGGTGGGGTGGGATGAGTCGTATTGTCCTTTATCTTCTTCGCCAAAACCTATCGCTTGGTTTCGAACAGTGATATTTGAAAGAGGTGTGTAACCTGCAAATTGAATAGGATTATTCCCCCATGCAAAACGAAGTTTAGGGCAGACAATTCCTGTCTTGTTTGATGTTTCGAATCGTTTGATTAGGGCATCTATATTGAATTCCTTGAAATATGTATCGTTGTTAATTAATAGAAAAAAGTTGCCTTTTGCTTCTTTTATTCCTAAGTTGTTACCACCAGCAAAGCCTAAGTTTTCGAGGCTACGTATAACTTTTACTTGGGGATAACGTTCTGATATTATACTAGCTTCGTCTTCTTTTGAGGCATTATCTACCACTATCACCTCCATATCTTCTTTGAAGGGGATAGAATCAATTAATTCACTGGTATCCTTTAACCCGTTGTAATTGATGGTGATGATAGATAATTTATACTCGTTTTGCAAGCTTATTTTCTAATTTTAAACGTTTCTTTTCTTCTTGTTCTGCTAGTCGTTTTTCCTCATACTCAATCCATTTCGGTTCAATATAAGGAAGTATATACACAATCGCTAGTCCTCCAAAAAATGTAAGTCCATTTGGATATTGATAAAGAACTTGGTTCGCGTATGCTCCTAATTGAATTGATACAAATGCACAGCATAACCCAGCTCCGACACCGATGAGTGTTTTGTTCTTTAGTTTGAATAATACGATATTACAAGCTCCAATCCACATAATAGCCATGCTAATTAGAAAAACAGTAATACCTATGGGACCAGTATGAACCCAAATAAATACATACTCAGAGTCTGGTGGGATTGTTGATAATTTGTTGTATTTATTGTTTGAGGGGATATTAGCTCCACTCATTCCAATACCTATACCCCATGGTGCATCTTTGATATATTTCCGAATTGCTTCTTTGTTTATGTCACGGACGTTTGCTGATGCATCGTCTTTGTTAAATGCCGAACGCATTCTTCTAATTTGTTGGTTTCCATTACCTATATTTGTAAATACAAGTAGAAAGGCAAAGAATGCAAATACAATTGTAAAAGGAATAGCAATTCTAATTGATTTTGATATAAGAATATATGTGAAAAATCCTGCACCTAAGGTAAAAGTAGCTGTTCTTGTACCGGACTGAAACATACCCCAGATAACGCATGCTGCAATTAATAAGAAAAAGATTTTGTCTCTTTTTATTCTTGTCGTGATGCCCATTATTGTGAAGGCAACTGCAGCTGCTGCGGCGTGACATCCATAATTGGCTGCATCACTGAATGTGGAAAAATATCTAATAAGTGTACCTGCCTGAAGAATATGTGTGTTCCTTCCTCGAGTTTCAATCCATTGTTTTTCTGCAGAAGTAAAACCAAATGTAGTTTGTTTCCAAACCCATATAGCAGAAAATAGCGAGAATAATGCCCATACTTTTAGGTATTTCATTAATGTCTCAGGCGTAGATATATATATGGTGAAAACAAGAAAAATCCAAACTAGTTGCAATGCCATTAGACGTGCTCCTGTGAACCAAGAACTAATATCAATTCCTAATGCGCAAGTGTCGTTTAGTATCTCGATACAACAAAAAAGATTCCAGATAATGATGCCCAATAGCATCATATTGCCTGCCCTTTTAAAATGTGCATCCTTTCTAGTATCAATAATTGCTAACCCCAGTAAGAGTAATTCCAATAATTCGTTAGGCAAGGACATTGGAACGGGAAGGCTGATGTCTTTCAACTGTATAAAATAGTTGATTGTAATCAATGCCCAAAACGAGAACATCTGCCATCTAAATGTGACATAAATCGCGATTACAAAAATGGGAATAAAACAAATAACCGCAAATGATGAAATACCTGCTGTTAGTAACTGATAAATGGCCAGACAAAAGAGGAGAAAGAGTATGAGAACTCTTCCTCCATTTTCATGGGCATATTCAGATATCCTATTTGAATAAACTTTGTTTACCATTATTTTGCGTGGCTATTTTCTATGGCGGTCAGACCCATCTGGGACATTCGATAGATAAAGTTGTTGAATCCAGTGTATGGAGGTAATTGGCCCACAAACTCTTCGACAGCATAGCGTTGGCATTCTGTTAAGTACATGAAGAGAGAATTTTTGTTCTCCAATCGATCATTTAACTCTTTTAGAGCTTTCTGATCAACATCTTTCCATGTGCGATTTGCACGTGTGACCATAAGATTGATAGTCCCCATATTGAGCAGTGCTGGAGGTATTGAGTTGTCATCCAAATTTGGATATTCAACTATGGCAATTTCATTAGGAAGAAGATCAGGACAAATATCTTTGATGTCCTTTGCCATAATGAAACGACTATCTTCAGCAAGGTAGTCTTCGTCGTAAGTGATGCGACGAACTTGGAGTCCTATTGATATCCAATAGTTCTCAAGTTCTTGGGCTATGTAACTCTTACCATTTGCGGCATCTGTAGATAGCAAATTGAGCACATTTTGCTTGCCTTCCTCAAAATGAGGGAGAAGGGCTTTGCTGAGCTGACGAAGAGCCATATCTGCAATTGTCTTATTGAATCGTCGATAGCGTAAATTACTTTCCTTGGGGAAACAGCCCATAACAGGTATTTGAGTAATACGTTCTGATCGCATACGGTCACGGAGGGTACGATCCAATAATTCAATAATAAAGAAGTACATCGCCGTAAAAATGAATGCCATCATAAATGCGCCCAATAATGTCATCATTCGATTTGTTGGTTGGGCATTCATTGGAAACATTGGCGGGTTCAGTACACGTAAGGTCGCTGTTGACATCTGCAGGTTTTTTTGGCGAAGTCTTGCAGAATTAAGAGCTCTTAGCATTTCCATGTAGTTTCCCTCAATAAAGCCAATATGTCGTTCTTTACGCGATACGGTAGCACCAATAGGTGCATAATAAATAACTTCTTTATCTATTTTTTCGCGCATTACATCCATGGCACTTTCATGAGCTTTTGCTTCTTCCAATTTAAGTACCTGTTCTAGCCATTTACCAACCATGTCACCAGCTTTAACGCCTGTTTCTGTATTGTAATTTCCAGCTTCAATATCTTTTACAAGGCTTCTTACATTATTAGATGCTTCTTGGAGCATACGTTGGGCTCTTGCAAGTTCAGTTTGAGTTTCAACACCGCTTGCACCTCCCTCACTGCTCATCAAACGCAGGTTTGAAATTCGCGATTGAATACGAGAGATATCTGTAACTTGATCTGTAAAATCTTTATTAGCTTTGATAACTTTTGCACGATCGCCTAATTGACGTTCCAAATAATTCATCAAAGCACGTGTTGTTGTCTTTTCAATAAGAAGGTCGTTATCAGTCGTTTTCTGAGTTGCGTCCATTCCAGATAGGAGTTTTGTCTGCTCTCCATAGTTGATTATTCGTTTCTCAACATTAAATCGAATGAGGTCGTCTTCTGCATTCGTGAGAATGCGATAAAGACGCGCTACTTCACGTTCGAAAAACTTAATCACATTATTCGTCTCGCCATATCGTAATAAGGCATATTGGCGGGCAAATACGTCATTTAAAATATCTAATGTGTTATATGCAATACCAGGATCGTTTGCTGAATAACCAATATCAATAATATCACTTTTACTAAGTTGTAGTACCTTTAATCGACTTGTAATATTGTTAATACCAAAATAGGGATGATAGTTGGTTAAACCGAATACGAAATTATCGGCAGAAGGACGCTCATACGCTTTTAAGTTTGCGTACGTAGCATTTTCACTATTATGGTTGATTAAAGCTTTTACTTCTGCTGGAACAGTGTTATAAAGTTGGCGGTAATGCTCGGCTGAAATGTAATTGTTGTCTTTATTTGCATTACCATACATCATACAGCGTGCAAATAGTCGAAGCGAGACCTCATGAATAGTTGCATCTGTTGTGATTAATAACATCAAGTTTGTCATTTGGGTTTGAGACTGACCTCCAGCGGTTCCAGATCCTCCTTCAAGATTATAACCAGTTATCATACCTGTATAGATAGTAGTGTTGGCATCGTAAACACGTTCCATGTCGCGAGTAGAAAACCAAGCCACTACCAATGCTATCATTGGAAGGATGATAAGATACCATCTTATTTTGTATAGAAAACGGACAATATATCTAAATAAATCCATAGTTGCAAATTTTAATTATTTCTTTTGCTTTTTGGCTGCTTTTGCTGCAGCTTTTGCTGCTTGTGCTTCTGCTTTTTCTAGCTTCTTGATTTTATCTTTCTCTTCTTTTTCTAATGCCTTGATTCGTTTTTCATTTGCTTTATTTTCTTTTGCTTGTTCTTTGGGCGTTTTGTGAATGCTTCTGTCAAGTGTTATTTCTGTTGTCGCATTTGTTATAATAGGTGTATGCGTTAAGATTTCTAAAGTGATAATGTCTGTTGTGATTTCTGTTTGCAGAGATTGGTAACTAGCAACTTGTTGACTCTCGTACATTTTTGTGTGGGCATATGCTGTTATATCCATATTGCCATTCTCGAAATCTTCCCTATCTAAAGCACCTGCTCCTTGGTTAGCAGCAGCAGACTCTCCTAATGTTTTTAAGGAGACCAAATTGTTCGTTATTTTTACAAAAAGTGTAGCAATTTGTAATTTTAGTTGGTCGTATGCAATATCTTTTTGGATTACTGCTTGAGCAGCTTCTATTTTTTTACGTTTTACTGCAGCTGTTAAATCCAATATGTCTTCAACGGGAATTGCTAAACCAACGCCAATATTCCAATATGCAGATTTCGTTCCTTGGTATTGATAAATGGTTTGTGAATATGCCGAAGAGTTATTTCCCCACATGTCGCCAATACCATAACTATAACTAGCATGACCTGTAACATAAGAGAAAATATGGCGCTTTTGTTTGGCGACTTCCATTTCTGCTAATTGGCGGGCTTTTTCCAGAGTAAGAATCTGTGGATTACTTTTCGCATTTTCAAACAACACTGCCAATGGCGGCAGGTGAAATTCAGAAAAGTTGATGTCTTTTTCGTCGCTAGAATCAAAGAAACCAGCACTGATGCCGCTCTCGTTGAATTGGGCGAGGACGGGTGTGGTTGCGGTTGCAATGATAAATGTGAATATCAATCGTCTGAATCTGTTCATAACGTAGGGATTTAGTTACACATTCTCCTTCTGAACGAAGGCAAAGAAGGTACGGAAAAGTATCTTCATATCCAGCCAGAAATTATAGGTCTGGCCGTACTTGATGTCAAGTTGTTTGCGCTCCTCGGCTGACATCATGCCACCCTTGCCGCGCTCCTCAACCTGCCAAAGACCGGTAAGACCTGCAGGGGCCATGAAGCGGTCGATGCTGGTGTCGATGGTGAGCTTCTCGGCCTCGTAGAGTGGGAGAGGACGGTTGCCGACAACGGACATATCGCCCTTGAGGATATTGATGAGCTGAGGAAGCTCGTCGATGCTGAATTTGCGGATAAACTTGCCGACCTTGGTGACGCGAGGATCATTCTCAATCTTGACGAAGGCGTTTTCGATCTCTTCCTTCTTCTCCTTGCTGAAGTCGGTCTCGGAGATAACGAAGTCATCACCTACGAGCATTACTTCATCGTCGCTGATCATCATGTCGGTATCGTCGCCAATACTCATCATCATATCGGCCTCCATGCCAAGTCCTGCCATACCCATAGAGGGCTTGTCCTGCTTTTTGTTCATCTCGGCATACTGGTTGCCAGCTTCCTTGGCGACCTCCTTGAGGCGCTCTTCGGCATCCTGATACATAGAGCGGAACTTCAGGAAATTGAAGATGGTATAGTTGGCACCAACTCGCTTTGACTTGAAGATGACCGGCCCCTTGCTCTCCAAACGGATGGCAATGGCGGTAAGGATGAAGATGGGCGATGTGATAATGAGTGCAAAGATTGCGAAGAACACATCGAAGATTCTCTTCCAAATAGGGATCTTGAAGCGCAGCATGCGGTATCTAGGCTGCTGATCGTCGAACAGCATGTTCTCGCGGTCGGAGATGAACTGTATCTTCTTGTTGAGTTCGGTAATAGAGGCGTTGGAGTCGAGAGTATCGTTGATTCCTGCCTTCTGGTATCCCAAACGGTCATCAGCGGATAGTTCCTTGGTGAGCAGAATAATGTAGATTCGCTTGTTCTTCTTTTTTAAATAGGTGATTGCATTAATGTCGTCGGTCGGGTCGCCTTGTTCATAAAACAAGATGAAATGCTCGTTGCGGACGTGAGTGGAACACGCTGACGCCGCATCTTTGTAATTCCTTGTGTACTGCACCAATCGACCGGGGATGTAGCGTAATCGCTCCTCGGTCTTAGGATTGCTGCCAAGATATACAACACCTATCATATTATTCTAATTAGGGAATAATCTTCTTTACTCGTATCTTTAACTCCATGGGGTTGAAAGGCTTAACGATATAGTCTTCGGCACCGATCTCCAGCAGGCGGATGCGCTCACTGGTGGAGTCTTCGCTGGAAAGCATGATGACTGGAATCTGCTTGAACAGCTCGTTCTGCTTGATCCATTCCAAGAAGTCATCGCCGCGCATTCCTGGCATACGAATATCAGATATGATGAGGTCGGGGGTGTTACCTGCCTGTAACCATTTTACACCCTGCAAACCATCGGGCAACCACTGTACATCGTAGTCGCTCATCAGATAGATCGAGAGAACCTTAGCAATGGTCTCTTTGTCGTCAAGTATTAATATCTTTTTCTTCATATATGAATATTTTTTATCTGGTAATTACGTTATTCTATTGTGCAAAGGTAAACAAAAAAATTAAATACAACTCAAAAATGCGTAAAAAATTCACTTTTTTATTGAAAAAAGT
>Ga0326511_10001214_pt1 | contig 21678 bp, 34 predicted proteins | sample 0_2496_0518_D_FD_203701 | JGI IMG/M metagenome (GOLD analysis project Ga0326511, IMG submission 203701) | Bovine rumen microbial communities from UC Davis, California, United States - 0_2496_0518 | ecosystem: Host-associated > Mammals > Digestive system > Stomach > Rumen | place: USA... | reverse complement strand
GAGATAGAAGGGACAATGACAGACAAAGACAGGAAAGCTGCAGAATGGGTTCTTTCAGAATTTGGAACAAATAAGCCAATTTTACAGAACACGTGGTTCATTGCTGACACGCACTTCTTTCATTCAAACATAATCAGATACTGCAATCGTCCGTGGAATTCTGGAAAGAATGCTGCCGGTGAAGTAGTAGTCACAGAAAAAGATGTCTACAACATGAACCAGGCACTAATTGACAACTGGAACAAAGTTGTTGGAAAAGATGATGTTGTCTGGCATCTCGGTGACTTCTCATTTGGAAAGAAAGACAATGTCAAGCGTGTACTTTCACAGCTTAATGGAAAGATAAACTTAGTCAAAGGAAATCATGATCGTGAAAGCCTCAAGTTCTACTATGACGCAGGATTCAACGCAGTATATGACCATCCAGTACTGCTTAACAACTATGTGATACTTTCACATATACCAATGCCATTCTTGAACAAGAATACACCGTTCTTCAACATTGCTGGGCATGTGCATGACTCAGCTGCATATCAGACGTGGAGCCCTGTCCAATGCATCGTCTCAGTTGAGAGGCATAACTATGCTCCTATCTCATGGAAAACAATTGAAGAGAACTATAAAAGGATGCAGAAAGAAGGCTTATGACAAAGCAAGAATTCTATGAGCTGTGCATAAAGAAGACATTTGATATTGCACAGTACGACAACAATTCACCATTTTATAAAGTTGCCAAGAACTTTGACATATCGCTAGATGACTCTCTAGACATGATAAACATCAAGCTTGCTTCTGCAGGTGTAGATGTGAACATTCCAGAGAAAGAGCAGTTCTCTGTGCTTGGATCAAAGTACATCTGCCAGATTCTAGCATTCGTGATGCAGAACATTGATGACGAAGATCTTCGTGAGGGCCTAGTTGCATTCATGAAGTCAAATCCATCAGTAGTTGACCTCAGCAAAGATGACATAGATGAGCTGGTCTATTCGATGATCTTTGACACGCTTGTTGGACAAGGGTATGATGTAGCAGACTTTGGAAAAAAGCTGATTGACTTCTATCTTACTAGCAAAAAGACTGGAAAATACATCAGCCATGTAGCTCATATTGCTTATGCACTTGGAAAAACAGATCTTCCACTTGAAAAGATACAAAAAATTGCCAATGACAACCCGTTGACGATCAACAGAAAGACAAAGATGTATGGCAAAAGGTAAATGCTAGATATGTGGCTTAGAGCTTGACCTGACAAAGCACCATCTTGTTCCCCAAGTACAGTGCAGAAACAAGTACAAAGAGATCAAGAATGATGACAGCAATATCATCTGGATATGCAGACAATGCCATGACGCTATACATGCGAACTTTTCTGAGTCAGAGCTGAAGTACTCATATTCTACACTAGAAGCACTGCTAAGCTCTGAGCCAATACAGAAGTTCTTGAAATGGCGGAGAAAGCATCCAGACTTTTCAGGAAGTGCAAAGATGTCAAACAAAAGGAAAGGACGTTGAAATGAACACAGACATAGCAAATATAGTAGATCCAGACATTCTGACATTGTATCTTGTCAGAGGATGTCCTGGAAGTGGAAAGTCTACAATAGCAAAGAAGATAGCTTCAGAGAATGGATTTGCTCATTTTGAGAATGATGAGTTCTTCATGAAGAATGGAAAATACTGCTTTGATGGAAAGAAGTACAAAGAAGCTGCAGACTGGTGCTATAGAAACATTGAGAAAGCACTTAGGTCTGGTGTAAGTGCAGTTGTCAGCAATGTATTCATTACAGCAAAGTCTGTAAGACGATATGAAAAGCTTGCTGAGAAGGTTCATGCAAGATTCATTGTCATGCGGTCAAATGCATCGTTTGGTGATGTGCATAGTGTTCCAAAGCTTGTTCTTCTTTCAATGAGAAAGCAGTTTGAAGATTTTCCAGGTGAGATTGATGTAACGCCATCAAAGCAGTCATAACAGAATATGCTTCTTGAACTTTAGGATGCTCTGTCATCAGGACTTATTACATTCCATGACAACGTGGTATGGCTACATGTCGTATTGTTGGCTCCAGCAATGCTTGCTGCTATATTCCATAATTTATACTTCGCTGCCAAAAAGAGAAAACAGACCGACAAAAGCATTCAGGCGCTTGAAGATTTCCGTTTCATGATTGTTAATTCTTCAAAGGCTACATTAAAAGACACTACAATCTATTCAGAATACTGTGAGGCCATTACAACAGTATATACTAGGACTGCTCCAAACAAAGCAGGATATATGACATGCAAATAGATCTATGACAAGATAATTAACTCTATAATTGAATTTGAAAATCGATGAAATCGAAGAAATCAAACAGCAAGTCTGCAGCAAACAAGACTACGTTAGCTGACAGAATGAAGCGCTATGAAGCAGTGACAACAGAGGTCAACCTCATTGAACGTCTTCCGATATATGCACGAATTGACATGCGTGCAGGGCATTCATGGTGCAGAAGTCTAGACAAGCCGTTTGACAAAGACTATTCTGCAGCGATGAAGGCGGCTACAGCATACATTGTCTCAAAAGCAGGAGCAGCTGTTGGATATACATAGTCTGATGAAGCAAGCTTTGTCTGGACTGACAGCACAAAAGTCCCATTTGAGACTAGGCTTTTCAAGCTATAGAGTGTTCTCGCAAGCATGTTCACTTCAGCGTTCATAAAAGCATGCATTGGAACAAAGCTTGAAGAGAAATTCTTGTCATCACTTCCATCATTTGACTGTCGGGTACTGAATCTTCCCTCATTGTCAGAAGCTGCAAACATGATTCTATGGAGAGAGCAAGACAGCATCAAGAACTCAATAACATTGCTTGCACTTGAACATTTCTCAATGAATGACATTCATAAGAAGAATAGTCAGCAGAAGATAGCCATGCTGAAAGACATCAAGAATGTTGACTACTATAAAGTGCTGTCTGAGTCGCAAAGAAATGGTGCATATTTCAGGAGAGAGCAATATCAGCATGAGCTTTCAGAAGAAGACTTGTCTAAGATAAGTGAAGGACATTGGCCACCATTAGATGAGAATGGCAGAAGAACTGTGACACGCACACATGTGGTTGAGTTCTCACTTGGGTTAGAGCTTGGGAAGATCGAGAATAAAGTAGATGTGCTGTTCTTCTCTGCTACTCCAGCTATCAAGACATAATAGCTTTACTTTTTCAAGAAAGATGATAATATAGATTTATATCAACCAAGCATATAAAATCTAATGACACAGTCTGAACTAAATCAGCTTGATGAAGATGTCCAGAATGGCATTCTCAGTGAAGATGAATACGTTGAGCGCCTGAAATCTGAAGTCTCTATGCTTCATAAAGACTTGACTGATGAAGAAGTCTCTAACATGTTTCAGATGCAGCTGAGGATAATGGCTCTTGATGAAGTTTTAGAAGCTGACAATGACACTAGACTTCATGTCGAGAAAACACCTTATGAACATAAGCCAGTTACAGCTGCTGATGATGCTCAAGAATTTTCAGAAGACAAAGCAGCTGAAAAAGTGCAGAAGCTTTCTGCAGAAAACAGCAGCAATTCTAAAAAAGACAATAAAAAAATGACAGCTGCTGACTGCAGTGCTGACGATTCGGACAAGTCTTCTAATGACAGCCAGAATGATCAGTCTGATTCAGATGCAAAGTCACGTTCTAAGCAGCAAAATGACAAGAACAAAAAGAACGACAAGTCATCAAAATCTAGCTCAAACTGGTGGTGGACATATCAGATTGTTCCAGACTGGAATGAATGGATGACTTCTGATTCCAGCAAAGAAGATGAAAAGCCATTATCGTCGTTCAGTGATGCAAAACCTTTTCAGAAAGCAGTTATTCCAGAGGTCTGCTATGCAGATTCTAGTAGCAATGATGTGATAAACTTGACTGAAAAAGCTGATGGTGTATTCAGTATGTGACAGAATTCTACAAACAGAAAGTGCGTCAAATAATGACAGATAACAATAGTCCAATACTTGAAAAGAAAGCTCTAGATGTGCTGAATGCATATTCTGGAATGAAAGCCGACCTTGATGCTATGGCATATGATGATGCTAAGCAGAATCTTGACAGCCTTCAGCAGTCTGCACGAGAGCATAAGTCTCTTGATGAAGTCTTGCATATGCTTCACACTCTTGGAATTGCATTTCTTGTTGGTCCAACAGGAACAGGAAAGTCAACATTGGCAAAGACTGCATGCAAGCATCTATTTGGAATAAAAGATGATCCTGTCACATCTGGAAAATATGCGCAGATATCATTTTCTCCAGACACAACTTCAGGTGAAATGATTGGAAGGACTGATGTAAATGGAAACTTCCATGAATCTGAAATTGTCAGAGTGTTTCGTGATGGCGGCCTGATTCTTTTTGATGAAATAGATGATGCTGATGCATCAATGCTCATCAAAGTCAACACTGCACTTGCAAATGGATATCTTGCTACACCAAATGGAATGGTTGTGCGCAACAAGAAGACATATATTGTCTGTGCTGCAAACACATATGGCACTGGACCAGATGCAATGTATGTAGGACGCACTCGCCTTGATGCTGCAACACTTGACAGATTCTGCTTGTCTACAATCTATGTAGACTACGATACACAGCTTGAAGCAAATATCGCTTCTGTTCTCCCTGAAAACCGCAAGAACTGGCTGCTGATGTATACACAGGCAGTCCGTACAGCTATTTCAGAGAACAAACTTAGGAGAGCATGCTCAACACGGTTTGTCATAAATGCTACATCACATCTTCTCAATGGAAAGTCACCTGCTTGGATACGTGACACATTTCTTAGAGGATGGTCAAACTCTGAAATAGCAAAGATTCATGCAAACTGATGGCTAAGACCTTCTACTACATTGTCCAAAGCCCTGCTGACTTCTTCAGAGAAGCTTCATCGCTTCATCCATCTGACCTCAGCAAAAGCTCTACAGCATATACTGTGCTGCGAGAGCTGGTCATGTCTCGTTCAGGAAGCTTTCATGGATCTTGGGAAAACACTTTGCGGACATTTCGTGACAGCAGATTCAGCACGACAGCATCATTGACTGACGAGATTGTCAATGACTTGAATACAGTGTCATTCAACGAAGTGAAATGGAAGTATCTGACTCACCTTGAAGAAGGTGATGAAGTTGATGTAGGGCGATATCTAGCCGGGCATGAACGCTGCTGGAATGGGTCTCGCAGAAAGACACGCATAAGAAACAGTGTAAGAATATACTTGAACACTGGTGGAAATGCATTCAGAAGTGAGTCAGAGCTTGCTGTTTCAGGAGCAGTTGGTGTCACTTCAGCTGAGATATGGGCTGTCTATTGCGACGTCAATGGTGATCTTGGTGGAAACAACTATGTCCATATGGTGAGACTGAAGCACTAGAATGAGTATGCAGACATGGGACTGATAAACTGGTTCTTAGGAGATTCTGGAGTGTTCAGAAATGGCCAGTTCAGAATTCACATCCTTCATGCTGCAAAGAATGGATATGATGTTCCACATGGACTAGGACAGTCGCAGTCTATTGACTTGCCAGACCTTAGGCTTACTCCTAAAGAGCAGGCATCTGCCATTGTTGTTCCTCAGCTGTTCAGTGTTGACAGAGCAAAGAAATGGCTTAGCGAAGTCCTTAGTGACCAAGATCTTCTTCATAGACTAATATACAGAGATGACTTTGTCATCTAACAGAAAGGAAATATATGCTCATAGCAATTCTTGCATTTAATGCAATATTCTTCATTTGCATGATAGTAGTAGTTGGGAGATTGTCTTCACTTGAGTCACGGGTGAAGAACAGCCTCTTACAATTCACTGATAGCACAACAGCAAAGTACGAGAACATCAAAAACTACTGCGGAAGACTTGAGGATGAGATTGAAGAGTCTGTAAATGAAAACCAGAAAGCTGTCAGAAGCATTGGAAAAATGACAACTGAAGTAGTAAAACTGCGATCTGACATGACAACAGCAATGAAAGGCATAAATAGGAACACAAAGAAAGTCTTTGAAGACCTTCTTTCTGCTGTCCAAGAGAATGACCCAGTAAAGCTGTCACAAGTGATACGGTCTGCACATGTCTTAGTTGAGAACTTCAATGAAGTTGAGTCATCATTTGATGACTTTGTCCCTGAATATTCTGTTCCAAATGTTGCTGCATCTAATGGAAATTAGACAGAATCATCTTCATCTTCATCATTCTGCTTTTCTTCTTTTACTGCATTCTAAACAAAACATGAAGACAACTAGCACGACAAATTCAGCAGATCTAAGAAAAGCAGATGAGATATGCACAATAAACCTTTTTCTCACTAAGAATATGTTTGGTGAGAAGATGAAAAACATCTATTCTATGACAGCAAATGCTATTGATGCTACTAGTGCTGTCTGGGATGCTGTGAAAAAATTCAAAGAAGATTGCATGAAGTCATCAGAGTTCAGGGCTGTCCCATATGACAGAATAATCTTCAACGGTCCAAGCTGCTCATTTGACAGACTAGTTCCAGGATGCAAACTGGCAATAGACTTTGGAGACTATGACTATTTTCTTTTAATTGAAGTCATAGATACTGAAAAGCTTAAAGCATGATAGATTTACTTTTTTGTGCATAAGTATACAATCTATATATGAAGACTGACAACATTTCAAGAAAAGCATCTGAACTAGCCGCACATGGATTCAACTACATTCCTTAGTGCTTGCTGAAGTCAGGACATGCAGACCTATTCTCTAAAGTCATAACATTGATTGTGTCAAGCAGATATGAAGAGATTTCTGAATATTCATATAATGCTGACAATGATGAATGGACAGTGTTTGATGGTGACTGCTTCAAGATGACATTCAACAAGTCTCATACATATCATTGCTTCTTCAGTAAAGCAGATGGCCTTAACATACGGTTTGGAAAGACTGTTGATGATGATCCAGAATACTGTGGCCTCGGTCCAGAGATTCTTGACCTTGAAGTGAGTGTCAATGGTTGTGTCCCTGTTCCAGGAAGCACAAACTGCAGATACTGCTACAAGAACAACACAAATGCAAAGCCAACAAACATGAGCTTTGAGACATTCAAGCAGATTGTTGACTCATTCCCTAAGAACCTTTCACAGATTGCATTTGGAATAACAGGACTTCAGACTAATCCTGATCTTCAGAAAATGTTTGCATACTGCAGAGAGACTGGAATCATTCCAAATGTCACTACTGTTGGAGCAGACATGAACGACACAATGAAAGATATGCTTTGCAGATACTGTGGAGCTGTAGCTGTGTCTTGCTACACTGGTGCAAAAGAGCTTTGCTACAAAACAATAAAGGAACTACATGACTATGCCAGAGATACTTACAAAAGAAACCTCCATGTCAATATGCATATTGTTGTCAGCAATGACAATATGCCGCATCTGAAAGAAGTTCTGCAAGACATCGCTGACAAGAAAGTTGATGGACTGAAGTCTGTTGTCCTTCTTCGAATAAAGCCAAAGGGCAGAGCTTCAAAGATGGACTGCAAGATATCGCTTAGCGTCTATGAAGAGCTAGTGAAATTCTGCTTAGATCATCAAATAAGCTTTGGATTTGACAGCTGTTCAGCTACACCTGTCATGGAAGTCTTGAAAAAGCTTGGAAAAAGCGAGTACTGCCAAAGCTGTGAAAGCTGCGAGAGCAGCAAGCTGTCAAGCTACATCAATGTTAAAGGTGAATATTGGTCATGTTCATTTGCTGAAGGGACTGACTTCATAAAGCCGATAAATGTTCTTGACTTCAAGAATGCAATTGACTGGTGGACTTCAGATGAAGTAAAGAGAATACGTTTTTATAGTACTCCAGCCTGCAAATCTTGTCCAATATACGACCTAGATGGAGAACAGCTATGATGCAGACATTCAATGTCATAGTCTATCATTATTCTGTCAGCATGACAACATTCAAGCCTATTCTTCGGACGTATACAGATGAAGTTCAGCTTGAAGACAGTTTAGTTCTTCCAAAAGACTTTGACACACGACTTCTAGATGCTGCATCAAACGGCAGATCATTAGATGCTGAATTTAAAGATGACTTTGCATGGCAGCGTGTGCTGTCATATAGCATAAAGTCAGACATTGTTGCAAAGCTTGGAAAAATTGGAAAGAATGCCTCGAGAATTCTCCTCGAAGTCTCCCCAGGAATATATACAGCAGTTGTCAGCACCGTTGGACCAACTATCTCAAAAAATCTGTTTACATTGTCTGAAATCATGCAGTTTTAGGACTAAGCTATGAGCCTAGATACAAAAGCATAGAAGAAATTTGACAAGTTCAAGCATATAAAGTCTCAGCTATATGGTCTTCAAGGTGCATTGGCTACTATTGGAGGAATGCTTTTAGATGAGCAAGCTCATCTTGATGCTTCATATAGAGACTTTCTTGGCTCTTGCGGATTCAAAGACAGCACCTTCTTCAGCTTAGCTGCAGCTGACATGATGACTGTCGGCTTTAAGTCAAAGCATGTCCAAGATGTCTTAAAGTACATAATGGACACATATATTGCAGTCACTGAAGAGCAGAAAGCTTTCTACAAAGACCGGCTTGAATGCCTAAACATGACAGGGTCAAACTATGAGTATCATAGAGGCTGTGTTGACTAGCCAACATTTTCTGTCACATTGAAAGACATTGAGACTAGCAAGATATTTGAAGTTGGAATACCAGTAAAAGACAACTGCAAAGTATATTGTCCAGAAGATGTTTCAAATGGTGTCGGAAAAATAAAGGTATGGAATCTTACACCAAAGTTCTCTGATGACATTGACATCACAGAGTACGACATATACCATAGTTCAGGAGTTCATCCGATCTTCTGCAATACATATGATCCAGCTGAATGCGCTGCAGCAATATATGACTATCTTACATCATCTAAGTATGATAGTTTTGCATCTGAAGACTATACTGTAATCATGCAGACAAACTATGGATTTGGTGGCTGTTTGATGTCAGAAGTCTTAAATGACTTTAACCGCAGAATGCGTGACAATATAGATATAGACAGCTATCCAGAAAAGGAATCCAGCAAAGTATTAGCAGAACAAGTTGACATTGACAAGTTCATAGATCTTTATGACGCATTCATGTCTAGCAGATTTGTCAAAGCAGCAGCAAAGCACTAGTAGAATATAAAATAGATAGCATAAGATTAAGGACTACATGATGGTTGTTACTAATAGACATATATTTTTCTTTACTGAATGGCCTTCAAACTTCAGCAAGACTTCATTTACATGGGAAAAGTTTGGTGAATCTCATCGTTTCTTCTGCACTGAATAGGCATTCATGTGGGCAAAAGCAAAGACATTTGGTGATGCTGAAGCAGCAGAAAAGATACTAGCTGTAGAAGATGACCCAATGGAATGCAAAAAGCTTGGACGATCAGTCAAAGGCTATGATGACCGAGAATGGGACAAAGTCAGATATCAGATGATGTATGAAGTCAACTATGAACGGTTTTCTCAAGATTCTTGTCTAAGACAGCTGCTTCTTTCTTCAGAATATGATGAAAAGATGTTTGTTGAAGCAAGTCCATATGACAGCATTTGGGGCATAAAGCTTGGACTTGGTACACCAGTGCATATTCTTGATGATGAAAAGAACTGGAATGGCCAAAATCTTCTTGGAAAAGTTCTCACTGAAGTGAGACAGTATTTAAAGAACGCTGAGTGACAAATATTCATGTTTACAGTCTGCAATAGTGCACTACATTAGCTATGTGCTGATGTCATCGAAGTCTTTTCAGAAAAAAGCGATGATGAACTAGAATTATACTGTGCATCACGCTACGGAAAAGAAGCTCATGCTGTCGCAGTAGACATGCTTGAAGAATTTGCTGAACAGCTTTTCAGTTCAGAGTCAGTGATTCTTGAAAAGTACAATACACTATATTACCGCTGTGCAGACATAGATTCATATAAATCACTAGACAGAACTATTCTTGAGATGAACTTTCAGGCTATGTTTGTTGAGCCAGATCCATATTTTCTGATGCAGTGCAGCAAAGCTATGACACTGCTGACTAGATTTGCATAGGCTCCGCTTTAGCTGAATGTAGTTGTAGACTTTAGTGACTCAACACCCTACAACACATCATTGCATCTTATTCAGAAAATATACATCACAGCAAAAGCACATGTTGAATTGTTAAGCACTAAGCTCAAAAAACTGCTATTCAAGAAAATCCAACGTTCTCGATTCAGTGCTTAGTGCTGAACACTTTACTTATATAGCAGATTTGATAATATTGAAATATACATAGACACTAACAACTACTACATATGACTGCAAACGATACTGACATAAGCAAAAAGAACAAAAAAGACGCAATTCTTGTAAACTACAACATACACTGTGGAAAAGTCCGTCTTATAGACAACGGAGATGTCAGTGTCATGAGACGTGAAGATGCACAGAAAACAGCTGATGAGCGTGGACTTGACTTAGTTCAGATATCATTTGATGCAGCAAACCATTTAGCTGTATGCAAAATACTTGACTATGGAAAATTCAAGTATGAGCAGTCAAAGAAGGAGAAGACAGCAAAGAAACTTGCTAGAGCAAATGCAATTGAGATAAAGACAGTTCAATTCAGCATAACAACAGATGATGCAGACAAAAACAGGCTTATTGAGCAAGCAAAAGAGTTTTTGTCAAAAGGTGACAAAGTCAAGCTGTCTATACGTTTTAGAAGCCGTCGTGAAGGGCAGATGGTATCCTTTGCAAAAGAAGTGATGAAGGAAATTCTAAGCAACTTCAATGACGTTGCATGTCTTGACAGTCTTCCAGGAGTTTCAGGAAGAGAATTGTCATGCATAATTAGGCCAGTGAAAGATAACAGGAGATAAACATCATGGGTGAAGACTTACATTGCAAACTGTATCTAAAGTCTAAAGTTGGAAGCAAAGCTGGAAAATATGTTTCAGCTATGGAAGTGCTTTAGACATTCAGCACTGACTAGGAAGACTTGTCAGATCTATTTGACTTTAGGTCATATGACTTCTTTTCAATGCTTGGATCTTCTCGGTCAGACTGGAGAATGCTAAATGGAATACATGATGGATTTCCAGAATGGCATGCTGCAGAATTCCCTACTGAAAATGCAATGCTTAAGATGAGAAGAACAAACTTCTATCGATTTGGATGGACTACTATTAAAGAGCTTAAGCTTGCTCTTGTTGACAGAATTCGCCAGCTTAATGATTTGCATATCTACTATGCTGAAGATCCTGACAAAGATACAGCACAGTCAATTCTTGAAATTGTTGACAATGACCGCAATTCAGATGAAGCATAGTGCTTTATCAAGAGATTCAGCAAAGAGTCTATTGGGCTTATGTCAATATGCAGAGAAATTCTTTCACATATAGATCGCATATATAAAAACTATCAGGATGAAGAATGGACTGCACTGTTTGATGTCGATGACATTGTGGTGCTGTTCTGGTTTGACTGCTAACTATGAATATTCCTTTGATATTTCTTGACTATGATGGTGTTGTCACTAGCACTCTAGAGACACCTGGAAGCTTTATAAACCATTCTCCTGAGACATATGGAACATCACCAAAATGTGCATAGCGTCTTGTCAATTTATGCAGAAAGACTAATGCAAAGATAGTCATAACATCTAACTGGAGAAAATTTCCTCCTGAGGGGTTTTGGCATAGACGCAAGAACATCTAGATTCCAAACAATCTGCCAAAATTCAAGACAACAATAAAAGACTTGCTGTATGGGGAGCTTCCACCAGACAAAAACATCAGCAAGTCTAAAGCACTAGAGCTGTGGGAAAAGTCACATCCTGAATTCAACTATTTGTCTGACCGCTATGTAATTTTTGATGACGACATACGAGAAGAGTTTCAGAACAGCAAGTTCAAAAACCATTTTATTTTGACTGATTCAGAGCTTGGTCTTACTGATGAAGACTGCAATATAGCTGAAACAATGCTAGCATATAGCTAACTATATGTCAGGTGTAAGTATTTTACTTTTTGCATGTTTTTGTTAAAATTATTTTATGGAAAGCCAAAATAATAGAAAATACGCTGTTCTCAGCTGCTTTAGAGAAGATAATCCAGCTATTGCAGGATATCTACACATATGCAATAAAGATGAGCATGGAAACTATGGGATATATGACATAGTGCCATCTGCAAATGCTGCAACTCGATTTTCTAAGTACAACTACGACATGAAGCCTGGATTCTTTTCACCTGAAAGAATAGCTGAGTTCATGATATGTGAAGAAGAGCTTAAAGGCTGGATCTTCAAGGCTGACTATATTGAAGGATTTCAGCAGAAAGCAGATAACTATGCTAGAGAAGACTTTGCATGACAAAATTGCTGCGTATGAAGCAGCTCACAAAGTAGCTATTGCCTATGGTGGTGATGGCACAGTACTTGATATTGTCAGACAGACCAATGGAAAACGGCCAATAATTCCAATACGCAATTATTCATGTTGCAGCACACATGCAGATTTTCTTGACAAGCTGTTAGATGGAAAGCTAGAATCTCCTCTTAAGCTTACAAGATGTCCATTTATAACATTTAGCTACAATGGAATTTCTGATAGAGGAATTTCAGAAGTAACGTTGAAAAATGCTGATCCAACATCAGCATTGAGATTTGATCTGTCTATAGATGGTCATCCACATCTAAAGAATGTCATTTCAGATGGGCTAATTGCATCAACAACGTATGGAAGCACAGGATACTTTAAAAGCATTTCTCGCACGATATTCAGCTGTGATGGAATTGGAATAGCTTTCATTGCTCCTACGCAAGGAATAAACAACTTAATCGCAAATCTTAGTTCAAACATCAGCATTACCATAATTCGTGAAACTGATGCTTTTCTGACAGCAGACAAAGTCAGCCAAAAAGTATCGCTGAAAGCTGGAGATGTCATAGAGATATCTATGGCAGATGATGCTGTGTCAATATTTGGACTTAGTGAATTTCATTGTCAGCAATGTCGTGCACTTAGGCATAGCTCATATGAAGATGGACAAGAAATTCAAGACATGTATGCAAAATAACAATGACAAAGGGGCTAATCATGAACTATGAAATAACGTACCACAATGATTTTTCTGGACCGTACTATTGCAGCAATGACACATCATAGTGCAGGCATATTCATACAGAATCATATATTGTCAAGACATTAGACGAAGTCAAGCAGATTGTTAAAGATTTTCTTGATGTTCCAGCAGATGCGCTAACACTAGATGAAATCTTAGATGATTTTCAGAGCTCATCATGCCATATATCTATAGATGAAGCCAACAAAATACGTGACTACTACAATGGCCGCTTAAGTCTATGGAAGAAAATCGATGCCGAGCTAGACATGCTAAGCTAGTCATCGAATATAGACTGTGTCTATGATATTCCATCAAAAATCAATGATTTTGCTGCAGCTGATACAGCTAGTAGCATATAGAATAGTGCATTTATCTCAATAAAAACAACTTCTGTCAGTATATCAGCTTCTTAATAGTCTAGCAAGTACAATTTACTTATGAAGGCTAGATATGATTTTGTAAGCAACTCAAGTTCGAGCAGCTTTATTGTCGATCATGAAAGCAACCGCTTTATGATGTATCTTGATGCAAAAGACATGAAGCGCATGTCGTTGTCTTAGTATCTAGATATGTTTGGAGAACGTGAACTTAATCTTGACAGCTATCTGACAAAGCCTTAGTATTATAAAATATATGAAAATCGGGAAATGACATTTATGTCATAGCAAGCTTTTGCGAATTTATTTCCGATATCACTTGATGGTGTTCTTCCAGAAACTGCTAGAAAAGACTGGACTGCATTATGCCGTGCAGTTAAAGCACAAGATGAATACCATGACCGATACTACTAGATGAAATAGGATGAATCGCATAAAAACCATATAAAGACAATTGATCTAAGCTACATGAATCAAGCTGAATGGAAAAAGTTGCATGAAGCTGAACAGGATGCTAGAAAAGCAATTCTTAAAAAAGTCATGCTTGCACTGCAGCCAATATATGGAAAAATGGTGTTTGACTATGCAGAAATTGATGACAGTGACTTCCATGCTAGTTATTCTGATGAAGAAGATGCTGCAGATGAACCTTTTGAATCAGAAGAAGATCGTGTGCGTTCAAAGTACTTATTGCTAAGTCAGCATTTTCCAGTTAAATTCTGGAGAGTGTTTTCAAATCATTAAGATGTTTATTTATGCCAAGCAAAAAACAGAATTTATACAAAAAGATGATGCAAGATTTTCCAATCTTGTACTGCTAGAAGTCTCTTCCTTTCACTGAAACATGCATGTGCTGGGGAATAGAAGCTGGAGTTGGTTGGATTGAACCATTGAGAAAGCTGTCAAAAATACTTGAAGACTTGAATGTGACATACTGGAAAACTAAAAAAATACGTGTTCAAGCTGATCAAGTCAAAGAAAAATATGGTACATTGCATTTCTACTACAGCATTGTCAAAGATCCACCATTTTTCATTAGGTTAGCACAGAAGCTAATCACTAAGCTTGTTCTGTTCATACAAAAGCATGTCAACTTCAAAGTCAAGCAAGTTCAGCTTACGCCAAAGACTACTGAAGAAGTACGAAAAGCTATATCACTCAGTGAGTATAGAAAAGAGCTGAATTCTCTATGTAGACCAGTCAATGTCACATTTGAAATAACAGATGGAACAATCTACAAGACAACAACATTTGAACGTTATGGAACATTCAAGTTCTAGCCGACACGACATCTTGTCATTCATTGGATTCTAGACAAGCTTGTCTATCTTCGTTCAAAAGTCAACAGCTATTCACCAAAACAGGATGAAATCGAGTCATTAAGAGATGATCTTGAGCAAAAAGTTGAGAAAGCTGTCGAAAATGCTGAAAATGAGTGCTATCACGTCTGTGAATATTGTGGAAAACAGATTGGAACTAAAGACAGTCCACGGTGTGTAACACTTGGATGGACAACGTACATCTGCAAAGACTGTGCTGATAAGTCTAATCGCAACTATGTAATGGATGGTGAACTATGGAACAGTGGAAAACGTGTCAAAAGCAAAAAACAGCGCAACGCTGAACTGCGAAGACATGAAAAATCTACAAATGAAAAATTGAAAAAGCAGAAAGCACAGCTTAAGGAAGAAGTCGAGAAAAAGATTTCAGAAGCAAAAGCACTTATTAGACAGCAAAAGCTGCAAATCAAGAATAGAAAAGCCAACAGCAAAAAAGGCAGACAGACATGAAAATACGCAGTGATTTCATCAGCAATAGCTCAAGCTGCAGCTTTGTTGTTGCAGTAAATGGGACTTATAGCATAAAAGACTTTGCAAAAGATGTTGCAAAGAACACCGTCAACAATAAAAGCCAGTATCATGACAAGGACCTGAAGAGAAGAAATCAGACTATTCTTGAGTTCTGCTTAGGGACATATGAGCTTCTTTTCCTAGGGTACTGGACACTGAAGACAGAAGAGCATACGATGACTCTTGAAAAGTCTATTGAGATTCATGGAAAAGAATTTGGTGAATACGAGTTTCAGCTATGCTTAAAAGACGTAGAGCGTAGAAAAAAGCTGAATGAGAAATCTGCAGATGGAAGAATGGACTATGTTGACAAAGACAATGTCATTCACTGGTTTGTTGACAAGACTGCTGGAGACATCGTTGTCTCTAACAGCATGATGGACAGAAATTTCTCATCCAAGTACTTAGATGATGACAGACGTCTTGCCAATCTATCTGAATATGCTAAAGAAAACATAGAAGATAGCAAGTGCATTCTATGGGATGAGACTCCTGAAATTTATCAGATAACTTAGAACACAATAGACAACACCAAGCTTCTGCTGAAGAATGGAATAAAGCTTGACTTTGACAAGTGGGAAAACATCAAGTCTCTCGAAAAGCGCATTAAAGCTGGTGAAAAGATCTATGGAATAACACTGAACTATGAAGGTGGTGGCTATGGCACATATGCAATATATGCTGAGGAGAACTGCGAAGATGTTCTGAATGGGATTGCAGCTGAAGAGCTTCATGGAGAGCTGGTATGATATACACTTCATATTTTGGAAACATATAGAAGATCAAAGCAGCATTTCCAAATGCAGCATTGATATCAATTGCAGGAAAAAGTCCTGACTGGTATAATGGGCTAAAGTATGAGTATTTAGCTCCAAGGTACTCATGGTGGAAAGAATGGCATGACAAGTTCAAAGATGACTACAACTCAACTGAGTCTATGCTGTTCTACTCAATGAGATACGCATAGACAGTGCTAAGCAGACTTGATCCACATGAAGTGAAATGCGGCTTATACAGCATGGCAAATGCTAAGACAGTGTTTCTTCTATGCTATGAGACACCAGAAAAGTTCTGCCATAGGAAGCTTGTTGCAGACTGGCTGACATCGAACAGCATCAGCTGCTGTGAATGGAATTCAGAAAAGAAAGAATGAAGAAATGAAGACAAGAAATGACTTTGTAAGCAACAGCTCAAGCTGCAGCTTTGTGATATAGTTCAATGATGATGGTGCATCATTTGACAGCATGTTCTTGAAGATTCTCAAGCAAAGTGCATAGTCTATTGTCATGACAATCGAGTCTGACAATGCTGATGAGATTGCAGATATGGCTGAGAATGCAAAAGCAATATATGGAAAAGCCGTGACAGTTGAAGAATATGAAGACAACTAGTATGTCTTAGACTTTATCACTGAAAAGCTTAATCCTGACAATTCAACAGAGATTGATGTGTTCAAGATGCTGCTGAGGTACTGTACATAGTTCTGTGTCAACTGTGGTGAAGACTTTGGAAGTGACTTGACTCGAGCAGTTCAGACAGCAACAGTGCTTGAACTGAAGTACAAAGACATTGAAATCCAAGAAGATGACCATTTTGAGTATGAGACAATACGAGGAACTATTCTTGAATCATAAAGGAAGACAGACATGGGCAAGAAGAAGACACCTAAAAGCGAGAAGCCACAGGAACGAATGGTTCCAGATCTTGTCTACCAGAGCCTGTTTGATGAAGCTTTGAACATGGCATACACTCTTCAAGAGATAGACCAAGAGCTGCACCATGCTGCACAGTGTGAAGGCGACTATCCTGGTGGATACCCTTCTGAAAAGCTGCTTCCATAGCTTTGCAAGATCATGTATGCTGACCCCGGATATTGGCAAGCAGACAAATATGCTAGACCTAAGAAGACTAACTACTAAATAGCATAGATGACAAATGGAAACAGCTGGCAAAATATTGTTCTTAGACATTGACGGTGTGCTTAATCATGCAAACTATGGCTAGCCGTTGTACTTTGGAAAATTCAGTGCTGGACAAATTCCACTAGATGATGACAACACTGAATAGCTTAAGCGGCTGCTGAATGCTGATTCTTCATTGAAAATAGTATGGTCAACAGACTGGAAACATTGCACTGAGGCTGAATGGAGAGGCTTTAAAAATCCACGACTTGAACTAGAAAAGCAAGCCTTTATGCAAAATAGAATTGCTGGGTCAACTCCATCAAAGATGAGTTCAGAACATTTTCATGAAATACATTGGTGGCTTAAATCCCATCAAAATATATCAGATTATGTCATACTAGAAGACTCTTATTTCCCAGATGACTGGTTTGGCCTTGAAAAACATCTAGTGAGAGTTAATTCAGAAACAGGTCTAACTGCTGACAATGTTGATGAAGCTATAAGAATTCTGAAAATCAAATAAAGAGGTGCGCAATATGGATGATATACATGAAAAACTTCTCCCAATTGACCAAGAGACGGGAGAAATTGCATATGACAAAATAGAAAAAAGTGCCAATGATATTCTAAAAGAGATATATGTAGAGTTTCGCGGCTTAACATGGACATAGATTGCAATTACAGCAGTTTTCATTGGACTACTGACATTGCTGATAGGTGGTGCATTTATTGTGACATTCTATCTGCTAAAATGGCTTTTTGTTGTATCTCCGTTTCTTTTTATGTCATTTGCTGCGGGATTTGTAGCAACATTTGTTATAGCATTTTTGTCAAAGCATTTGAAGAAAAGGAATAAAAATGACTAAGCTTTCAAAGAATTTGTCAGATGACATCAAAGTTTTTTCAGGACTAAACTCTAAAGACAATGGCAATGATGTCATTGTCATCAATAGCGACTTTATATGCAGATTCAAAGACAAATGCAATAGCAATGAATGCTACTATTATGCTTCTGAACAATATAGAGATGCAGTAGTTCCATCAAGGTTAATGTTTGACATTGATGTGATTGTCTATGATAGACGTGACAATAGAGAATTCTATGGAACATTGACATTTGCCAATGACACAGACAATGCAATATCTAAGTATTCTGCAGTATTATATGAAGCTGGAAAGCCGCATGCAAAACGAATGATTTCAGTTGTAGACTATGACATAGTGCAGAATTCTGCTGATGAAATTCACACATGGACTCTTCCATAGAGGTCTATTGATGGAAGCTAGCCGTATGATAGATGTTATGATAATCTTTGCATGTAGAATATAAATATAGACAAATAAATGAAAGGTTTAACATGATACGTGTTGTTGAAGGAAGTATATTTGACAATCTTCCACCATATTCAGTGATATTGCATCAATGCAATGCAAAAGGATGGATGGGTGCAGGACTTGCTGCAAAGATTGCCAAAAAATGGCCAAATGTCTTTAAAGAATATCATGAATATTGCCGCTGGTTTAAAGATGGGCATGAAGATGAAATAATGGGAACATTTGTTGCCGTAAAAGTCAATCCATCGTTAATTGTCTGCAATGCAATTGCATAGAAGACTGTCTCTCATCATACTCAGATGACAGACTACGATGCATGGGAAAAGCTCTGCAAAAAGATTGAAGCATAGACACGATACATAAATGATACTCAGCATGTCAATTGGTCAATTCATGCACCTGAGAGAATCGGCTGCGGCCTTGGAGGTGGTGATCCAGAAAAAATGAAAGAGATATTTGAATTCTATTTTGGTGATTCACCTGTCTAGTTGACATTTTATCGTTATTGATGAGACATAGATGAAGTTTACTATTTCTAGAAATATAGTATAATAGTTTCATGAGTGATAAATTTGAAGTATTGACTGGTCGTGACCAAATCAGAAAGAGGCCGCAGATGTGGATTGGGTCAATGGATCCAACTACACAGTCGTTGTTTGCAGTCAATGAAGACAAAGTTGAATACAAAAGCATAACATATATTCCAGCATTCAGAAAGATAATTGACGAAATTCTCGACAATGCCTTAGATGCACTGATAGAGCATAATAATGCTGAAGGAAAAATCTGGGTTGAGATGACTGAAGACAGCGTCTACATTGAAGACAATGGGCCTGGAATACCTGTCATCAAGAAAAAGCTTACTGCTGCTGAGCTTAAGAGCCTTCCGCCTGAAGAGGCAAAAGAAATAAGTGAAAGTGTGATACCTCAGATTGCATGGACACGCTTGTTCAGTGGAACAAACTTCCAAGACAGTGACACAAAGACGACAATCGGCTCTCATGGAATTGGCTCAAAGGCTACTGCTATTTTTTCAAAGAAGTTCATTGGAAAGACTGATGACGGAAAAAAGAGCTGTGTTGTGACAGCATTGAATGGACTTGAGACTTCGACTTGCAAAGTGAAAGCAAGCTCTGGCAAGACTGGAACTTCAGTTGAGTTCTTTCCTGACTTAGAGGCATTCAAGCTTAAGAAGATTGACTCTGTGTACTTTGACTTGATGCAGCAGAGGCTTCTCTGCTTAGCAATCACATTTCCAAAGATCTCATTCTCATTCAACAAGAAGTGGATGAGAGTCAATGACAAGAAGTTTCTGCGGATGTTCTCAGACAATGTTGAGTTTGTGACATTTGACAAAGGGTTTGTTGGAGTGTTTCCAAACCAGCAAGATGAGTTCAACTTCTTCACATATGTGAATGGCATGCATATGAGCCGAGGTGGATCTCATATTGACTACATCTCATGGCAAGTTGTCAACCCTATTCGTGAAAAGCTTGAGAGGAAGTACAAAGCTATTCGTCCTGGTGACATCAAGAACAGGATGACAATGGTTGTGTTTCTCAGAGACTTTGCAAATCCAAAGTTTGACTCTCAGACAAAAGAGACATTGACGAACTCAAATGCAGATGTCGCGAAATACCTTGGTGACTCGATAGACTTTGACAGATTTGCAAAGCAGATCCTCAAGAATGAGGCGATAATCGGCCCTGTTGTTGAGATGTTCAAGATAAAGGAAGAGCTAAAGGCACGCCAAGAGCTCAAGAAAGTAAAGCGGGCACGTGTCCGTTCAGACAAGTTCATTGCCCCAACAAAGTCGCAGAAGTACCTAGCGCTCTGTGAGGGTGCATCGGCAATGTCTGGAATAAGCTCTGCGCTTGGAAATGATGACATCGGATTCTATGCAATGAGAGGCCTTCCACTCAATGCATATGACAGTTCAATGCAGAAGATTGTCGCAAACCAAGAGCTTAAAGACATCATAAACATCCTCAACCTTGACATATCCAAGTCTGATGAAAAGAAGACTATTGACTATGAGAAAATACTGATCTCCACTGATGCTGATGCTGATGGAACTCACATCACATCAATGCTCATCGGATGGTTCAAGAAGTTTGCACCAAACCTCTTCTATGAAGGGAAGATATGCAAGTTGATAACACCTCTTGTCATAATTGAAGACTCAAAGGGGAAAGTCCTCAAGTACTTCTTTGATGTCCCTTCATTCAAAGCTTATGAGAAGACTACACAAAAGCTTCCAGGAAAACTTCGCTATTTGAAAGGCCTTGGATCTTGGGAGAAAGAGCAGCTCATCAGCCTGATTGACACACATGGTCTTGACTCATTTGTAGAGGAATACAAGCTTGACAAAGATGGAGAAGTGTATCTTGATGACTGGCTTGGCCCTGATGCAGAAAAGCGGAAAAAGTATCTTCGTGAATATGACTTTGACATCGACCAAGTGTAAGTTTACATATTCTTAGAAAATAATATAATAATCTTATGGGTGCAAAGCAAAAACTTGTTTCAGACTTCTTCAAAGTTGATCTTCCAGCATATGGAAGTTATGACAACATCAGGAAGATAGCATCATACGTTGATGGGTTCAAGAACTCTCAGCGCAAGATCATCTTCACGATGATAAAGAAATATCCAAAAGACTACGTCAAGACTGAGACATTGGCAAATGTGTGTGCAGCATTCACGAACTACCTTCATGGTGCTGCAAACCTTGGTGGTGTTGTCAACACTATGGCACAGAGCTTTGTTGGAGCCAACAACTATCCACTTCTGACTGGAAACAGTGGAGGATTTGGATCTCGAATAACTCCAACATGTGCAGCAAGCCGTTATACACGTGTTGCTCAAAGTTCACTTCTTAAGTCACTTCTTGTCTCAACTGATGATGCAATAATTGGACAGCAGCTTTTTGAAGGTGACTTGATTGAGCCTAAGTACTTTGTCCCTGTGTTTCCAACATTGTTCTTGAATGGAAGCAGCGGACTTTCTACGGGATTCAGCCAAGACATTCTTCCACGAAATCCAGATGAAATAATCACTT
>Ga0326511_10001212_pt1 | contig 21707 bp, 25 predicted proteins | sample 0_2496_0518_D_FD_203701 | JGI IMG/M metagenome (GOLD analysis project Ga0326511, IMG submission 203701) | Bovine rumen microbial communities from UC Davis, California, United States - 0_2496_0518 | ecosystem: Host-associated > Mammals > Digestive system > Stomach > Rumen | place: USA... | reverse complement strand
AAAAATGAGTTTTTGGAAAGAAAATTATCAGCACAATTTCAACATTTCTCCTGAATCAAATGACATTGAACAGTTTATTAGCAGATTCTTTTGCCGCACCATGTTTGCAGACCCGATCTCCAACCGCTCCCTCTTTCTCCATGGCAACTGCTATTGGTTCGCTATTATCCTCAAGGAGCGCTTTAAAAACCGTCTTCCCATCATTTGGTATGATTCAACCAACAACCACTTCTACACAGAAATTCGCGGTCTCCTTTACGATGCCACCGGCCTCATTACCCCAGAAAAACTCAACACCACTAACTATGATTCTTTCTACATTTGGAGCGATTATGCGCACTTTGATCCCATTCACGCAGAACGCATCACAAGACAATGCATTAACTTTACGGAGGTATAAAAATGAAAGAATGGATTAGATTTGAACAAGGAGATTTTTCCTTCTTCATTAAAACCGCAAACATCACAGGAATCTGCATCAATAAAGAACGACCAACAGAGCTCAAAATCGCAATGGTTGGTGATGAAGAAGAATCAACTGTCTTCACCTTTCCCGACGCCGAAACTCGCAACAAAAAGCTAGACGAAATCTTTGATCTGAGCAACACTTCTGCGCAATTGGAGGGACAACTATGCCTTGGCTCATTGTAATACTGGCGATTACCATTTTTTTACCAATTCTGTTCTTTCTCACGATTCCCATCACTTCTTTTGGTGAAATATTGGCGCTTATCTTTGTATTTTTATTTGTTCTCTTTTTATCTCTTATTCTCACATTTCTATGCATCTCAATTGCGGAACAATCGCCTAACACGGTCGCAACAGAGCCTGTAAAAATTATTGCGCCAAAAGAGCTAGCAATTTATATAGATGAAAATGAAAATGAAAAAATTATAATCTATAAAGAAAATAGCTCTACAGCCTACAAAAAAATTAATTCTAAAGAAGATGGTAATTGCACCATTATCCCCATCTCTCATGGCCCAGAGCGCATTGAAGTTTATGAACCAAAAGAATGGAAAAGCTCTTTGCGCACATTCCTATACGGTCCTCCGTCTTTTAAATATTACATCATTTATAAGCTGGTAGATTAATATCTACCAGCTTCTTTTATTGCTTTTTTAAAAAAATTATTATATAATATATATAGAAAAAAGAAAGGGGAAATATAATGGTTGCCAAATCTTATCAAAGTCTTGAACAAGTAGGAGAACCTTTTATTATCTCTGGACGGCAATATATCCAAGTGCGGACCAAGGCGGGAACGCTTAAGCAGGTGCGCTTTTACACTCCTTCAGAGTATCAAAAAATGTACCCTAATGAACCAATTGCCGCAACATATAACGTAAAGCAGGTTCTCGGTTTTACCAATGGCTTTGTCACAATCTTCAAAGGAAACACCTATGAAGACCGCGAATGGTTTAAAGCTTCAAATGCGCGCTATCATACTTATTGGGGCTGGTATTTCACTTCAGAAGAAGAGCTCCCAACCGACATTCCTTCAGATGTTGCCCCTATTAAATTAACATGGGAAAGCATATCTGATGCGGAATTGGGCATTCTGCTTCCTCAAAGTGCCATTAAGAAAGTGCTTGAAAACCTTCTTTATACTGATGAAGACCCCTCCCAATTTGTTGGTACTGTTGGAGAACGTATTCCCCTTCTTCTTAAAGTAGAAAAAGTTATTCCGCATGAATCCAATTACGGCATTTCAAACATTCACATCATGCGCGATAATAACAACAATGTTTTCATTTGGGCGACTTCTGCGCGCTGTCTCTCTGTTGGCTCATATTATAAAATGACAGGCCAAATCAAGAAACATCAAACATACCATAATGTCAAGCAGACGTGGTTGACTCGTTGTCTTTCTATCGAGGAGATTAAAAATGTTTGAGTTTATCGCTGAATATCAAATGGAATTAGATGATTTTGCCCAAAAAATTGCCAAAAAGCTTCTCGCTAATGGCGCGGAAAACCAAAATATCTCTGTGGAGGTTCCATCGTTTCTTTCGTTGTCCCCTGCAGATTGCCGTTATCTTGAAAGAAAAATAGAAGAAATCTTATCAAGGAGTTAATAATAAAAATGCTAGATTTTATCCACGAAGCTTTAGATAAACGAGACTTAGAGCTTATTGAACACTATAGAGATGAAACTTTAAATGAAGATAATGAATCTTATAATTACTCTAACATAGCACCAATTGAAAAAATTCTGACACCTTGGGCGACGGCCAAGTCTCATTATCTATATGATCTCTTTAAACATAAGCTTATCCTTGAAAAAGAAATTACCGCAAATAAGCCTATAGAAAAACTTGCCGCTGATCTTTCAAAAAAGGACGGCTTATATCTCGCATCTTTTGAAAGGCAACTTACGCATGAAATGGAAACGTATAATCCTTCAAATAGTATCATTCGTACTAATAGATTCGCATCACAACTTTTCTCATATGAAGCTATAGTTAAAAATATTTATGAAGGCCCAACAGTAATTCTAAAAAATAAAGATAATGAATATTTTAAATTGCAGCAAGGCATGAAAATCATTAAGGCTTATGGTTGCTTAGTTGATTTTTATAATTTAGCAGATACTGAGGTAACGCGTTTCGTAACAAAAAGCTCTTACGGCATAACTTTTGCTGAAGTTTTTCAAAATATCCGTAATGCGCAGTCTGTTGTGCGTAATCAGGCTAAACTCCATGGGACTCTTTGTCTTTCTATCCATCCACTAGATTATATGACTATGAGTGATAGCTCTAATAATTGGAGCACTTGTATGCATTGGCGCAACGGCGGCGGAGATTATCGCTTGGGTACGGTCGAAATGATGAACTCAGATATGGTAATTGTTGCATATTTAAAGTCAGCAAAGCCATATCAATTTTCCCCCAACCCCAATGACATTTGGAATAATAAGCAGTGGCGGCAATTGTTTATTGTGCGACCTGATTTTACTATTGGTATTAAGGGTTACCCATACCGTAATGATGAGCTTACTAAAATGTGCCTTGATTGGATTGCGCAATTGATGGATAAGCCCTTTATGCCAGATTATTATACTTACTTTGAAGATAATGACCGAATTATGGAAATCCCCAATAGTAAATTGAGCTTTTATACAGAAAGTATGTATAATGATTTTGGTACTCTTCCTTTTCATCTTATGAAAATTGCAAAAGATTTTGACTCAAATGCATCAATTGATGTTTATTATAGCGGTCCTAACGTCTGTATGATTTGCGGACAAGAGCGTTTTGATACTTATGGGGACTCAAAAGCGCTTTGTTGCGAAGAATGCTCTGGTCCGCATATCTATTGCACGTGTTGTGGCGAACGCATTTACTCAAATGAAGACATGTATTCTTTTGATGATTATGATACAGATCAAATATATTGTGAAGATTGCTTTTCTGAACGCTCTTTTTATTGTCCCAGATGTGGTGGTAGTTATCATTTGTTAAACTCTATTCGCCTTATAGTCGCAACTTCGTCATATCCTTATGATAATGCAGAAGATTTGTTCTCTCACAATCCTCATGATTTAACTTTTTATACCGATGAAATCTGTGAATCTTGCGCGAATGCGCTTAAAAGAGATCCTCTAAATTATTTCCACAATTATAATGATGAAGATTATGAAATGCAAATTTATAATCTTGGCGAAACAATTTTAATTGTAACTAATGATACAGAATTTAGAAGACATAATTATAACCATAATTTAGTTCTCGCTAATTATGATACAGATATTTTCTCTGAATTAGATTGGGAAAATACGAGAGTCTATTGATTTTTAAAAAAATTTTTTATATAATATATATGTAAGATAAAGGTAACGAAAAAACAAAAATAAAAAAGGAGATATTATAATGAATACTATTACTACTGAGAAGATTACTAAGAAGATGCGGTTTGAGGCTCTGCAGGACCTGATCGGCGTTGCGGAAGAGATGAATATTGAAGGTTTTAATTTTGCCGAGCTGAATGCCTTTTGTATGAACGAAATCGAGCTGTTGGATCGCAAGTCCGCCAAGGCTAAGGAACGAGCTGCTAAGGCTAAGGAAGAGACTGATGACTTGAAGGATATGGTCTACGATGTGCTGACTCCCGAGTTTATGACTAAGGATGAGGTCGTCGAAGCTGTCCAGAAGGCTCACCCTGATTATGAAAAGGCAACCGCTGGCCGCATTGTAAATCGCCTTGCCACTCTTGTCAGAGAAGATGTTGTAGAAAAGGGCACTGCCACTATTGGCGAAACTGGCGCCAAGCATAAGGTTGTTGTTTATCGTCTTATTGTCGAATAATAATTCCCTAAAAACTCCGGTTGCATTATGCAGCCGGAGTTTTTTTGACTTTTTTATAAAATTATGTTATAATATAATTATAAAGGAGGATGATATTATGCGATTTAGTGTATTTTGCGGACAGGACCCCGACACACTCGCTTAGGCAGATGAAATTTATTTGCGCCAAAAAGATTACGATTTACTCATTGATTTAATTGATAAATATCCAGATAAAGATTTTGCACTTGATGTCTTTGAAGATTTGTCAGAGACCCAATGGAAGGAATTGTCTGCCTTTAATCAAAAAATTAATGGCAACATTTATTGTAGCATTAGTAATATTTATTTACATGAAACTTGTAAGAGATATTCTTTGCCTTTTTATTATGCTTTTCCAGTAAATACATTTTTTGAGTTAAAAGCTCTTAAAGATATTGGAGTCTCTTATATCCGCCTTGGAATGCCAATCTTTTTTCAAACAAAAGACGTGGCATCTTTTGGTGTGCCTGTGCGGCTATCCCCTAATAAAGCTTATGATATGTATATTCCAAGAGAAGACACAATTTGTGGCCAATGGGTGCGGCCAGAGGATCTTCATTTATATGAAGAAGCTTTTCCTGCGGGAATTATTTGCGAATTTGAATTTAAAGGTCTTACAAGCGGCAATTTCTTAATTTATGAACGCACATTACTTAAAATTTATAAAGAAGGAAAATGGTCTGGTAGACTACAAAGTTTAATTAAAGAGTTTAGTTCTAATTGTATTAATTCTCTTTTAGACGATGATATTGGCCATCAACGTTTAAATTGCGCTCAAAGATGCCAATTAGATAAATGCCATTATTGCTATATGGCTACTAAGTATGCAGAAACTTTGGAGACACTTTATGATAAAAAAGTACATTGACAGTTACAAATATATTTGTAAACAACCTACTGAAGAATTACCAGAAATTTTAATTGAACAATTAAAGCATTTTTATACTAATATTTTAACTACTGAGACATATGATTATATTGCAGCCGAAGGTGAGATCCCTATAGCCCTTGTCGCGCACATGGATACGGCATTTCCTTCTCCACCAGTACAAATTTATTATGATAAAGAAGAGGGCGTTTGTTGGTCGCCTCAAGGAGGAGTAGGCGATGACCGTGCAGGCATTTTTCTTATTTTTCTAATTCTTAAACAAGGACTTAGACCACATATCTTTTTTTTGAATGATGAAGAATATGGCGGCATTGGTGCTAGCAGATTGGTAACAGACTTATATCAATGCCCATTCGATGTAAAATTTTTTATTGAATTAGACCGTCGAGGACGTCTAGACGCTGTATTTTATAATTGTGAAAATGAAGATTTTACCAATTATATTACTTCATTTGGTTTCCATAAAACTGAAGGAATTTTTTCTGATATTAGCATAATCTGTCCCGCTTGGGAAATTGCTGGCGTTAATCTTTCTATTGGATACCAAAATGAACATAGCCAATTGGAAACTTGGAATATAAATTACGCTTTAGAAACTTTTTATAGAGTTATTAATATTCTAAAAGATGAAAAATCTTCATCATATTATAATTATGTTACAAAAATTTTAAAAAAGAAATGCGATTGCTGCGGTAGAATGCAGTATGAAGATTTTCTATTGCCTGGGGTTTTAAGTAATGGTCAAAATGGTCAATTTTGCCCAACTTGTATAGCTCTTGAAACAAATTGGTGCCAAAAATGTCATAAGGCCTTTATTGGTGTTGGAGATTTATGTGCGAGGTGCTTGAATGAAAAACGTTGAAGAAATTAAAACTCTTTTTACTCAAATGATAATTAATTCTCAAGGGTATAAAAAAGATACTAAATTAGATTTTACTAAATTGTTTAACGATTGGGAAAAAAACAAAGAATACTTTTATAAAGCCTTTGGAAATAATTATATTTATTCAACAGATAAAGAAATTTCTTTTGAACTTGATAAAGATGCAAAAGAAGATAAACTAAAGCGTTTTTTGAAGCACCTGCAAGAAGATTATGTTTGGACCCAAGTGCAAGATGCGGATTTGGGTAGTTTATATTATTTTTTGAAAGATTGCAAAAAAGATTTCTTTAGTAATGTTCTCTCAGAATCTCATGTAGTACATATCCGCATCAATAATAATATTGAGACCATTACAATTCCAAGAGGCATGAAAATTATAAAGGCTTTTAAATATTTTATTAAAGAGAAGACTTTATTAAATGATTTACAGAATAAAGCAAGTATGATTATTCAAGAAAGTAAGATAAAGGGTTACCTTTGTCTTTCTATTCATCCTCTGGATTATTTAACCATCAGCGAAAATGGTTATAATTGGCGTTCTTGTCACGCATTAAATGGTAGCTTTAGATCTGGAAATCTTAATTATATGGCAGATTCTTGTACTGTTATTTGCTATTTATGTTCTGACAAACTCATAGATATTTATGGCATTCCATGGACAAATAAAAAATGGAGAGTACTTTTATTTATGTCTGAGGGACAATCAATGATATTTGCAGGGCGCCAATATCCTTTTGAGTCAAGTAATATCCTTGAAGCTGTACATGATAAGCTTCTTAATATTTTTTTAACAGGAGTAGAAGATAAGGTTCGATGGGCTAAATGGGATAATAAAGAAAGAGTAATTTCTAAGTATAATAATATAGATTTAGCACAACCGCATTATTTTGTTGATTATTATCATGGTTTTATTAAGCTACAAAATATTATAAAAGAAAATCTTGAACCTAATTATTATAATGACTTACTAAAGTCTTCTACTTATCTTGTACCATATTATACAGTAAAAGAAACTCAAAATCTATACGGTGATTATATTCCTATTACAGATTATAGATATAATGTATTTATTGGGAAAGATGTGAATTGCCCTGTATGCGGAAAAACCTTAGTATGGGAAGAAAGTTTTGTGTGTAAAGAGTGCACAGAAAAGATTGAATATGAAGGAGTATTATGTTCATTTTGTAACACTGTTATTAATGAGGAAAATGCAATCATACTAAATGGGGAAATTTTATGCCAGGAGTGTGCTAATGATTATACTGTTGTATGTCCTAGATGCAATCAGTTAAGATTCATAGATGAATATAATCCAAAAGATAGAATTTGCGATCATTGTTTAAAAAAGGAGAAAAAGGAAAATGGCTAGAGGTAATATTGCAAAAGAAAATGTGCGGAAAAAGGTTAAGGCTGCTTTTGGCCAAGACTATATATCTATTGATGGAAGTAAAATTTATGTTTGGGCAGATGATGGTGGAGAGCGAGTGCAAATCGCGCTTGCAATGACATGCCCTAAAACTTTTATTGAAACAACAACTATTAAAAACTCATCTACAGATATGGCCGATGAATGGGATGGTCCTGGTGCGGAAACACCCGCTCAAGAGAGCTCACGAGACATTACACCGCAAGAATTAGAAAATGTACGCGCATTAATGGAACGTCTTGGCCTCTAAGGGACGATTTTAATATAATAAGTAAAATAAATTTTTAAATAAAGTATAATATAAACACGGGAGGTAATTAATTTATGCCCGAGCTTTCAACAGTTCATTATAAAAATGAAACTTATACTTTTAAGGATGCTGTTGCCAGAGAATCAATTAATTAGAAATATGAAAAAGCTGGTGGCTTAATTTCTGGCAATGTAAAAATAGATGGAGAGTTATCTCAAGTTATTAGAGATGAAGACTATGATACTGGCGTAAAAATAAACTCTACACTTAATAATAACTTAGGCACAGTCATCACATTAACCGGCTATGCTGATAATACCACATATAAGCCAGTTATAAGAAATGTTGCAGAGCCTTCAAACAATTATGACGTTGCCAATAAAAAATATGTTGATGAGCACGTTTTATCAAACACAAAATATTTAGTAGAAGTAGATTCTACAACAAAAACTGTAGTACAAAAAAGTAGTTCATTAACTTATTCTACAGTAAAATATAATTTAAATAGTAACACATAGAATATCTATTTAGACGTACTTATGCCGCCAATAAGATTTTCTGCAAAGGCTATTGAAGATAGAGACACTAATTATGGCCCAATTAAATTTATTGCGCCAATAATTGGTATAGATAATAAATTGTATATAACAGAGTTTTCTTTAGCCAGTGATAACTCATTAACTTATCAAGAGTATCTTTTTGAAGACATAAATAATAAAACTAATGATATTTTATCTAATAGTTCAAGTACGTTATTATATCCTAGTACTAGTGCAGTATATAACCAATTTATGCGCAAACCCAATGTAGTATGGGAAACTTAGGATATAGCGAGGGGGCTGTTAGCCACTAATACTAATTTATCAGATAATGTTTCTTGGCAATTAACAGGTTTAAACCTTTCTCCATATAAATATATTAAAGTTTATGCGCGTTCAAGTAGAAAAAATAATGGCTATGCAACTTCTGCTGTTCCTGCAACGATTATAGAATTATCTTTAGATCCTCGTAATGCTGAACCAGTTTGGGGTTATTATATTGGCTCTGCTCTTGGTCAAAACCCAAACGATGCAAATAGACTTAGCTTAACAACAGTAGCGGTATCAGCAGATAAAACTTCTTTTGTTGTGATACGGCAAAACACCCTTTATGGTACTGCCGCAACTTCTAATACAGATGTATATGCTTATATATATCGCATTGAAGGCTACTATGATTAAATAAATTGATTTTTTTAAAAAATTATTATATAATATATATAGAAAATGAAGGAAAGGAAAAAAGAAAAAATGATTAAGTTTGAAGCAAATACTGAAAGTGAGCATTTTGTTCTTGAATTTCCTAATTGCGGAGATGAAATGCATATTAGTGAATTTCATCGACTATGTAAGCAATTCGCCGCAACATTTGGTTATGCAACCGAAAGTATTGAAAAATACTTTGGAGACTCTTGTTGGGATGAAGAGTAAGAAATTCTTGATTTTTTAAAAAAAATATTATATAATATATATGTAAGATAAAGAGATAAGAAATAGGGCTTGACAATGGCCTTCAATAAATGCCGCAGAGTGGATGATGCGGGGTAAAAATATCGACCATCTTCTATGGGTGGGGAAGTTGAAATGCTGTCGGCCACATAGAATGAATCCTAAAGCCCATGACTCTATTGGACCATGCGTGAATGCGGTAAATACCGCTAAAAAGAGTCTGAAACGCTAGGTCTGTCGTCGTCAGCGACATTAAATAAAAAGGTCAGTACCCAGTTAAGCATCGCCAGGTCTTGGGTGACCCCTTAAATAGCGCTAAACAAGGGCATGAAACTTCAGCGATGGACCTTTTTATAAAAATACAATCCTATGGAGCTGAGGGGAAGTTGCGCTCCCCAGTCGTAAAGTAAGCTTACTCCTGAATAAACATGTGACACGATCACCGCTGTCAGTGATTGTATTTTTAAAGAGGTAAGAAGGGTGCGGTTTCCTCTATAATCCAAAGCGTACCCAATATATGGCTGAGTAGCTCAAAGGCAGAACATACGCCTGTTAAGTGTAGGGTTGAGATATCGTAATTCTCCTTGGCCGCCAAAAGGAATTATTGTTTGCCTTGGGGGAGCCCAAAAAGAAAACCGTCAATACTGCGAGAACGAGTATCGAGTTTGGCCGGAGGAACAACGTTAGGATGCTGTCCGGTGGCTGAGATAGAGCCAATAGCTATCTGCGAGCGGTGGCTACTTACGTTTGCTAAAATGAAGGGTTACTCGCCTTACAAGTAGCAAAATATAGGGGGATGGTGTAATTGATAGCATAGCGAACTCCAAATTCGTTGATCTAGGTTCAAGTCCTAGTCGTCCTGCCAAAATGCCGATATAGCCCAACTAGGTAGAGGCACATGTCTTAGGAACATGTTAGTATCAGTTCGAATCTGATTATCGGTACCATATCCTATCATTTTAAAAAGTTTTCCAGTAGGAGTCGTTATGGAAAACCTTACGCCACGGTTAATGGTCAAAACTCTGCCGGCAGCCCCATCAATAGAAGTCTCGCATGGTGAAAGCGTTCCAATAAGATGTTCGGCGTAATGGGATATATGCGGAAATGGTGAAATTGGTAAACACACTGTGCTCAAACCGCAGCGCCGCAAGGTTTAAGGGTTCAAGTCCCTTTTTCCGCACCAATATATTATAACAAAAGTATGCTGTAAGGCACATAATGCAGCAAAATTACATATTTCAGCTTAAAAAGGGATGCTTTTAGAGACAGAAGAAAAATTGTGCCTTGATTTTTTTAAAAAATTTTGTTATAATATATATGTAAGATAAAGAAAAGAAAGAAACTTCATTGGCCAGAAGAAAGTATCAGCTTGAAGGCCCAAGTCTTGATGAGTTCAAGATACAACAGTATCTGGCACAGAGGGTAGCTACCTCATCGCGGAATTTCGGCTATAAAGGATAAAGCAAAGAGAGCCGTAGAATAGATACTTACTTTTCCTTATCTTTAACCTTGGACCAAAGTTCAGTCCCGCTTCAATGGCAAGCAAAATGAACTAGCTCACGTAGACGGAGGAGTTGTAATAGGCTACCGCAGTTGATGCACTTGTGAGGCAGAGCATCCGGAATTTGAATGATTTCGTGAAAGTGGACGGTACAATCCATTCATTCAATTAAAGGGAATAATCTTCTGCCCTAGTGAAGACCGAAAAAGAACGTGCTTATTTATTTCGACGATAAAGAAATAAATCGAAAGATGGTACCCGCGTCAATGGGTCACAGGAGTTCTAGTCTCCTAGAGGTTAACTTGACCAACTAGATTATATGCCCCTATCGTCTAGTCTGGTTTAGGATACAAGAGTTTCATTCTTGGGACATCGGCTCAAATCCGGTTAGGGGTACCAGAGGCTTCTTATTAGTTCAGCCATACAATAGAACTAAGCCGCTAGGGAAAGGATGGATTTTTTTAGTTTCAACTACCACTTCTAAGTATGTGGCTTTGTCATTTGGGTAAGCGGTATATAAATTAAACAACAACGAAAGTAAAACTAAACGAGGCGCGTGGTCAAGCTCGTAAAACTACCACTATATTCTGGGAAGGCTGTTGGTCGCCTGTTTTGTCTCATAAGCAAAATTACGTGAGTTCGATTCTCACTCCCAGGACCATTAAGGCCCATAATAGGAGATCCAAGAGTTCCCCCTTCCTCATTCCCTCTTGGCTGTGGGTTGGCATCCTTTTCTCATATATTTTGAAAGTGTATGAGAACAAAAGAATAGCTTCCCCGAAGGATTCTTTTACGCTCGTTGTGGCTATTGCCGCAAAATGTTTTTCTTGCCTTCGGTTTTGAATATACTCGTAAAGCTACCGTAGGTCCGTAGGTCAAGTCGGAATAAAAGCTGAGACCGAGTATTTAGTGGGATGGCCGAGAGGTTGAAGGCGTCTGCCTGCTAAGCAGATAAGGGGAAATACCCCTTCGAGGGTTCAAATCCCTCTCCTGCTGCCATAATAAGACTCTTACAGCAAGATTTAATGTGCCTCCATTTTTATTAAAACTATATATCGGCAAAAGTATAGAAGGAGTCTTGTAATGTACTATGGGAGTGTGGCCGAGTCCGGTTTATGGCGCTTGCCTTGAAAGCAAGAGGCGGTTAATAGCCGTCCGTGGGTTCAAATCCTACCGCTCCTGCCATATGTCCTCGTAGCTTAATCGAATAGAGCAATCGCCTTCTAAGCGATAAGTTGTAGGTTTGAATCCTACCGGGGATGCCATATATTATAATTTTTTATTTGATTTTTTATAAAAAATTTGATATAATATATATAGAAAATGAAAGAAAAATATCTCCTTAGCTTAATGGAGAGAGTAGCGGCTTGCGAAGCCGTTGATGAAGGTTCGAGCCCTTTGGGAGATACCATAATAGACCCAAACAGCAAACATACTTAACAAAGTATATGTCGTTGGTTCAAATCCAACTTTTCAAGCCATTAATTTTGAAAATAGATCAGCTGGTAGATCAATACTCTTATGTGATGGGTCTAGTATATACCGAGGTCATATAGCGGTCTAGTATGCGGCACTGATAATGCCGTCACGGCAGTCCGAATCTGCCCCTTGGTACCATAATATCCGGAAGTAGTTCAGTTTGGTAGAACGCTTGATTTGTCAATATCATTTAAGTAAGATTTAAAAATGTGAGTTCGAATCTCACTATTGGCACCAGGGTTCAAGAGGCCGCAGGTTCAAATCCTGTCTTCCGGACCATGCGCGTGTAAGGTGGAGCACTCGCCGCAAAAAATATCCACCCAGGGCTGTTGAGAGGATAAATGAATGCGCACATAAAAAGCCCCCGTAGCTTTATTAGAGGAAAGCCAAAGCTCAACAAAATATACGCTCCCCTAGCATAATGGTAGTGCAACCGGTTTATACCCGGCACAAGGCGCCAGATTAGCGTACGATCTCGGTTCGAGTCCGAGGGGGAGTACCATTTTTAGACAGTTACAGCAATTTACTTTAAAAAAGTATATTAGCTCATAGGTAGAGCGCAAGAATTTTTAATCTTAAAGAGTAGGTTCGATTCCTACGTACACTTTTAAACTGTCTAGTTTTATTTTATTCTATGGAGGATATATGGAACAATCTTATTGGTTTATTACTGTAATGGAAAAAATAGAGTATGATACCAAATATAGTGGTCTTAACACAGGATGTACTCGTTGTTGTGGATTTTATACTTCAAAAAATACAGCGCTTAAAGTTCTCCATGAAAATTGGACTGATATGTGGGAAACCATATATGATTATGCAGTTCTTGAAGAATATTATGAAGGTATTGATAATTTTACTATGAATCGTCAATTTTTCAAATATGATCGAGAAAAAGATGGATATGTTGAAATTGATGAACCAGAATGTGTAAAACATCTTTATTCATTTGCTATTGGATAATATGCGCGATTAGCTCAGCTGGGAGAGCGCGGCGTTTACACCGCCGAGGTCGTGGGATCATGCCCCTCATCGCGTACCATTCATAATCTGGTGCTGCATTCGCCCGAAGGTTGGTTTCTCATGAGTAAGTTATGGCGTTGTGAAACAGTTAAATGGAGTTTGAGGAACAGCCAGATTTACTATATGGGTCTTTAGCTCAGCTGGTGAGCGGCAGGTTGAAGCCCTGCGCGTCCCTGATCCAACTCCAGGAGGGTCCACCATATGGTTCCGTTGCCGAGTCTGGCTCAAGGCCGCTGCCTGCAAAGCAGTAGTTACGTTGGTTCGAATCCAACCGGAACCTCCATTATTGATTTTTTTAAAAAAATTTGATATAATATTTATATAAGAAAGGAAGAAAAAATTTCCTTTTTTAATAACCGCTACTTACGTAATATCGCTCCTCAAAAATAAATAGCGCCGGGAACTCGGACAGCCGTAAAGGAAATCCTCATAAAACAAGTTGAAGTTGGTATCGACATAAGAGGCGCGGAATAGAAATTACACGGTCGCATAACCGTAAGCAAGGGGCTGTGCTAGAAAGGCATTTCAAAGGGTATTGTAAGGCAAGCGCAAATCCACCCTAAATTGTAATTTCAAGTCTTTGGTAACTAGACTATAATATAAGTTGCGGATGGATTGATTGCCCATCAGAACATAAATAACAATCATATAGGGGATGGGACTGCATGGGGTGGTCATCTCGTTTGCACCGAGAAAATCAGATGGATTCGATTTCCATATCCTCTACCATATAGGGTCTAAGTCTTCTACTAGTCGGATTCTTTAAGGGAACTAGTCTTGGCAAGCAGGAGCTAGAGGTAGCCAGACTCTATTTTATATATTAGTAAGTGGCGGAAAGTGTTTATCACGTAGAAGATGCGGGCCAGAGGGCCTGGTAGAATTAGCTAGTATATCGTGTTGGTGCAAGTCCAACCTTACTAGCCAAATTTGACTTTTTTAAAAATTTTTGATATAATATATATATATAAGATAAAGACCTTTACAGCAAATTAAAGTTTCAAACTTTAGTTGTCGGTTCGAATCCGATTCCGCCAGCCTTTGGCAGATAGAACAATGGTTAGTTCAAAAGTTAATAAAGGTCTTGTATAATATAGAGCTATCGTATAATGGTTAGTATAGCGGACTTTGACTCCGTTGGTCGGGGTTCGACTCCCTGTGGCTCTGCCAAACATGGTCTCGATGTGTGAGCCTTCTCGTGGTGAGACTGTTTAAACTAAACGCGCACAAAATGAAAAACATAGCAACTCAGTGAAGAAAAAATGCCATTTTGCTGAGACTATAATCCTACCTTTGGGTTAGAATAGTGGTTTTTTCCGCGATAGTAGAAAAAATTTGAAGATTATTAATGGTGACATTAATAACGCCTTTAGAATTAAAGGTTTTACGGATATAGGTGCTATTATAATTGCTGTTAAATGTGGTGTCTTATTGCTTCCATAATAGAAAGCTATGTTAATAGCATAGCCGAACCCAAGTTAGGTCTCAGCTGGTTACTTGGATAAACCTTGGGAATACCAACAAGGAAGTTTGCGGTGATGTCAAAGTAATTTGACTATAAGATAAGGTTCAACACACGAGTAGCCCAGACGCAATGAACCAATTAATGGGGTTTGATGATGTAAAAAGACCATTTCTGAATGGTGGGTGAAAGTTGCGGGTAATCAATCCCGTCATGGCTCTAGGGCGTATGCCAAGGTAAGAAGTATTGAGGTCGCTACTTAATGCTCAGACTTATCTTCCATGTGACAGAATATAACAGAAAGTTATAAGTAGTAGGGCGAAGGTCCGCAATGTTTTTCAATTTTTATGGCTCTGAATAGACGCCTTCTCGTTAGTGGAGCTGTTAAATAAAACAAATCGTCTATAAAAAGTTGGGATTAGTATTCAATTAAATATAATATTCGGTATAATTACTCCCCTATATTGTATTTATTTCCAATTGGTCGCAGTAAGAATCTAATATATTACTGCCGTTCCTTCAACGAAAAAGAGGTATAACAGGTAGGTTAATTATATTTTAATATTAATAAAACAGAAATCATAATATATTATTTTATCATTTTATCCTGTTCACTAAAATAATAAAGTAATTATTATGGAAAAACTTGCGGTAAAAAATATATAAAGTGCGATGGAGTTATAGGTAGGTAGTATGGGACAACTGCGGTTAGTGCCCATAAAGTAGCACTGAGTATATTGTTTTTCGCAAGTTTTTTTATTATCTCAAGAAAAGAGAGATGAAGAGATGATAAAGCGAATTCAAGCTATTATGCTTGTGTTACTTTTGCTTTGCGGAAATGTTTTTGCTATTTCAAGTGAAAGTAACTATACCAGTTCATATTTTTCAGATACTTCAAATCTTGAAGAAGTAAAACTCATTGACCAACTTTATGAGTATGGGCTTATTAGCGGTATTATAAATCCAACAGAAAATAGATTAGGGGTATTTGGACCAAACGATTTAGTCACATATTAGTACTTTTATGCGGAAATTAGTTTATTATTAGAGATAAATTTAACCACTGATTAGATTTCTCCAATTTCTCATAATCGAGCATATTTTACGCTAATGTACGCTTTAAGCTTAACAAATTTAGATATAGACATAAAGGAAGACTTATTATTTCCGCAAAAAGATAATGACACTATGACTAAAATAGAGCTAGCACGTCTTATAGACTCATTGGCGCAAATAATTATATATCCAACAGAAGGAGATAATATAGCAGAATACGCTAAATAGTTTATTGGATGTTCTTACATTAGAGGGGGCAATGGCCCCCGCGCTTTTGATTGTTCAGGGTTTACAAAATTTATTTTCAATGCTTTTGGATATTCTATTGGCCGCACATGCGATGCACAAAGGAGAGCCGGCCAATACATCTCTTTGGAAGACCTCGAGCCAGGAGACCTTGTGCTATTTGAACGCACCTATGCCACATCTGGATGCACACATGTTGGCATTTATATTGGAGAAAATCAATTTATACATGCGGCCAGCTATAATTCTGGTGTAATAATTAGCTCTCTTAATGAAATTTATTATATGACGCGCTTTGTTGAAGGAAGACGCATAGCCGCCACTGGGTAAAAAAATATAAAAGAGCCTCTAATTTTTTCAATCTATTATAGAAGGAGTTGATTTTATAATGATAGAATTAAGTGTATACAACGGGAACATTGAAGTTCGTCGTCCTGAGACACTTACATCTGGACGAATAGGTCATAAGATACATTTCTCTTTTGATAAAAAATGGTCAAATTTAATTAACAAATTTGCTAATTTTGAATGCGGGAATTTATCTAAAACCGTTAAACTTCCAACAGGTGATGAAGTAACGACTGCGATTCCGGTTGAAGTGTTGTAGAGTCCAGGCTATCGTTTAAAAGTCGGCGTAAAAGGCTTGGACGAAAATTTAGAAACTTTAATCCCTACTAAATATGCGGATTTGGGTATTATACATCAAGGAAGTAAAATGCCTTGTAATTCGTCTTCTGACATCGCCACAGAAGGAGAAATTGATGAAATGTTAAATCATGTCTTTAGTGATGATGAATTGGACATTGCAACAGAAGAAGAAATCTCTGAAATGTTATACGATGTCTTTAATGCTTGAAAATAATTTTAAATGACATATAATTTTATAAATATATAATAAAAAATCCCACTCTGATAAAGAGGTAAGTAAATAGTTTATTCAAGCATGGTAATTTTGTTTACAATTGGTCTATGAATTTTAGTAGATGTGTTCCCCCCACCTCGTGGGTAAGGAGTCATGATGAGTTGAAGGAAGGAATAGGCCAATTTTATATAATATATAATAAGGCGGTCGTTTTATATGACCGCCTTTTTTGATTTTTTTGAAATTTTTTGTTATAATATATATAGAAATTAGAAAGATGCCAAAGTCGCATAGTGGTCGATTGCACCGGATTTGTAACCCGGAGGCGCAAGCCCACGTGAGTTCGAATCTCGCCTTTGGCTCCATATATTAAAAAATTTAGGAGGATATTACATGCATGAGATTTATGATGCAAAGCCCCTTGGATGGTTTAAGATTCTAATTTTAGGTCTGTAGCATCTTGCAGCAATGTTTGGTGCGACAGTATTAGTGCCAATTTTAGTAAGCAGTTATGGTCTTCCACTAAGTATTTAGACAACATTATTATTTGCTGGTCTTGGTACTTTGTTATTCCATTTATGTACTAAATTTAAAGTTCCCGCTTTCTTGGGTTCTTCATTTGCTTTTCTTGGAGGTTTTCAAGCTGTCGCGGCTTTTGATACTGGTAAGTATGCGACAATGCTCCCCGTAGATAAATTAGCTTATGCTCTTGGCGGCATTGTAATTGCGGGTCTTTTGTATTTAATTTTGGCATTATTATTTAAAGTAGTAGGGACTGAAAAAATACTTAAATTTTTCCCTCCAATAGTAACAGGGCCAATGATTGTACTTATTGGATTAAACTTAGCGCCAAGTGCAATTACAAATGTAGCTACAAACTGGTGGCTCGCAGCTTTAGCAATTGCAATAATTGTTATTGCTAGTATTTGGGGAAAAGGAATGACTAAAATTACACCAATATTACTTGGTGTTGTAATAAGTTATATCATTGCTCTTATTTTTGGATATGTAGATTTTAGCGCAGTGTCTTCTGCCAGTTTATTAGGTATTCAAAAATTTACATTAGCAAAATTTGATTTAACTTCTATTTTAGTTATGGCTCCAATAGCAATTGCATCTATGATGGAACATATTGGAGACATTTCCGCAATTTCTTCAACTACAAAGCGCAATTTTATTCATGACCCTGGTTTGCACAGAACTTTAGTCGGTGATGGTCTCGCGACAGCATTGGCTGGCATGTTTGGAGGTCCTGCTAATACAACCTATGGTGAAAATACGGGTGTCTTAGCCCTATCTAAAGTATATGACCCAATGGTAGTACGATTGGCGGCATATTTTGCTATTATCTTATCTTTTTTTCCAAAATTTGCAGTATTAATTAATTCTATTCCAGCTGCTATTATTGGCGGCATTAGCTTTATTTTATATGGCATGATTTCAGCTGTTGGTATACGCAATATGGTTGAGGCTAAAGTGGATTTAACAAAATCTCGTAATCTTATTATTGCCGCAGTAATGCTTGTAAGCGGATTGGGGTTTGGCGCTATTGGCGGAATTTCCTTCACTATTGGTTCAACAGTAATTACATTTACAGGATTAGCCATTGCCGCAATCTTTGGCGTAATTCTCAATATCATTTTACCTGATAAAGAATAATTGATTTTTTAAAAAAAATAATATATAATATATATAGAAAATGAAAGAAAAATAAGGAGAAAAATTATGTTTAACTACAAGTATATTGTCACTGGTAATAAGGTTATTGCACTCTCTACTTATGCGGGTAAGACTGTTAAAGGCATCGCAAAGTGCGCCCCTGGTGATGAATTTGATGTAGAAAAGGGCAAGGACCTCGCTACGGCTCGTTGCGCGAATAAGATCGCACATAAGCGTCTTAACCGAGCATTTAAGAAGTTGGGACTCGCTAAAGAAGAACTGCAGGCGGCAGAAGATTTTTATCAGCGCATGACTGACTATTGGACTAATGCTGTATATGAAGTACGTAGCACAGAAGAGGCTGTACATAATTTTGAAGATATGTAAATAAGGGGGTGCGCACTCGTGTCTCGTAGTTATAAAAAAAGACCAATATGTACTGACCATCGCAATGGCCGCAAATATTGGAAAAGAAAAGCAAATAAACGAGTGCGCAACGCTCCTGAAATTTTTCATGGATATAAGTATAAGAAACTGAGTAATTCTTATGATATTCATGATTATCATTTAAGATGGACGGAAGAAGATGCTAAGAAATATTATCAAGATACTGTCCAAGATGAAAATTATCCAACTTTTAAAGAACAGTTTTTAAAAAGGTATCCAACAGAAGAAGATTATCTTCGAGAAGCCTGGGCTCCTTATTTTAAGAGGAAATAATTAATGCTAGGTAATATTATTGGAGACGTGGTTGGGTCTCGGTTTGAATTTAATAATATATTAAGTAAGGAATTTGATTTATTTACAGATGAATGTGAATTTACAGATGACTCTGTAATGACATGCGCTGTTGCTTCTGCGCTAATAAATAATACTGATTTTGTTCAAACTCTTTAGGACTTTGGGAGAAAATATCCAGATGTAGGATATGGAATGAATTTTTACGATTGGATTTTTTCTAAAACGCCAACACCATATAATAGTTGCGGCAATGGGGCTGCTATGCGCATTGCTCCAGTTGGATTTTTTGCAAAAACAATAGACCAAGTAAAAGAAATTTCTGCTCAAGTAACGAATATTTCTCATAATCATCCAGCGGCTTTAAAGGGTGCTGAATCAGTTGCAATGTCTATTTTTATGGCAAAACACAAATATACTAAAAAAGAGATATTCAATGAAATAAAATAGTATTATAATTTTAAAAAACGAGTAGAAGATTACAGGGAAGAAAGCCATGGGCATGGAGAAGAGATTTGTTAGGTCTCAGTCCCATAGGCATTTATGTGCTTTTTCCAAGGAAAAAATTTTGAAGATGTTATACGTAATGCTATTTCAATAGGCGGTGATAGTGACACTGTCGCAGCAATCGCTGGAGGAATTGCCGAAGCCTATTATGGAATTCCGATACCTTTAATTAAATAGGTAAAAAAATATTTACCACAAGATTTATGGAAAATAATAATTGATTTTTATAAAAAAATTTGATATAATATATAAAGGATATAAAAAATTATGAAAGACGCTCTTGGAGATAGAATGAAAGACTCCTATGAAAATCGATATAGGTTTTATCTTACTCGGCGCACACCTGTAATTATTAGAATTGACGGCAATGCCTTTCATACCTTTACTCGCGGCCTTGATAAGCCTTTTGATGCAGATTTTATGCGCATGATGCAAGAAACTTGTAAGTCTCTTTGTGCGAATATCCAAGGTTGCGTTGGCGGATACGTCCAAAGTGATGAAATTTCTCTTCTTTTGATTGATTATCAAAATATTGATACTGATGCTTGGTTTGATTATAATCTTCAAAAGATTACTACGCTTGCTGCCGCACGTGCTACAGCAGTTTTCAATTACCAAATTACTGAAACAGTGAAATCTTATGATGCTATGACTCAGTATTCTTTTGAAGATGATGATGAAAAATATTGGGATAAATATAATCTTTGGTGTCCCAAACAATTTAGAGCAACTTTTGATGCACGAGCATTCAATATTCCTAAAGAAGAAGTTTGTAATTATTTTATTTGGCGCCAAAAGGATGCTATAAGAAATAGTATTCAGTCTGCAGGCCAAGCGCAGTTTAGTCATAAGGAATTGAATGGTAAATCGCAGGCCGATATTCAAGAGATGCTTTTCCAAAAGGGAATTAATTGGAATGATTATTCTATTCCTGAAAAGAGAGGTTCTTTTGTGCGGCGTTTTACTGAAACTATTACTACGGAAGATGGAATGGAAATTATTCGTCATCCTTGGTATGTTGATGATGAAATGCCTATTCTTACCAAAGATAGAGCATACATTGAAGAACTTATTTGATTTTTATAAAAAAATTTGATATAATATATATGTAAGATAAAGAAAGGCCTAAACAGCAATAATATTTTGCGGCTTATCTAAAATGAGTTAAAAAAAGTATAGGCCTTGATATTAAATATTGGGGGTTCGTTCAGTGATAGGACTCGTGACTCTAAATCACGTTACGGGGGTTTGAATCCCTCACCCCCAGCCATTTTTAAAGAAAGGAGGACAAAAATGAGATAGGGCTATATTTATAAAATTACTAATGATTTTAATGATAAGATTTATATAGGTCAAACTGCTAGAGATATAGACACACGCTTTGCAGAACATTGTGCAGAAACGCGTGGACATAGTCGTTTACATAATGCTATTCAAAAATATGGTTGGCAACATTTTAAAGTCGAAGAAATTGAATGCGTTCCATTAAATCAACTCGATGAAAGAGAAATTTATTGGATTAAATATTATGATAGCACTAATGAAGAAAAAGGCTATAATATTTCAAGAGGTGGCTTTAACAGTAATTTTCACCCAAGAGATTACAAGCAAGTAATTATAAAAGAAAATAATATTAGTTTTGATTCTAAAGAAGAATGTGCTAGATTAATTAGTCAAACCACTTCTTGGTCTTTAGAATTTTTAAAAACTAAAATTTCTGAAATAATTGATACAGAAAAAGATTTTTGTAGTTATCATTTTTGTTCTACTTATTTACCAGAAGAAGAAATTAGTGATAAAGATGTTCAAATTGATTGGATTAAAACTTTAAATATTCAATTTCAAGGCACTAAAATTTATTGTGAAGAATTTAATCAAGAATTTGAAACAATAGGTCAAGCCGCCAAATTTTGT
>Ga0326511_10001211_pt1 | contig 21728 bp, 28 predicted proteins | sample 0_2496_0518_D_FD_203701 | JGI IMG/M metagenome (GOLD analysis project Ga0326511, IMG submission 203701) | Bovine rumen microbial communities from UC Davis, California, United States - 0_2496_0518 | ecosystem: Host-associated > Mammals > Digestive system > Stomach > Rumen | place: USA... | reverse complement strand
GCAAGATGCTTCTAGGAAAGTACCCCGAGAGAAAACAATACTTAAATGTAGAGAAGAATTGCTTGGAGTGCGACAAGATGATGATGGGTTTGGATGAAGTCGGAAAGAAAACTAAATCAGCTTTTAACAAAGAGAAGTGGCTACCAATAGCAAGAGATATGCCATTTCTTGTGAGCCATTATTGCTGTGATGTAATGAAGAAAAGACCTATACATAAGTATGAAAAGTCTTCATCAATGTACGGATATATCGGAACGCTGACTAGCGAAAGTAGACTCAGAAAACAAGCATGGCTAAAGCATGGCTGTAATGCTTTTGATGGTTCAAAAATTTCATCTCAGCCATTATCGTTTTGGACTGAACAGGATATACTTGAATATATTCAGCGATATAATCTTGAAATATGTTCTGTGTATGGAAATGTTGTTGAGAAGTATGGGGAGTTAAGATTAACAGGTGTACAACGTACTGGCTGTATATACTGTGGTTTTGGGTGTCATTTAGATAAAGAAAGCAGATATTTAAAACTCAAAGAAACACATCCTGACAAATATAATTATTGTATCAATGGTGGTCAATGGATTGACAATCCTTTTTATGTACCTGGTTTGTCTCTTGAACCTGATGAATGGGGTTGGATTAATTGGAATCCCAAGCAGATATGGTCGCCTAGTAAAGATGGTTTGGGACTAGGCAGAGTGTTTGATATGATAAATGAGGTCTATGGAGAGAATTTTATTGTGTATAAGTAGAGGTGATTATTAACCATGCTAGTACCAGCAATCGCAAAAAAGGCAGAACTTGAACAATTATTTGCAAAACATATTTATGACGAAGATATGTTTCTTTATAATGGTTATCCATACTGCAATACAATACCCGATTTAACTCCTGCGGAGGGAATTTATAAATGGGCTATTGTAGAAAAGGCTGTGTATGGAGATGATAAAGTTGTAGGATACTTTACCTATTATATAAACAACCATTGTGAAAGTGTACAGAACTTTGGGCTGTATTCTTTCGATAGAGGAAATCCTGTTATCGGTATTGATGTTTACAAGAAAATGAAAGGATTGATTAAAAAATATCGTAGAGTAGAATGGAGAATGATAGGTGGCAATCCTGTTGAAAAACATTACGATAAATTATGTAAACATTTTAAGGGTCATAAAGTAACTTTATGCGATGTTGTTAAAGACAATAAAGGTATGTATCATAATGAGCATATTTATGAGATAGTAACAAGGTAACAAAAAGAAAGGGATTGATAATATGAGAAAAATATTTGATAAGATAGAAGAATGGATAGAAGCTATAATAGATTTTATAAAGTATAAGCATTATTAATTTAGGAGGATATGAATATGGCAATAACAGTATTTCGTGGTGATAAGGTAATTCTTACGAAGTCTTTTGGTAAGATGCAGAACATAGGCAATATGTATGAGGTTGCAGATTTTACAAGTACAAATATAGTCCTAAGAGATTGTGCAACAAAGGTTGCAGCTTGTGCAGTTAGTGTTACTGATTTTTCAAATTATTTCGATAAGGCAGAAAATGCTATAGGTAAATGGACTCATTGGCATCCTGTCATTGATGGCTTGGGTGATGTAGTTTGTTTTTATAGAACTAATTTTAAGAAAATTGAGGTAAGAATATTCACTTCTGATAAGTTTTATGTAACAGCAAAAGCAACTTGTTGTAAAAACGATAACTTTAATATGGGGTTTGGGATTCATTTAGCATACCTCCGAGCTATTAAGAAACAGTGCGAGATTGAAAAAAATAAATATGAAAATAAGATTGTCGAACCCAATGAAGAATATGAAAAAAAGATTGCTGAACTCAATGAAGAAATCGGAAATGTTAAAAACAATATAGAAAAGATGTGTAGAGAATAAATGAGTGCAATAGTTAAGATAACCAAACATCTAAACCTTGATAATGCTGCTACTACAGCGGTACATCCTAGAGTATATAGAGCTATGCAACCTTATTTTTTAGGGCATTATTACAACCCATCTAGCCTTTATTCAAAGGCTAGGGAAATAAGAGGCGATATTATTAGAGCAAGAACTAAAATTGCAGACTTTATTAATGCTGATAGTAGTGAGATTTATTTTACAAGTGGAGGTTCTGAATCAAATTGTTGGGCTATACAGGGATTTGCAAAGGCGCATGATAGCGTTCCTACAGTAGTTATAAAAAGTGCAATTGAACATCATTCAATCAATGCTTGTTGTGAAGCAGAAAGTCAGATACATAATATTATCGATGAAACTATACCAGTTGACAGTAAAGGGTTTATAGATATTACAGCTTTAGAAAACAAGATAGTTTCTTGGCAAGACCAAACTCAAAATACACTTCCAATACTTGTTACTATTCAGTTGGCTAATAATGAAATAGGAACTATTCAAGACATAAAAACAATAGCTGATATAGTACATCGGCATAATGCTATTCTCCATTGTGATGCTACTCAGGCTTTTGGACATATACCGATTGACGTTAAAGACCTTGGTATTGATATGATGACTGCAAGTGGACATAAGATTCAAGCTCCAAAAGGCATTGGCTTTCTCTATGTAAAGAATGGTATAGAAATTAAGCCTTTAATTTATGGTACTCAGGAGAATGGTATGCGTGGTGGTACAGAAAATGTACCTTATATTATAGGTCTTGCAGAAGCAGTTAAACTTCGTAAAGCTGAAATGCAAACTAATTATACTAATCAGTTAAAAGTAAGAAACTATTTATGGCAGCAGTTAAGAGATAGATTTGGTTGTACATTAAATGGTTCTGAGAATAATCGACTTGCTAATAATATTAATGTCACATTCCCACAAAATATAACAGGAGAAGCATTAATATATCTTCTTGATACAGCAGGATATTATATTTCTTCTGGTTCTGCTTGTAACTCTCATACTAATCAGCCATCTCATGTGCTTAAAGCAATTGGACTAAGTGAGCGTGACATATTAAGAACAATTCGGATTACACTTCCAGAGTCTAGTGTGATACTCGATGTAAGATTACAGGAGATTGATGAATTTTTAAATGAATTAGAGAAGTGCTTAAAAATCTTGTCAATAGAATAGAGGAATAATATATGTTTGTATTGATATGTTTAATGATAGTGATAATAATGTATGCTTGTATCAAAGCAGGAGGTGATTAAATGGCAGCGTATAACATGAATAATAACCTTGGTTATTGGATTACAGAGTCTAATTTTGTATCTCCACCAGATATTTGTAGTAATTGCAATCAAAGAACTCAGGGCGGTTGGATTGAACCGTATTGCCCTAAATGTGGAGCTAAGATGCTAGGTATAAAAACAAAAGAAAAAGAAAATCACGAAACAAATAATATATATTATGATTAGGAAACAATAGAAGAAGCAACAGAAATGTAAAAGGAGAATGATTATGACACATAAGAAGTTTATGGATATACAGCGTATTAAAGAAGGCATAGTAGATAATTTCCAAGTTGGTGATTGGATTTATATTACTGAAAAAATTGATGGAGCAAATGCAGCCATACGTTACGATAATGAAACCAATACTGTTATAGCACAGAGCAGAAAGAATATTCTTAATATCTCTAATAATCTTAGAGGGTTTTATGAATTTACTCAAACCCTTAATGTCGATAAAGTAAAAGCTGTTCTTGGAGATAATCTCGTATTGTTTGGTGAATGGTTAGTAAAACATTCTGTTCCATATCCTGATGAAAAGTATAATACTTTTTATGCTTTCGATGTGTATGATACTGATAAAGAAAAGTATCTTCCACAAATTGAAGCTGTTAGAATATCAAATGAACTTGGGCTTACTTTTGTTCCTGTATTTTATATGGGTAAGTTTCAGTCATGGGAGCATTGTATGAGTTTTGTAGGTAAGACTGCGCTTGGCGGCGAATATGGTGAAGGCATCGTGTGCAAGAACCAGTCAAGGCTTAATGACCCGAATAATCGTCAGCCATTTTATCTGAAAATTGTAGGAGAACAGTTTAAGGAAGTACACAAACGTAAAGATAAAACTCCAAGTGCAGAACAGTTAAAGTCACTAGAAGAAAACTATGAATTATGTAAGACAATTGTAACCGAAGCACGAATAAACAAGATACTTAATAAATTCGTAGACGAGGGTATACTGCCTGAGAATTGGGGCGCAACTGAAATGCCTATCATAGCAAAGAATTTGACCAAGGTTGTGTATGAAGATTGCCTTAAAGAAGAACCTGATATAGTTAAACAGATTTCGGATTTTGGTAAGACTGCTAATCGCATTTGTATGGAAGTTGCAAGGAGAAAAATATGAATAAACACGAGCAGAAATTAAGAGAACTCATAATAGCTAATCCAGATTTACCTGTTATCTTTATGGTAAACAGTGATGTGGTGGTTGATGACTCCTATGCAAATTGGTTAGCATCAATAAGTAATGTTGAAGTCGGAGAATACTGCTGCTACAAGACACGTTATTATGTTGACAAGAATGACCTTGAAGAAGAATATTATGTTGACCATGAAGACGAACTCAAATATCTTAAAGATAATGAAATTGATATGATAATTAAAGAAAGGACTTCTTCATGGTGGAAAAAGGCTATTATCATTTATGTTGGTGTACCATCACACGAGGAGGCTAATGACCATGAATAATACTGGATTTGTAAAAGTTGAAGTATTACAGGCGAGCAATACAAAAGTGCTTGCGATGAACGACACAAGAATATCACTTGAAAAGGGCTATGGTATAATGACACCTATTGCAAGTTTTGAGGTGGGTGTCGAAGATATAAACGAGAACGATGACGAGGAGGAATACCATGTTCGTTATAACAGTAGGTGATATTGTATTTGCACTTGTGATAGTGTTGCTTGTGGTGTTAGCTTGTATTCTACCGAAGAAAGACGATAAAAAGGATGATGACAAATGAGTTGGTATAGCATAATTATAATAATTACACTTGTCTATTGGACAATAGGCGTAATACTTGTAGGGATAGATGAAGATTGGGCTTGCTATTGGGCGATGGGATTGTTATATCCTATTTTAAAAATAATACTATATCCTATTAGAGCATGGATGACGTACTCACAACACAAAGAATGGTACGAGAAACGTGGGATATCAAGGTTGCAATATATATTTGGTAAACGAGCAAATAAAAAAGAACAGTAAGCGTAGGGGCGGTGACAACAATGACAAATCGTGAGAAGTATATCACCAAACGCAATGAATATGACATGATGATGAAAATTTGGGAGACAGGAGCTTGCCCCATAAGAGTAATTGGTGGTGAAAGCTGTTTGCCGAGGCATCTTGTGTGTAAGGCGTTTGACGAAGATTGCAAAGGATGCATCCAAAAATGGTTGAATAAGGAGGCTGAAAGATGAGTAATAATGCAGAATTAAAACCATGCCCCTTTTGTGGACGAGATGTTACAATTAAAAAGCGTTGTGTCAAAGACTGGAAGGGTGAAGTCGTACAGCGATTCTATCACATTGCTTGCTCTTGTGGTGCAGGAACACACAAAGAGTACAAAACAGAGAAGGCTGTAAAAGATGTATGGAATAGGAGAAAGGAGAATTAACTATGATACCTAATGAACTTAAAGAATTTATAAATGAACTGACAGCAGTGGCTTTGGAATACGATGCTTCAACAGATATTGAATTTGTCAATGGTAATATCAAGATAAGTATAAAGCCTAGGAGTTACTATGAGAGTTGAAGCACCGAAGAACGAGATAATCTGGGTTGTATATATGCAGGACGAAGTAATCACTTATATGATTACTTCCAATGCGCTAAGAACAGAATACTATTTATACAAAGTAGAAAACGGAATACCAAAGAAAACTAAATATAAATCAGATGACCCAACAGAATTAGAAAGGAAAATTAAATAATGAGTAGTGTGAAGAATATAGATGCTTATATTGATACTTTAGACACATACATTGATGAAATGAAAGAGGAAACCGCAAGGTTATCAGGCATGATAGAAAGTTTGAATAATAAAATCAAAGAAACAGAAGCGGAAAAGAAACAGCTTATTAAAGAGCAGAATGAGCTTAAATTTGAAATAGCTCAGGACGAGAAGTATTACTTTGTAGACTTTTATTCCAGAGGGTGTAACTTGGCTGTAACGTCTGATGTATATGTAGATAATTTTGGAGATAAGGAGAGAGTTGACCAAAATAATTGTTTTAAAACCGAAGAAAGAGCAAGAGAGGTACTTGATAAAATTAAGTTTTTATTGAAGCTGGAACGACTGCATGATATCTATTGTCCTAATTATAAACCTAATTGGCATGAGGAGTCTGGCTCTTTAAAACACTATGTTTACTATGATACATCAGAAGCAAAATGGTATCCGTGTAATACACAAATCATGGAAGATGCAATTCAAGTTTATTTCCCTACGGACGAAATAGCTCAAAAGGTTTGTGATATTTTAAATAAGGAGGAATAGAATAATGAGTCAAACGCATGAAGAAATCCTATGGGAGAATAAACAGGAATATATAGACTTGTCATTGAAAATTAAATCACAATTAAGATATGATGAAAAAAATTTCAATGAATGTTTTCGAGTAGTTAATTATTTTCTAAGCCCAAACGATGACAGCAGAAAAGACATTATGAAATATGGCGCAGAATTGTCTGACTTGCAAAGATACGAGGAATTGTATAATGAGCTTATAGATTTGTTTTGGCATAAAAAAATGGAGGGTTTTGTTGATGTTAAAGAACTTGACAGACAAGTTGAACAAGTTGAATGTTGACGAAGTTACACTCGCTACATTATATAATAATAACAAGGAGTAAGATATGAGTTCACTGATAATGACTGCAAAACAAGCAAGAGAAAAAACAGACAAGTATTTAAAAGAAAAAGTATTAAAGGATAAGTTTTGTGAGTATATTAGTAACATAATTGATAAAGCCTGTAAGAATGGTGAGTACGAAGTTGTTATAAAAATAAATGGTGATAATTTTTATAAAGATATACTTATTAAATATGGGTATGAAGTTGAAGAAAAGTTACCTATTTTTTGTGACCCGACAAAACCTACAGAAGAAATAATCACAATCAGGTGGTGAGTAATTATTGTATAAGAAAATAAATAATTTTTATCGCTTTTGCAATAGGAGCGACTTCATTCAATTTGTAAATGACACAAAGGAAGATTTTGATTGTGAAGAATCCTGGGAATACAATTTTGGCTTTCAATTAAATTGGGATGAAGATACAGGTGAAATCTTAGAAACCTTAGATGAATGGTTGCAAGATAAAAACAATCGAATGAAATATGAACCCGAATCTTATCCATGTACCTGTTACTATTTGAATGAAACTAAACCCGATAGATTTGGTGATGCTAAATGCTTCATATTTGATTATGTGGAGGATAAAGAATTTTCATGTAATAACGAGAAAGAGGTTGATGTAAATGAATAAGAAGTATATACGAATACTGGCAGAGGTGGCGATTGTCCTCTCTGCCGCAGGAATGATAACAGGTTGTGTTAATGAGAGAATCAAAGATGTTAGTTCTTCTCAGGCTGATATTACCATAACAACCGATAATGAGACAACCGCAGGCGAGACTACAACATACGAAAATATTGCAGATAGTAGCAGTAATATCGAGAGTAGTAGTTCACTGAATGAAAGTTCAGAATCAAGTAAAAACGAAAGCTCAGAATCAAGCAAAATTGAGTCTGAAAGTAAATCTGAAAACAGTTTAAACGCAGAATCAAGTGAAATTGAAGATGTCAATTGTATTAATTATCTTCCTAAAAATAATTCAGCAGACAATATAAATAATGATAATGTTGCTATAGTAACAGCGCCAATTACTACTACGTCTGTTTCTGTTCCAATTCGTGATGACGATACTTCAAGAGAACTGGGAGAAGCAATTACAGACAATGAAACAGATTATGTGTCTCAGGAAGTGTCCTATAATACAAATGGAGATTATGAACCGTATGAACTTTACAATATGGGCAGATTGTATTGGGGCGATTATCAGTATACATGGTATTCCGAAAGGGTTCTCCCTGGTTATGGTCTTGCAATAGACGGTAGACATACCGATGCAGATGGTTTTGTATGCGATGGTGACGGCTATATCTGTGTGGCTGCAAGCTCTCTGAACAAAGGTACAATAGTAGATACACCTTTTGGCAGACAGGGCAAGGTGTATGACGCTGGTTGCGATTGGGGTGTAATTGACGTTTATGTAAACTGGTAAAGGAGATAAGAGAATTAATGAAAAACGATTTTATACTAGCTGAACAGTTATCGTATAAGATGCGTAGTGAAGTTGCAAAAGCGATACCTAAAACAGTCAATGGGCATGAACTAGAAACAACAGTACATTTACGTCCTAGTTATGACAGTGATGATATACACGTTACAATAACAGTGATTTGCCCTACATTGCGTATTTATGAACATCGCTCATTTACTGTAAATCTTTACGAATATAGTGTTGATAGCGAGAAAGCAACTGACTTGATAAAACACATGATTAGTTCAATACTCGAAAACATAAACGAAAAGGAGGAAGAATATGATTGTATCGTGCGACATAGATGGAGTTCTGAATAATCTTACTGAATGTGTATTGCAACTTTATAATCAGGAATCAGGAGACAATTTAACTAAAAATGATATTATTGAGTATAGCATAGAAAGATTTGTCAAGCCTGAATACAGAAATAAAATATCTCGGTATTTCTTAGATAAACGAATTTGGGAAATGTTGAAATGGGACGTAGGATGGATAGCAAAGATACTTGACAATAATATGTATGATTTATATTTTACAACAGCATCATCATTAAAAACTATCAATAGTAAAGCAATAAGTTTGGCGTGGGCGATTTATGATTATAGCTCTATGTCGGCAATAAATATTTATAATTATATTGCCAATCATACAATTGTAACTCAAAATAAACAATTGATTTTGGCTGACGTTGTTATTGATGATTGCATAGATAATTTGCAACTTTGGAACAATCGTGTACATAATATCTTGTTTGTTAAACCCTGGAATCAAAGGTTAGCTCATTTGTATAATCAAAAATACGATAATAAAATATTATTATGTAATAATGGAGCAGAAGCAATGATATATCTGCAAAAAATCAAGCAATCAAATTAATAAAATTTTTACAGTTTTAGATATTGACAAACAGCCGACAATAGGGTATAATATATATGTAAGTTGAGAGCATAATTTTTTTACATAATATATGGTCATGACTTACATATCAAATAAATATTTAATTATTATAAGGAGGATTCTTATGGCAAAGAATAAGACAAAGGGTAAGATTGAACGTAAAGATTGGGTGTCGAATTTCAATCTGGTAGGAGAAGCAAAAGTAGGTGACTACACTTTCAAAATTGATGCAGAGGCAGAAAAGTCAGATTGGATTTATAATGCCATGAACCTTGGTGTTGATTGTGGTGAAAAGTATGGTACTATTTATGCTGATATGATGGGCGGTTATGCAGACGAAAGAGAAAACGTTATCTACGCTCACGGCAAGGACGATGATGGTAAGGATGATTTTGAGAACAAGATAGAGGTTAATTGGGAGGACAGATTTGATGAAGATGTCCTTAGCACTATAGGCGACCTTTGCTTTATAACTGTCGGTCTTGAAACTACAACCAAGACTAATAAGACATTCTATAAGAAGTTCCTTTCTTCGTATGATGCAATTGCATATATTCAGGAACATCTTGAAGATGGTACAGTAGTTAATGTAAAGGGTAGTTTGAAGTATTCTTCATATAATGGCAATACTCAGGTTAGAAAGAATATTACTTCTATTGTATTGAGTAAGGCAGAGCCAGAAAAGTTTAGGGCTACATTTACACAGTCTATTCTTATTAATAAGGAAAGCACAAGTTTGAAGAATATTGACAAGGATAAGAGTGTGTTATTTGTTAATGCACAAGTCCTTGATTATGTCAAGGAAATTAATGGTGTTGAGATTGCTGGACAGTACCCTTATCCTATGACGTTTGAATTTGCAATTCCTGACCTTACAAATGAGAAACAGGTAAAGGGCATTATGGATAAACTTTTCAAGGTTAAGAAGAATGTAACTCAGGTTACTTTTGAAGGTGCTTTTATTGAGGGTGGTGCAGTAGTTCAGCCTACGCTTGAAGATTTGCCACAGGATATTATCGACCTTATTAATATAGGTGTCTACACAGAAGAAGAAGCCCTTGCAAGATGTAGTGACAAGGGTTCAAGAGAGAAGCGAATGGTTCTTACTAAGCCTTTCATTAAGCTGGTAGGTGATGATAAAGTTCCTGTGCCTCAGATATTTGCTGATAGATTCACAGAGGAAGATTTGTATTTTGATATTCCTGATGAAGCAAACGATACCGAAAGTATTGATGCGGAAGACGAAGATAATGATACTAATGAATCTGCTGATGCCACTGATTGGCTCAATAGCCTTTGATGGTATGGTCTAAGATTACATATATAAGAAAGGTGATTTATAATGAAGTACGGAAAAAAGAATGAAATTAAAATTGACCCTTTGAAATATAATCTGATGCTTATAGGTGAAAGCGGTATAGGTAAAACTACTATCATAAAGGAATACTGCGAAAAACTTGCAGGAGAAGATGGATATATGTTCCTTGAAATCGGTAAAGAAGATGGCGCAGATGCCATTGCTGGTATTAACTATATCACTTGTCCTGAATGGGATGCTGATTATGACGAAGATACCAACAGTATGGGATTTAATACATTCATCGAGGATGTAGTAGAAAATAAATCCACCGATTGGAAGAATTTAAAGGTTGTTGTTATTGATACCTACGATGAATTGTTTGCTATTGCTGAACCCGAAGTTATTGATATGCACAACAGAGAGAATCCCAACAAGAGGGTGAAAACTATTAAGGCTGCTTTTGGTGGATTCCAGGCAGGAGAAGAAAAGGCAATTGAAATTGTCCAGGAGGCTTTGTGGTCTTTGAAGAAAGTCGGGGTTTCGTTTATTGTAATAGGTCATACCAAGAACAGAAACGTAACAGACCCAGTAACAGGAGAAGACTATCTACAGCTCACTTCAAATATGAGTCAGAAATATTTCAACGCAATGAAGACTAAGGTTCATTTCCTTGGAGTTGCCGCTATTGACAGAGAAATCGTAAAGGTTAAGACTGGCAAGAAGAACGCTGTTACCAAGGAAGACATCAAGAAGGGTGTAGTAAAGGGTGAAACCAGAAAGATAACATTTAGAGATGATAACTTTGTAATTGATAGTAAGTCAAGATTCAGCGATATTGTTGAAAGTATACCACTGAATGTTGATGAACTTATAAAGGCAATTACAGATGCTATTAAGAGCGAACTTGATAAGTCAGGAAAATCAATATCAGATGCTAAGAAAGAACAGGAAAAGAAAGAGCAGGAGAACAAACAGCGAATTGCCGAAGCTGAGAAGAATCGAAAGGCTAAAGGTGCTTTGAAAGATGTAATTAATGAAATTATTTCTTTCTTTGCTGCAAACAAATCTGATATTAATACCGTTAAGCCTGTATTAGAGTTCATTAGAAAACATGGTTATGAGAATCCGACCGAAATAGATGATATCGACTTTGCAAAGGAAGTCGTTGAATTTATTAAGTCATAAATCCCTTAATAATTAAATGTAGGTTGCCCTTATAGCATCGGACTATAAGGGCAGGAGGTAAAAGATATGCCTGTAAAAAAATCGTACAACAATAGAAAAGACAAAGATTGGTTAGAATTATGTGAATATATTCACGATGTAGTCCTTGAATATGACAGTAGTCAATCTTTGTCTCGTTTTATGTTATTTAGACTAAAAGGTTTGAAAAAAAATCAATATCTTGCAAACAACAATATCGAAATCACAGCCGATTACTCTTATATTGTAATCCTTAACACGTTTAAATTCTGTAAGATTGAAATAGAAAAAGCAAAACAGACTAAATCATTTAATTCTGAACAGCACAAATTCAATTATTTCTGTACCATAGTAGAGTCGAAATTAAACGATGTTTATGAACGTGTGAGAATTTCAGAAAAAGCAAAAGAAAAAAGTGATAGCATGGATTTTTCTACTATTACTGGCAACAACAGAGCAGAATATAAAAATAAAACTACCACAAAAATCAGCAATAAGTTCGATGATATGTGGTAACACTAGGAGGTATCTAATGTGGCTGAAAAGAACAAAAAGCTAACACCATTCGAGAAAGAGCAAATAGATACCGCTAAAAAAGTTCTTGAATATAAAACTGGCGCAGAGGCAAATGTTGTCTCTATAATTTATAAAGAACCAGAGTTGTTATATAATACAAATCTGACTCTTGAAGACTTCCATGACAATGTATGGCGAGTGTACTTTGAGATTGCACGAGAGCTAATTCTAGTAGAAAAGAAAAGCACTCTTGATGAAATTACTATTGGAATGTTTCTTGAAAAGCATAATAAGCTCAGAGCAAAATACGAAGAATATAATGGATATGAAACCATTAAAACAGCAACAGGATATATAAATGTGTCTAATTTTGATGGCTATATAACCGAGTTAAGAAAATGGGGAGCAATCATTAAACTTATTAAAAGAGGTTTTCCTGTTAAAGATAAGTTGTCAGAATATACCGACATGGCAGCAGAAGATATTTACCATGAGCTTGAAGTTTATCTTAATGATACATTTGTCAATATAGACTCTGATGTTAAAAGCTATGATATTTGTGACGGTATATTTGAATTAATAGAAGACCTAGATGCAGGACATCAAGTGGGGCTACCTTATGATAGTGTACCAACTTTAACGAAAGAGACTAATGGTCAGTGGTTAGGAAGTATTACTTTACTTGGTGGATTATCAAACATTGGTAAATCTACACTTGCTAGGTCATGGGTAGTTCCATCTATTATTAAATACAATGAGCGTGTTGTTATTATGGTCAACGAAGACTCTATAAGCAAATGGCAAAGAGAGATGTTAGTTTGGATTTGTAACAACATTTTGAAATTTGATATTCAAAAGCATACTATCAGAGATGGTAAGTATAGTAAAGAAGTCAAAGACAAATTATACGAAGCTGCACAATGGCTTAAAGATAACACTCAAAATCACATGATTACCATTATTCCTTTTCAACAGTATCAAACAGCTAAAGCAATAAAAGAGATTAAGAAGTATGCTCACATGGGTGTTAAGTATTTTATCCTTGATACTTTTAAGATGGATGCAGGAAAGGTTAGTGCTAATGCATGGCTCGAAATGCAACAATCAATGGTGGACATCAAAGATACTGTAAAGACAGAGGCTTTAAATCTACATATTCTGATTACGTTTCAGCTAGAAAAGGGCAGTTCAGTAATGCGATATTATACACAAAATAATGTTGGCATGGCTAAGAATATAGTAGATGTTGCTTCAACTGTAATCATGGTGCGTGATGTATTTGAAGATGAATACACCGATGAAAAAAGAGCCTTAAAGGTATATAGACTGGAAGGAAAAAATGGTAAGACAAAAGTGCAAGTAAAGCTGGACAAAGATAAAACTTATCAAGTTGTTTTTGTGGTCAAAAACCAGGAGGGCGCAGCTAATGCATATCAAATGGTAATTAATCATGACAAATCAAGAAACATAATTAAGGAAGTTGGCATTACTAATATTATGCCAGACAGCTTCTAGGCGGTGAAAAAGTATGGACACAATATCATTGAAAAAGTATATTCGCAAAAATGATAAAGTGGAATTTATACTAGAACAAATCGGATGTAAAAATATAAAGTATCATCCATACAAAGAGTATTACTCATGTGCTAATAAAGATGGAGATAATAATTCAGCGGTTAATGTTTATAACAATGATTACTTAGGCGTAAAAAATTGGACAAGAGAAAAGGACTTTGATGATAAATCTGACATCATTACCTTGGTTCAATACAATATGGACTTTGATTTTATTCAAGCAGTAAAATGGCTTCATAAAATTCTAGTTTTATCATATAAATCTACGTCAATTTCACCAAAGAAAGCAGTCGAACGCAAAAATCCTTTAGCTATTTTCGAGAAATATTTAACATATAAAACAAATGTTCGGGACATAGAATTTCTTGAAAATAGCTTAATGGATTATTATGTTCCACTGTTATATATTGGTTGGTTAAGAGAAGGAATTACAGCTAAGACTGCTAAGAAATTTGGTCTAGCTTATTCGTATAAAAGAAATCGGATAATTATTCCAATACATGATTGGCTGTCTGGTAAATTAGTCGGTATAAATCAACGTACTGTAATCGAAGATTGGGAACTGTTAGGTATAAAAAAATATTATATCACTCCGCATTATAAAAAACATTTAAACCTATATGGTTTATACGAGAACTATAATAGCATTAAAAAAGCTGGTTATGTTGTAGTTGCTGAGAGTGAGAAGTCGGTGTTAAAACGTGACAGCTTATGTGATAGTACAGTGGTAGCTTTATCAGGGCATACGTTAAGTGACGAACAAGTTCGGATTTTAGTTGGCTTAAATGTAGAAATTGTTATTGCTCTCGATAAAGATGTTCCTTTGCAAGAAACACAGAATATGTGTGAAAAGTTTTATCATATAAGACCTGTCTCTTATATATACGATAAATGGGATATTATTGGTGAGAAAGACAGCCCAATGGATGCTGAAAATAAAATTTATAAATTTCTATTTGAACATCGTACAAAGTATAACGATATCGAACATAAGAAATTTGTGCATGAAATAGGAAAGGAGAAAGGAAAATGAGGCTTTCAAGCGAAGAACTGAAAGAAGTTATGAATAAAAACAACGTAGACCGATTATATTCATGGTCGATGATTAATACGTTTATGACTTCTAGTTATGAATATTATTTAAAGTACGTCCTGCATAAAGAGGGTGATTTACAAAATTGTGTTTATGGTACAATGGGCGGTCTTGCACATGATATCCTTGAAAGATTGTATAATCAAGAAATTAAATATTCTGATATGGATAATATATATGATGATAGTTGGTTGACTGCTGTTACTATTGCTGATTTAAAGTTTGACCGAAATGATGAAGCTCATAATCAAAAGTTAGCGGAAAATTATTATGCAAATCTCAAACATTTCTTTTCTAACCATACAATAATTCCTTATAAAGTAATGACAGAACGCTTTATAACAACTAAGATAAATGATTATATACTTCAAGGATATATAGATTGTATTTTTAAAGATGAAGATGATTGTATTAATATTATTGACTTTAAAACATCTTCTATGTACAAAGGTAAGACACTTGAAGAACATTCAGGACAGCTTACAGTATATGCTTTAGGCGTAATGCAAAGTGGTGTGCCTATCGAGAAAGTTAAGATAGCTTTTAATTTCTTAAAGTATGTAACAATTGAATATCAACAGAAGAACGGAGCTATTAAAAATAGAGATGTTGAACGTAGTAAGATAGGTGAATCATTACAGTCAAATGTTAAAACATGGTTAAAGGCAGCAAAGTATTCAGAAGAAGAAATAGATGATTACTTAATGCAGATGATAGATATAAACGGTATCTCTTGTTTACCCGAAGACATTCAGGCAAAGTATAAAATAACTGATTGTTATGTATACATACCTTTGACAGATGAACTAATTAAGCATTGGACAGATTTAATTACTTGTGAGATTAAAGATATTCTGTTAAGGGAAAAAGATTATCAAGACACTCATAGTGAAGCTGTATTCTATGATACGCAAGAAAGCGTTAAAGCACAAAGTTATTATTTTGCAACTTTATGCGAATATTCTGCAAATCTTCATAAGCCTTATAAAGAATATCTTGAATCAAGAGAGAACGGAGCTGTTGATTTGTTTGGTAATGTTGGAGCAGATGTGAAAGCAGAAGTTCATTCTTCTGTTGTTGATACAAGTTTGGATTGGCTGAACGATATATAAAGGAGGATAAAAAATGAAAATGGATAGAGTAACAATTATACTTAACAAGATTGATGATATTAAAATGTTTATTAACGAAGCATCCAATGTAAGTTTTGGCAATCAGATTGACCTCATATCAGGTAGATATCGAGTGTCTGCTACTTCACTTATGGGCATATTCAGTCTTGATACAAGCGAACCTATTATTATGGAGTACCCTGAGTTGTTTAAAAAGATTGTTGCAAATAGATTTGATAGATGGATTGTAAAAACTAATTAAGTTAAGGTTGGTGGTAAGTTGTGGCAAAGATACATATTCATACCAAGTATAGTTTGTTGGATGCTATTATTGAACCCGAAGCATTAGTAAAAAAATGTGTAGAACAAGGAGATAAAGCATTATGTGTCACTGAACATGGCAATGTGTATTCCAATGTCGAACTGTATAAGCTCTGTAAAAAGTATGGAATAAAATATCTATATGGTTGCGAAATGTATATTTGTGACGATGTTAATGTTAAAGATAAAAATAACAAATATTATCATTTGGTCGTCATTGCAAAGAACGAAACAGGACGTATCAATTTGAATAAACTCGTTTCAAAATCATGTAATTATAAATATTTTGGCAAACCAAGAATTGATTTTAAAATGTTAAAAGAACACAAGGATGGACTAATTGTTCTGTCAGCTTGTATGGCAGGAGAAATTCAACGTTATATTGCACAGCAAGAATATCAGAAAGCCAAAGAGACTGCATTGAAATATAAAGCTGTATTTGGAGATGATTATTATTTAGAATATCAAAGCCATTCTGAACCAACACAGCAAATGCTGAATAGATGCGTTGTAAGTTTTGCAGATAAACTTGGCATTAAATATGTTGTCACAACTGATGCTCATTATCTTAACAAAGAAGACCAAAAATATCATAATATTTTTGTACAAATTGGACAGGCGCGAGAAACTGGTGAAGTATATAATGATTGTTATGTACAGTCAGACGAAGAAATACTAGAGATATGTAAATCTACCACACGAGAAGAAAATTTAAAAGCTATTCAAAACACTAACGAAATCGCTGATAAATGCAATGTTGAACTACCTTTGTCAGCACCTATAATGCCTCATGTTCCTATCCCTGATGATTGCAAATCAGAACTTGACTATCTTAAACAGCTTTGCGTAAAGGGTTGGTATGCTAAACACATCAATGAGAAACCTAATAAAGATGAATATAAGAAACGACTTGCATACGAGATAAATGCTATTGAGAAGATGGGGTTTGAGGGCTATTTTTTGTTGGTGGATAGTTACTGTAATTCTGTAAAGCGTAGAGGTATTGCCAGAGGTTCTGCTGGTGGTAGTCTAGTATGTTATTTGACTAATATTACTGACATAGACCCTATTGAATTTGGGTTGTATTTTGAAAGGTTTATAGACGTAGGTGCTTTAGAGTTATTGGCGCAAGGTAAAATAACTAAGAAACAGTTGAAGATTCCTGATGTGGATTCGGATTTCGGCAAAGCTGATAGAGAAAAGGTCTTGGAATTTGTTATTGATAAATATGGTAAAGATAGAGTTGTAAGTCTTGGTTCGTTTCAATATATATGGGCGAAAAGTGCGATTAAAGATATAGGTAGGGTACTCAATATTCCTTTTGAAATTACTAATGCTATGACCGCACAACTCGATAATGAAACAATAGGTGAAGCTCTTGAACTGGGACTACTTGATAGCTACAAAAACAAATATCCAGAACTATTTGAATATGCGGAGCATCTTACAGGACTGCCTAAATCATTTTCAGCTCACCCTTGTGGAAAGTGTATTTGTATGAACGATGTGGTTTATTATAATGCTGTAGATATTAATGACGATGGGCTTGTTATCTTACAAGGAGATATGCACACAGCGGATGACCTTGGTCTTATTAAAGCCGATTTTCTTGGTCTGAGAACCATAGATGTTATTTATGACACACTAGATATGATAGACAAAGATTACGAATACATAGCACCGCATAACTTGAATTTCAATGATGAAAAGGTTCTAAAGAATTTTAGAGATGGTTTTACATCGGGAATTTTCCAGTTTGAATCGCCTGGTATGCAAGGCACTTTAAGAAAAATAGAGTGTAATTCTATTTTTGACCTAACTGTTGCCAATGCTTTGTATCGTCCAGGTAGTATGAAGTACATCGACAATTATGCAAATCGTAGGAAAGGTGCGGAAGAATATGAGTTCTTACATCCTGACCTTGAACCGATACTTAAAAATTCCTATGGTATTATAGTTTTCCAAGAACAGTTAATTGAAATCGGTAGACTTGCAAATCTTTCTAATCCTGATGAACTTAGAAAAGCGACAGCTAAAAAGAAAGCAGAGCTGCTTAATAAAATCAAGCCTGAACTATTTCATGGCTTGTCTAACCGAGGTTGGACGCAGGAACAACTTGACTCTTTATGGGAATCAATGCTTGATTTTGCTAAGTATTCATTTAATAAATCTCATGCTGCGGCTTATGCTATAATAGCATACATTTGTATGTATTTAAAAACATATTACCCTAGAGAGTTTATGTGTTCGTGGATTAACTCAGTAAGTAATAATATCGACAAAATATCAGAATGTATTATAGAAGCCAAGCGTTTAAAAATTCCTATTTATTTAGGTAAATATAACGATTGTTCTTCAACTACTGTTATTTACAAAGATGGAATTATGATGGGAACAAATACGTTTAGAGATTGCAACAAACAAGTTGCTACTGAGCTTATGAGTCTTGGCACAATTAAAGGTTCGTTCGTTGATGTACTTGATGCAATTAACGATAAAAACTTATCTATTGATACAACTCAATTAAAAACTGTTATTGGTTTAAATTATTTTTCTGACTTCGGGAATAATCAATATCTTTTATCTTTGTATCAAATTTATAATGGCATAAAAGAAAAAGGTAAAATAATACTTCCTGCATTTAGAAGTTGTAAACAAATATCTAAGAATAAAATTTTGTCTTATGCACAGTATGGTATTAGTGATTTATTAATAAAAAAATATGCTCACAAAGAAACAGCAAAGCAATATTCTGAAATAGATAATATTGGATTATTAAATGAGCTTGCTACTAATTATTTGAAAAATAATTCAATGGGTTATCGTGAGCAAATAAAATTTGATTTAAAAGTTTTAAATTATACCTTAACAATATCTAATGCATCTGATAAAGACTTATGGATAGTCATAGGCTTTAAAACGTATAAAGATATTACTAAGCCATACTTATTGCTACATAATGTAGTTACAGGTGATGAACTTAAAACTAAAATAACCAAGGCAAGCGTTTATAAGAAAAATCCAATTGGAATGTTTTCTATAATTCATGTAAATCAATTTGTTGAAGAATTTAAACGAAAGCAGCAATTGGTTAATGGCGAACTAAAATGGGTTTCAACAGATGAAACCGAATCAGTTTTAGAGAGCTATGAGGTTAGGAAAGAATAATGAGGTGAATAAATTGGGTACTAAGTTAGAAACAAAAATAGAATTTGTTGGTCGTGTTGTAAGAGAGGTGTGGAGTAGCGATAGTTTTAAGGTCTATGCACTTGATGTTGACAGTAGTACTTATCCTGATTTAAAGAAAAGTAAATGGAACAATGTTGTAATTAATGGTGATATCCCCTGTCTTGAACAGGGGATTGAATACAGCATTATTGGTATAGAACAGGAAACAAAAAATGGATATGGGTATAAAGTTATAAATATTAAAAGAAACGAGCCTGTTTCAGCAAATGATATGTTTGTGTTTCTTTCTGAAATACTTACTATTAGTCAAGCAGAAACTTTATGGAATGTGTACCCTGATATAGTACAAAGAGTAAAAGAAAACAGACTTGATGATATTGATTTTGATAAGCTAAAAGGCATAAAAGAAAAAACTTTTGAAAAGATTAAGCAGAAGATAATTGATAACTTCTGCTTATCTGACTTAGTTATTAGCTTCCAAGGCTATCTTAGTCTCCCGATTATTAAACGTATCTATAATAAATATACCTCTATAGAGGTATTAAAACAGAAACTCAAAGAAGACCCTTACAAATGTTTATGTGGTTTAGCTCAGACTGGTTTTAAGACAGCAGATAAGATACTTCTTGAAATAGAAAAAGTGTCTAAAGCTAACAAAAAACAAGGCAAATCTCCCATTATAGATTTTGAATATGATTTGAAAACAAGCCCTCAGAGATGTTTGTCATGTATTATTTATTTACTTGAAGAAAATGAAAACAATGGTCATACTAAAATGAATCTAGCAGAGTTAAGAAAAGAATGTATGAAAGCTGTTCCTGCTTGTGCTGATAAATTTACAGAAGTTATAAAAGATAAGGCTATATGGTATGATAAATCTACTATGGATTGTGCTTTGGTAAAAACATATCACACAGAGGAATATATTGCTAAACGTATTATTGATGGACTAAATGATTATTGTACATTTTGGACTTTTGATATTGATAAATATAGAATAGTAAATGGATGTCAGCTTTCAGACGAACAGATGAATGTGTTAAATACTCTTTGCAAAAATCAAATATGTGTACTTAATGGTTCAGGTGGTACAGGTAAATCGTTTTCTACACAGGCAATTATCAATATGTTAGAAGATAATCATAAAACTTATTGCTTGTTCTCTCCTACAGGTAAGGCTGCAAAAGTCTTAAAAGAATATACACATAGACCAACTGCTACAATTCATCGTGGGCTGTGTTATAACCCTAATGGTTTTTATTATCAAGATGGTAAGATTGTAAATCCAAAAGATAAAAATATTACTTATAATTATTATACTCCATTTGGTATGAATAAATGCCATCAATTTGACTGTGACGTTATTATTGTTGACGAGTTTAGTATGGTTGATATTTATTTGTTTAAAGCACTTCTTGAAGCAATAGATTTTAATACTACTAAACTTTTAATGATTGGAGACAATGCACAGTTATGTTCAGTTGGTTGTGGTAATTTGTTGCATGATTTTATGCAAAGTAAATTAATTCCCACATCAACGCTTACTCAGGTATTTAGATATGGCGAAGGCGGTTTAATGAAAGTGGCTACTGACGTTAGACAATGCAAATCTTATTTAGATAAGTCTATGAAACAAAAGGTTACAGCTTTTGGAAATAATAAAGATTATACATTTGTAGATTTACAGTCAGATGACATTCCTAAAAATGCAGTAGCATTGTACAAAAAACTTCTTGAAAAAGGTAATAGTGTAGAAGATGTTCAGGTATTAACTGCAAAAAATGTAGGAGACTGTGGAGCAGTAACACTTAATAATATGATACAGATGGTGGCAAATCCTAATTATGGTTCTGATATTCATATCACTTGTGGAGACACAACTTATTATCAAGATGATTTTATTATGCAAAAGGTAAACAACTACAAGGCTCAGTTATGTGAAGAATATCTTACTGATGCAGAAAGGAAAATGATGTATCAGACAGGAGAAATACCAACAGCATTTATTGCTAATGGTGAGACTGGTAAAATTGTTTCTGTATCTGAGTCTGGTGTAATTATAAATTTTGATAGTGTTTATATTCAATACAATAAATCGGAGCTAACTATGATAGGTCTGGCTTATTGTATCACCACTCACAAGTCTCAGGGTTCAAGCATCAACAATGTTATTATATGTACTCCTAAAAGCCATATA
>Ga0326511_10001210_pt1 | contig 21732 bp, 16 predicted proteins | sample 0_2496_0518_D_FD_203701 | JGI IMG/M metagenome (GOLD analysis project Ga0326511, IMG submission 203701) | Bovine rumen microbial communities from UC Davis, California, United States - 0_2496_0518 | ecosystem: Host-associated > Mammals > Digestive system > Stomach > Rumen | place: USA... | reverse complement strand
AATCTGTACTTCTACCTTTGTTACCTTTTCGTTTGAAGGAATGTTGAAGTTCTTCCACTCCCAGCCAATCATGTCAGCACCCTTTTCATAAACGTAGTTCATGTTGGGATTAATCTGGTAACCGCCTGATGTTGAAGTATTCTGCTTTGCAGTTGTAGTAGTTACTGCGGGAGTGTACTTTGTAGTAGTTGTAGTCTGAACAGGTGCAGAAGAACCTGAACCGTCTGTGTATACTGTGATAGAATCAATGTTGAAGCTGCCGCTGTCTACCCACCATGTACCGAATTTAAGCTCTCCGCCGTACTGGTACTGGATTATATTAGCGATGCTTGAAGGTACGTTCCATGTGATAGTACCTGAATTGCCTGTGAACTTTTCTTCGAGGTCGTCACTCATTGCCCAGTAGCCGTCATCTTTTACTGTGGTTGATGTACCGAATGCACCCTGCCACTTTCCGATAGGCTTGCTTGATGAGATTTTAAGTTCTACCTTTGTTACCTTTTCACTTGAAGGAATATTGAAGTTTTTCCACTCCCAGCCAATCATGTCGGCACCCTTTTCATAAACGTAGTTCATGTTGGGAGAAATAGTATAACCGCCTGATGCAGAACTTGTATTTCCCTGAGTAGTAGTGGTTACTACGGGAGTAGGAGTTGAAGTAGTGATAGTAGTTACTCTGGGAGTTGTTTCAACTGAACCCTGTTCAACTGCACCTACACCAACGATTGAGTTGTCGGGAGTACCTGTCTTGTAAACTGAGTAAAGACCTGCTGCTGCACCGACAAGACCTGCATTGTAGTCGAGTGCAACCTCATTGCAAACATAGTCTTTAATGGTATCCTGATATGAACCGCTTGAATTTCTTGGACCGCCTACGAGAGCACCTACGAGAGTAGGACTGCCTGCCTTAGCAGTTGTATTATCGCCCATTTCGTCATAGCTTGCATATCCCGAAGCAGCTCTGTGGTGAGGATTCTGAGGGTACTTGTCGCCGATACCGATAACGAAGCTGTAACCCGAAGGATTATTTCCTGTTATATAGTCCATCTGACCCTTTACCCATGAGGTATAGTCAGCATTTGAGTGCTTTGAAGCTACGAGTGCAGTAAACTGCATTGAGCAGTTAAGACGTGCGCTGCCCCATTCATCGAGGAAGTAGTAGCCGTTCTGAGTTTTGTCCTTAGTAGTTTGTCCAATCCAGTTGTTTACTTTTGACCAGTCACCGTCAGCCTCAGCTATAAGGCAGGCTGCACCGAGGTCAACGTTTTCCCAGCCGTGAACCCAGCCGAGGTACTGAGTAACTTTACTCTTTGCGTCACTGAGGTAGCTTGCGTTGTTAGTAGCGTGATAGAGAGCAGCGGCAGCCCATGCCTGTTCGTCACTGCATGAACTGTTTTTGTAGAAGCTCTGACCGTTTTCGATAGGTCCGTCAGTAGCTACCTGATTGTACTGAGTTGAGAATTTATAGAGAGCCTCAGCGTATTTAAGGTCTTCATCGTTTCCGAAGTTGATGTAGTTGAATGCGAGTGCAGCAGCGTATTCGGCAGCGATGTCACTTGCACCGTTTGATGTCCAGTACATTTTTCTTTTACCGGTCTGAGCTTCGGGAGCGCCCCAGTATTCGTGGTCAGTTATACCGCTTTCCTTCTGATAGAGGAAGTTTGAAACACTGTTACCGCTGAGTTTTGTAGATTTTTTGAAGAACTCACAGAAATGGTCAGTAATCTTTTTGAGATGAGCAGCCTGACCTGTTGCATTGTAAGCATCAGCGAATTCATAGTAACTCCAACCGAGGGTAGAAGCTGCGTAACCCTGAGGAAGACCAAACATAGCGTGGTCACCTGCATCGTGGAAACCGCCTGTTACTTCGTCACTTGTATGGCAGTCATCACGCCATGAAAGTGCAGATGTTTCTCCTACATCACTTCCGCACATATTTGCGTCGTAGAAGTAGAGAGAATATTGAAGCAGTTTTGCGTAGTTGTCATTTGCAGCAGAGGCTGTCATAGAGGGAACTACTGCGGTTGTAAGAGGGGCAACAACGGCAGAGGCAGCCATGATACCGCTGAGTACGGTTGACTTGATTTTGTTTGATTTCTTAAACATAATGATTAACACTTCTTTCATATTTTCTTACCTATAATATGTCTATACACACATTATACATTTTTTTAAAGGAAAGTTTATTAAAATTCAGTAACACGGTGGTTACAATTCGGTTAAAATTCACAATTTCTTCACATTTGACTAACGTTCATAATAGTGAGGGGCAACAATTGTGCATATTAACCAAAGTTTTCAACTGTTTAATTAAAAAAATCAAGGACGCTGTAAACGTCCTTGATTAAAGTAAAAAACAGTTTTAACGTATATTAATAATTAATTGGTAATTTTTTGAATTTGCATTACTTTGCGAATGAAACAGGGAGTTCAGACTGCTTGTATACACCTGCTTCAACCTGCTGTATTACAAGTGCGTCACCTGCTGTAACACCGTCACCGTTGTTTGAAACGTCAGCGAATGATTTTCCCTGAGCAGAAAGCTGGTACTTGTCGGGATTAGCGAGTGATTGGAGTATAAGTACAGCGTCAGAAATATCTACATTGCCGTCAACATTGGCATCACCGTATAAAACACCGTAAGGAGCAGTTACAGTTGTAGTAGTTTCGGTAGCAGGGGTATCAACTACATCATAGTAAACAAGGCTGAGACTGTCAATAGTGACACTCTTGTCATTAGGCCACCAGAGGTGGAAGGTCATCTTGTCAGCGTTGATAGTTCCGAGTGAAAGAGTACCCGTAAGTTTTCCGTCACTTCCGATAGAGCCGTTGTAAGCTACCTGCTTGTACTGACCGCTCTTGTCTGTACCGTCAAGACCTCCGTTTACATTAGTACCTGCATTTCCTTTGAGCGTGTACTCAACTGCCTTTGCACCGTTAAGCTGTATTTCAACGTCTATTGAGTTACTGCTTACTGAAATAGGTTCAGTTCTCTTTACTGTTGCTACTGTGGTAGTAGTTGTAGTAGTTCTCTTTGTAGTTGAGCCTGTGGTCTGAGTAACCTTAGGCTTGTCAGGGTCACTGTCATCAAATACGAAGTTTTCGTTTATTTCTTCTGCACTTGCAATAACAGCCTGTGTTTCGGAAGCATCTCCGCCGTACTTGCTTACAAGAGGTGCAATTGCAAGTACGAAACAGCCGTTATAGTCGAGAGCAGGCTCTGTACAGCCGTAAGAATTTTGACTGTCATCGTAGCTTCCTGAACTGTCAGGACCGCCGAGCAATGCACCGTAAAGAACGTGGTCAGCAGAAGTATTGTCGGCAGGATTTCCGGTACCGGGATTTGAAGCTCTGTGGTGGTAGTGGAGCGGGTAGCTGTCACCGTATCCTACAAGGTAGCTCTTGAAAGCGGTACTTGAATCGAGTATGCAGTCCATCTGGTGTTTTGCGGAGTCTTCAAGAGTTGAGTCGCCTGAACGCCAAGCTATACCCTGTAAAGCACAGTTATATCTTGCTGAACCCCAGCCCCAGTTTGAACAGTAGGAAGATGTAGAGAATGAGCTTCCGCCTGAACCTCTTACTTCAAGTCCAGCCTCATTCTTGTACTTTGAGCCGTCATATCCAAGTTCTCCGAGAAGTCCGGCGTAACCGCTGTACACTTTGCCCCAGCAGTAGAGCCAGCCGTCGTACTCACCTGTACTGTATGCCTTGTCACCTGTAAGTGTTGCAGGAGGAGTATATCCGTCAGGGAGTGTACCGCCGTTTTCAGCAAGGTCGCACCAGAGTTTTGCCCATACTATATCGTCTTTGAGTGACTCTCCGCCGTTGTACATTCCGCCTCTGCCTGTTGCATTGTAAGAAGGGTACTTTGATGCAAATTCTTGAAGTGCAAAAGCGTATTTCAGGCACTCAGCGGAGTAAGCAGGGTCACTGTCCTTGAATGCGAGTGAGCTTGATGCGAGTGCAGATGCCATTTGACCGGCGGAGTCTGCTATCGGAGTAGTAGGACTTGCCCAGTAAACAGTTCTGTTCATGTTCTGAGTTTCAGGAGCAGTCCATATACTGTGGTCCTCACCCTCTGATGCTATCTGGTCAACATAAGCAATTACGTTGTCGTTTTCATCGAGGAATGTGACCTTCATAAAGTAGTCACAAGCGTTTTTGAGTATGTATTTAAGGTGGTCTGTACACTGAGCAGTTTCAAAAGCGTCAGGGTATGAGAAGTAAGACCATGCAAGGGAAGTAGTAGCAAATCCCATAGTCATTGAGAATTTAATATGGTCACCTGCATCGTGGTAACCGCCTGAGGCATCAATTATTGATGAGCCTCCGTTAGCGTTTTTTACTGCCTCTTTCTCACTTGCAGAAAGTCCGACTGAACTGTCAAGAGATGCCTGTGAGTCATAGGTATGGCAGTCACCCCTCCATGTGAGAGGACCGTCAGTTATACCGCTTCCGCAGGCATTTGCATCAAAGAAATAGAGAGAAAGTGCAAGAGCCTCTGCATAATTGGGGTCAGAGGACGCCGATACTGTGGGAACGGCAGTAACAGCGGTCATTGACGCACTTATAACGGCAGTGCTTACAAGACCTGTAAAAGTCTTTTTGAGTTTTGAGAATTTTGACATATTGATTAACTCCTTCCGTGTTTTCATGTTTTTAAGTTGAAACAGTGCAAAATTCAACAGAAAAACAGGTTAAAAAAAACAAATTATGCTGATTTTATTATATCACAAATACAGTGTAAATTGTTAATAAACTATGAATAAACTATGAATAAAATATCATTTCGTCATTTAGGTCAAAAAAACAGGCACTTTATTGTTGAATATCACTATGAATGGGCATTAGACTTCTTGCGAAATAAACACGCTGATGTGGGGGAACACTGTTCCCCGACAAAATTGATTCTTCATTCAATCTGCACACGGAAATCAATTTTCAATATTGAAATACAAAATTTCTGTAAAAGATTCTTAAAAATTATGGGCATGAATAATTTTTGTTGAAAAAATTATTTGAAACTGAATGAAAATATGTAAAAAAATAGGGATTCCAAAGGGTGCTTGCACCCTTTGGCAGGGGGCTTGGGGGACAGCGTCCCCCAACAACGCCCCAAACAAAATTGATTTTTTCATTCAATCTGCATATTTTATATTGACTTTTCACAAAATTAATGTTAAAATGTGTTTATAAAAAAGTAATCACCTGTAATTTTTATTCAAGCGTTTTTTTGAGAAAAGTTTTCCTCATAGAAATACAGGTTACGGGTGAGAAAAATAACTGTATCATAGGCAATACAGAACGGAGGATTACTTATGAAAGTAAAAAAAATCACAGGACTTCTCTCTGCACTTGTACTCTCAGTTACTGCACTTCCCCTTAGCGGTACGGTACTGAGTGCGGAGGCTGACTCGTCACTCTCTGCCCGTGACCCCTTTTACAGCTACTCAAAGGGCTACAATTACTACGAGTCTGAACATTTTCAGTTTATATGGGGAAACTCAGGTGACTCGTCAAAGGTAACAAGTGAATTTCTGGAAAAAAATTCACAGAACTTCGAGGCTTGCTGGCACGTTTACATGGACGACTTGAAAATGGCATCACCTTCACAGTCAACAAATATGGGTCTGCGTGACGGCAAGGAGTACAAGACTAATATCTATATTTCGGGTACGGGTCTTGAAGGTATGCAGGACGACTGGGCTTATATGTCTTACGACAAGGACGGCTATGCTTATATGTTCTGCTGTGTTGACTCAATGCAGTATAATCCGCCTTCATGGGTATTCCCTCACGAATTTGGCCATGTGCTTACTGCTCACCAGTTAGGCTGGAATACAAACAAGTATTCTTACGCATGGTGGGAGGCACTCGGAAACTGGTTCAGAGAACAGTACCTTTACAGTGACTACTCTACTGACGATACGGGTCACGGTACTGACTTCTTTGAAACTTACATGAAAAATCTTAACTTTACTTTCCCCTGCGGTCGTGACTACTACGCATCATGGGCATTTTTACAGTACCTTACTGAAAATCCTGACAACCTTGACGGGTACGGCAAAGACTTCGTAAAGAAAATGCTTCAAGAGGGTCAGGTTGACGAGTACCCGTTTGAACAGGTAGAAAGACTTGCTCCTGCTGACCTCAAAGATACTCTTGGTCACTACGCTTCTCACATGGCAGGTCTTGACTTTGAACACGGTGACTCTTACAGGGCAAGACTTGACGAACTCTTAAAGCAGGGTGACTGGAACTGGCAACAGATTTATACTATGCTCGAACCTGTTGCAGGACGTGCAGGTACATATAAAGTACCTACTGAAAGAGCTCCGCAGTTTGCAGGACTTAATATAATTCCACTCGAAACAACTTCACATTCAACATACACAGTAACTCTCAATGCAGAAACAAATGTAAACGGTGCTGATTGGAGAGCGTGTGTGGTACAGCAGTCTAATGACGGTACTTGTACATATTCCCGACTTTTCAAGGCAGGAGAAACTGTTGAAGTCGCTTCACAGGCTGGAAAGAGTGAATACCTTGTGGTAATTGCTACTCCTGACCTCGATACTGTTACTAAGTACGGACTTCCGGGAATCTACGATGACAATTCAGAATTTTCAGAAAGCAAAGTACCTTTCAGCAGTAAAACTGCTTACCCCTATTCCGTTACTTTCAGTGACAATGTAGGAATACTTAAACGCACTGTACCCACAGAAAGTGAAAACTGGTGGGAGCAGACAACATACTCAAAGCACTCAAACGGCGGTGGACTTGTTGCAGGTACTGCAAAAGTAGATTCAAGTGTGTACGTTGCTCCTGATGCAATAGTAAAAGGAAGTGCAGTAGTAACAGGAAATGCGAAAATCCTTGACCATGCAGTAGTAGAGGGAAGTGCAACGGTAAAAGACAACGCAGTAATTTCTGGTTACGCAATAGTAGCCGAAAATGCAGTAGTTTCAGGAAATGCCCGTGTTGACGATACAGGTCTTGTAATGGGCAGAGCTGAAATAAGCGGTAATGCAAAGGTAATAGAAAGTGCCTGCGTATACGGTACTTCTAAAATGACCGACAATGCAGTAGCAAAAGGTATTGCTTTTGTAATGAACAATGCAGTAATTTCGGGTCAGGGTACTGTTGACGGTGACTACTACGATGACAGCGGAAAGACCGTTTCAAAGGGTACTTCCTACGGCTGGACAAGCTCGCAGTCATACTCTGACAGCCGTCCCTATACTGACAAGCTGATTTACGCTTATGACTTCGATTCTGACAGCAGTAACAGTTTCAGTGACAGGTATACCTCAACCTACGGAGTAAATACGGGTGCAGAGTGGGAGAGTGAAAGGACTTCCGCAAAGGGTGTACTCACTTTTGACGGCAACGACTATATAAGTCTTGACAGGAGTGTACTCTATACTGACGATATAGACATACAAATAGGACTTCTCGACAGAAGAACCGATAACGAAATGGAAACACTGCTTAACCTCGGAAATAGTGAAAACTACATCAGATTGCAGATTGCTGACAACAATGTAATCGCTGAACTTAAATCAAAAGGCAAGTATGAAACTCTTACGGCTCAGAATGCAGTAACTGACGGAAAGTGGGCAAAATTAAGATTTATTCTTGACGGTGACAAGGGAAAAATCGTTGTTGACGGTCAGACACTTGCAGAGGGTGAGATAACAATAAATCCGAGTGATATTGCAGACTTCGTTTCAGTTGATGACAAAGAGGCAGTATATTCAGTAGGAAATGTGGGAATAAGTGACCATGACATAAATGTATACCCCTTCAAAGGTTCTGTTGACTTTGTAAGAGTATACAGCTCAGAGGCATCAGCACCTTCTGAAACTTACTCCGAAACAGAAGAAATTTCGGCAGAAAAGTCACAGGTACTTAAAGGTGACCTCAATCTCAATGAAAAAGTTGACGTTTTCGACTTTGTAAAGATGAGAAAACTAATATCAGGTCAGATTACTGATATTACTCCTGTACTCAGAGCGTCAGCCGATACTAACAGTGACGGGGAAATAAGTGTAGCTGATGCAGTAACTTTACAGAATTACATTTTAGGAAAAATAAGTGAATTTCCGGGCGGAAACATAGCTGAATACTGATTTGAAGAAAACGGAGGCAGTTCTTATGAATTGCCTCCATTATTTATGTACTTTATATTTTTCGATACAGGAAATTCAGTCAAAATTGGGTTTCCAAAGGGAGCAGGCTCCCTTTGGCAGGGGGGTGCATTGCCCTCCAACACTTTTACCCCAATATTACTTCTTTGTTTCTTTCTCAATCCACACCTTTGCGGTGTCAAGAGCCTCGTAAAGACCGCAGTCGAACCTTGCATTTCTTATACAAGCCTCCAAAGGATTGAGTTTGGGGTCAGTTGACATAAGAATAATCTGTACCCTGTCAGTAATGTCAATACCGTCTGAGTTTTTAGAAGAAAGTATCTTTATCTGAGCTACAACGGGGTCTGACATATAGCCGTAATAAATCATGTTGCCGTTTCTGACAAGCGGGTAGCCCTTATAGCAGTAAAATTTCTCATTCATTTGATAATCCTCCTTATTTCCATGTAGTTACATATTCTTCTCCTGTATTTATTCTTGCTGTATTGTCGATAAGTGTTTCAACGTAAGACTTGGCACAAAGATACCTGCTTTCACCGTTTATTACAATCAGGGAAGTAAGAGCAGTATTGTCATAAAAGTCAATTTTCCAGTTCTTTTTCGTGTACGAGTCAGTAAACTCAACAGTAACCATAGGTTCGCTGTCAGGTATTTCACTGCCGAGTGCAAACTCCTCCGCATAGGCTGAAACGAGGAAACTGTAAAACGACCTGTATCTTTCGCTGTCAAAGACTTCACCGTTTTTTGTTACGTCAAAGTCAACTGCTCTGAGGGCTGTTTTTTCTTCTGTACCCTCTTTCTGCTTTATTTCAAACTTTTCTTCTGTTCCGTTACTGCACTTTATACTGAGTTCGGGAATATTCCATACATAAGTACCGATTATTATTCTTGATGCGATGTCAATGGGAAGTACCTCTACCCACCTTGCGTTTTCGGTTTTTACTGTATATATTATATTGCCACCTTCAAGCATTGCGTAACAGCATTTTTCGTTGTCGTCATTGTAAAATGGTTCACTTAATAAAAGTACGTAAGTTTTGCCTGTATTGCACTCCATAGTAACAGTACAGAAAGGACTTTCAAGACCTGCCTGAGCTATATCCGACTCTTTGCAGTGTACTGCGAAGAATCCGGTTGATTCAAGTCCGAACATACCGTTTGTAATGTCCTGAGAGCGTTCGACAGTAAGGTAAGCCTCGACAGGTTCAACCATTACATGAGTAGCGGAAGTACCGCCTGTGTACTTGCTGTCACTGCTTTTCAGGTCGTATTTGAGAAGTATATTGTAGTCTATGTCCTCACGTTCTATTTTAAGGCTGTTTATTATGGGGTAAGTATCCTCTGAGGGTTCTTCAAGTATCACCTTGCTTATAAAGTCGGTTACAGGTGTCTGGTACTTTTCTGCAATTGCAGATGATATTGTGTATACCGTACTTTCACCGTCAATCATAACGTAAGTTGCTGAATTTGCAGGTGCTTTGTCACCTATAAGGAATTTTCCCTTACTGCCTGACTGGAATTTTACTTCAACTTCTGCCTGAGGGCTGTCAAGACCGAATTTTTTAGTATCAGTACAGTTTTCTTCAATAAGGCTTGCAGTAAGTTCAGAGGCATTGTGAGCGAGAGTACCTACTGCCGAAGTATCGAGAGGGACATCTTTATAGCCGTCAATAGTATATGTGGCAGAATCCTCCTCAGTTGCAGGCGTATCAATAATTATACGGTACTTTCCGTCAGTATTGCTTACCGTCATTTCCTTTACTTCGCCTATTCCGTTTTCGGTATTCTGGTCTTTGAGGAGGAGTACCTCATTTTCCTGTGATGATGAGGTGCTTTCTTCCGCCTGACCGTTTTCAGTATCAGTATTTTGTTTTTCGGGTGCAGTAAGTTTAAGTGCAAGAAGTCCACCGCCGAGTACTGCAACAGCAGTACTCAGCCCTATAATTCCCTTTACTGAATTTTTCATTTGTTTCTTCTCCTTATGAGTACGCCTATACCGACAACTGCTACGATTATCGGAATGGTGTAGACAGTTACAAGTCTTATTCCGCTTACTTCCTTTGCAGTAGGTGCGATTACTGCCTGTTGGAGAGCCTTTTCAGGTATAACGGCATTAGCCTCTTTGCCTGTCATGGTATTTACCATAGCAATTATTACGTTTGCGTTGTTGTAGGTATTAGTCTGTTCAAGGAGTGTATTGTAAAGCATAAACGGACTTCCTATTACAAGCAGAGAGCTTGAATGTCTTTCAAGTCCTATACTCGTTTCCTTTTTAGCTATTGCCACACCGTTTTTTACTCCCTTTTCACTGGTTTTGTCCTTTTCGATAAGGCTTGTAGTGTAAGCACTGTCATAGGACTGCAATACTGCATTTGCTACATTGTCATTGTTTTTGGTGAGTATAGTTATTTCCTTTGTAAGAGGCGATATAATAGGGAGTGTTTCATTAGGGAGTGTTCCTACTGCGTCCTTGTCAGCGATATTGAGTGCGAGGTAGGTATTTTTTTGCAGTGAAAGTCCTACATCTACCCAGTGTTCGTCATCGAGTATTACTGAATCTTCTACTTTTATATTCCAGTCAGCGAGAAATTCGGTAAAATTGGGCATATCATCTGAAAGGAGTGCGGGAACGGGTACATAAATCATATTTTTGTCGTAGTTTCCGCTGTTGTAAAGGAAGTCGCCTATTTTTCCTATTATGTCACCATTGAGGTCGTAGGACAGCATGGGTATTACGAGAAGGTCGTAGTCATCGGGATTGAGTTCGTCAGTGGCTATGTCGATGTCTGTGCAGTCGTAGCCGTTTTTCGAGAGGAATTTAGTAAAGTTAGATGCTATTCCCTCATACGAATTTCCGCATATTGACTCACCGTTCATAGTCATTGCTACTGCTGTTCTTATGGGGTTGGAGTCGGTAACACTGAGTATTGCCGATGTTATTGTACTTTCTCCTACAAAGTTCATTGAAAGGCTGGTATTGGAGCTTGTAGAGTCAGGCTGAATCATTCCGACTATATCGTCCTGAGATATTACCTTTACTCTGCCCGAATCGCCTTTTTCAGAGAATACTACTATACTGCCCTCTGAAATTTCACCGCTGTAATACTTTCTGTACTTTGCTATGAGTTCAGGGTCTTTATTCATGTCAACATACTTTACTTTTACACTGCCTTTGCCGTTATTGGCGTGCATTTCGTAGTTTTCGAGTATATTCGGAATCATTTCAAAAGGCATATCGACATCTGCATTGTAGTAGTAACGCATCATCTGCTTGTAGTAAGTACCCATTGACTTGAAGTCGTCCTTAGCAAAAGTTACCGTTATTTCTACGTCCTGATTAAGATTTTTGAGTGCATTTATTGACTCGTCAGAAAGTTCGTATCTTTTGTCGGGAGTTATATCAATTTTTATGGGTGAGCGTTCTGAAACAGCGTTTACCATCAGGTTGACTATTATTACAAGTACGATTACAAGTACTACGGTAACGAATGACATTGAGCCGTATTTGAGTTTTTTCAGGTTTTTTTCAGGCTTTACCGCCTTTGCTGTACTTTCGTCAGCGGATTGTCCGTCAGTATTTTTTGATTTTTCTTCTTTTGACATCTTTTCTACCTCCGTTAGATTATTTCTATAAATGAGCATAATTTGTCATATACGTTCATTTATAGTCGGTTTAGCCCCATCTGCGTTTTTCAAGTACTCTTACGGTAAAGAAGTTGAAAAGGAAAGCGGTGCTTACAAAAAATACGATACTGGGAAGGCTGAATATTCCCTGAGTAAATTCAACGTATCTCGAATAGAAAGAGAGTGAAAGAATGAGGTTCTTTATACTCTCATTGTCTACTTTTGAGGCGAAAGAGTCGAAAAGGTAAAGTACGAAAAGGGCGAGCATACTTGCAACTGCCGAAGCCATCTGGTTTTCGGTAAGTGAGGATATGAATATTCCTACTGCAATGAATGCAGAGCCGAGAAAAAGCATACCGAAGTAATTTCCTATGAGGGTTGACCATACTACGTTTCCGAGTATGCTGAGAATGAAAGCGTACACAAATACTATGCTTTCAGCTATTATGAAAAGTGTAAGACCTGCGAAGTACTTTCCGAGGACTATATCCCACAGTCCGACAGGGGCAGTAAGCAGACCCTGGTCAGTTCTGTTCTTTTTTTCCTCACTCATAAGACGCATGGTAAGTATAGGAATGAGGAAAAGAACTATAATAAACATACTGCTGAAAAGCGGTGATGTATCAGTTCTTCCCGAAAGTATTACACCGCTGTAAAAGAAGTAGCCTGAGAGCAGGTAGAACACCGAAAGAAAGACGTAAGCAACGCCCGATATAAAAAATGCTCCCATTTCACGCCTGTATATTGCACCCATTACTCATTTCCTCCGTCACTTTCAATTTCTTTTGACTCCTTGTCCGACCGGGTTTCAGCAGGAGAAGATTCTTCAAGGTTTATTCTTATCTTAGGGCTGTCTGCTGACTTTCCGACAAGAGCATCACCTGTTGTAATTCTCATGAATATATCTTCAAGAGTGAGGTCTGAGAGTTGGAGCATAAGGAGATTCCAGCCATTTTTTCTGCAAAGTTCGTTTATGGCACGTCTTGCGTCAGTATTTTCATCAGTTTCCACATCATAGTCATAGATACCCTTTTCCCTCTCCATATCGGCACGGACATACTTTATACCGCTAATGCCTTTAAGAGCTTTTACTATTTCGTCCTTGTCGGCAGTAGTTCCGGTAGCACCCTCAATTCGGAGGGTCATTCTGTGTTCATTGGTGAGTTTGGCAGAAATTTCCTCTGCTGTACCGTCAACAGCGACCTCACCCTTGTTTATAATTATTATTCTGTCGCATACTGCCTGTATTTCAGGAAGAATGTGGGAGGAGAGTATAACAGTATGTTTTTTTCCGAGTTTTTTTATGAGAGTTCTTATTTCAATAATCTGATTTGGGTCAAGACCGACAGTAGGCTCATCGAGAATAAGTACAGGGGGGTTATTGATAAGAGCCTGAGCAAGACCTACTCTCTGCCTGTAACCTTTTGAAAGGTTTTTTATAATTCTTCCCCTTACGTCAGTTATTCTGCAAAGACTGCACACTTCTTTGAGGTGAGCCTTTCTGGGAAGCTTGCACTTTTTTAGGTCATATACAAAGCTGAGGTACGCTTCAACGGTCATATCGACGTAAAGCGGAGGTATTTCGGGCAGGTAGCCTATATAGGACTTTGCTTTCTTAGGTTCTTCAAGAATGTCTGCGCCGTTTACCAGTATTTGTCCTGATGTTGAGGAAATATAGCCCGTAAGCATATTCATGGTTGTTGACTTTCCTGCACCGTTCGGACCGAGAAAGCCAAGTATTTCACCCTCCTCAACCTTGAAGCTGATGTTGTTTACGGCTTGTTTTTCACCGTATTTTTTACTGAGATTCTTAACCTCTATCATTTATTATGCTTATCCTCCTTTTACTGTTATATTAATTTACTGTGGGGAAACAAAGTTTCCCCACAAAAAACAGTAATTTACAATTATAATAGTAATATTCATGTGTGATAAAAAAGTGAAAAAAATACGAATTTTATATTATATTTTATGCTTTTTTATTAAACTTATTGTGAAATGGGCAAACTTTCCCCCGCCTTCTGCCAAAGGGTAAAGCTGTTTTGAAACTCAATTTAAAAATAATTGCATAGATTGTTTTGCAGGGGCGAACAGTGTTCGTCTGCAAGTTTACATAAATTTATAGTTTGTCGAATCCATTGTATATTTTGGATTTTTCAATATCTTCCGAAATCTGCGTGCGGAGTGCATCGAGTGAGCTGAATTTTCTTTCAGGACGTATAAACTCACCGAATTTTACTTCTATATCTTTTCCGTAAAGGTCACCTGAAAAGTCAAGCAGGTGAGTTTCAGCAAGCGGAAGGCGTTCGCCCTCAACAGTAGGCTTTACACCGACATTTGTAATTGACCTGTACTTTTTTCCTTCTGCAAGAGTAACAGTAGAGTAAACTCCGAATCTGGGTACAAGCTGACCCTGAGCGTAAAGCTGATTAACAGTCGGGAAATTGATAGTTCTGCCTATCTGATTGCCGTGAACGACTTTGCCGTACAGTACATACTCAGTGTTGCTGAGTGAAGATATTTTGCCGTTTCTTAGAATATCCCTGAATTTTTCGGACGAAAAGCAGTCCTCCCCCAGACTTGCAACACTTACATGAAATCCGTATTTTTTGCCGAAAGACTTTAATTCTCCGATACCACATGAAGCGTCCCTGCCAAAACGGAAATTTTCACCGCATACTACAATATCAGTATTCATAATGCCTTTGAGTATCTTTTCCGCAAATTCCTCACCCGACATATTCTGTACTTTGTCAAAATCGGGGGAGAGTACGTACTTTATACCGTCACTTTCAAGAAAATGAAGCTTCTGTTCGTTGGTGTAGATGTATTCAAGGGGTTTGCCGTGTTTGAATTTTACCGATTCTGTACGGAATGTAAAAACAGCAGGAATGGTATTGCCCCACACCGTGTGAGAGCGTACTTTCCTCATAATAAGCTTGTGACCTTCGTGAATCCCATCGAAAAGTCCGAGTGCAACAGCAGTTTTTTCCTGAATTTTATCATTCAGTGTTATTTCAGTCACTTTACCACCTCACACAAGATTTTTGCCTACTCTGAGTACACCATTAAGGAAGTCAGCCTTTGCAGTACCCATGAATGAACCGCTGAAATCGTACACAGCGTAGTCAGAAACGTCTGATTTTATATTGTGTACCCTTTCGAGGTCGAGTTTTACACCGTTTTTGTACATTCTTGTCTGAACCTCATTGAGTTTTAGTCTGTTCATTTTTTCAAATACTCTTTCAACGGGGAGTATAAGGCTTTCAAGGTGATTTTCGTCCTTAGCTTTCTGTACTTCGTCAAAAGTATAACATTCTTCGAGAAGAAAACCTGATGAGGAAGTTCTTACAAGACTTGTCATGATACCTCCGCAACCGATTTTTTCACCTATATCATTTATAACAGTGCGTACATAAGTACCTTTTCCGCAGTCTATTTTAAGAGTTCCCTCACGTTTTTCACTGTCGTACTCACTTAATATTACTGACATTATTTCAGTTTCTCTGGGAGTTCTTTCTACTTCAATACCCTTTCTTGCGAGGTCATAAAGTCTTTTGCCGTCAATCTGCACTGCCGAGTACATAGGGGGAATTTGCAGTATTTTTCCTGTAAATTGTGGGAGTACCGAGCATATAAGGTCTTTTTCAACAGCCATGTCAGAAACGTGGACTATATTTCCTGTAATATCCTGAGTATCAGAACTCACACCCAGTTTAAATCCTGCAATGTAAGACTTTGTATTGTCAGGCATTATGTCGCACGCTTTTGTAGCACTGCCTGCAAATACCACTAATACTCCCGTAGCCATAGGGTCGAGAGTACCGCCGTGTCCGAGTCTTTTCATTTGGAGTATTCCACGGAGTTTTGCAATAACATCAAAGGAAGTGAAGTCAGCAGGCTTGTTTATGCAAAGTATTCCGTTCATTGAATCGCCCTTTTTACTGCTTCCACAAGTACTTTTTTAATGTCATCAAGAGAGCCTGTCATTGAACAGCCTGCCGCCTTTGCGTGACCGCCTCCGCCCAGTGTTTCGCATATTGCCGATACGTTTACCTTGTCTGCTGAACGGAATGATATTTTGTAGTCGTTTTCTCTTTCCCTGATAAATATTCCTACCTCTGCACCCTTGCACTGGATAGTAATAGGAGCTATACCTTCGAGTTCCTCCATAGGAATCCCCAGATTTTCTCTCATTTCACTGGTAACAGCAGCTATATAGAGTTTGCCGTCGAGGTAGCTTTCCATTACGTTTACTACCTGACTTTCGAGTTTTACTCTTGCAGGAGTTTTTATCTCAAACATTTCACGGTTTATCTTATAGAAGTCAATGTCATAAGTTCTCATCATTTCGGCTACTATTTCATGAGTACGTGGGGTAGTGCAGTCGTACCTGAAACAGCCTGAATCGGTAGCCATGCCGGTATAGAGGGCAGTAGCGCAGTGTTTTGTTATTTTTACTCCCATGTACTTGGCAAGGTCGTAGATGATTTCGCAGGCAGCGGTTGCGTGTTCTCTCAAAAGAGTTTTTTCGGCGTAGTTTTTGTTTGAGATGTGGTGGTCAATACAGAGCTGTACCTTGTTTCCGTAGATTTCCTCGTATCTTCCCATAAGCTGGGTATCGGCAATGTCTACTGCAATAACTGACTGTGGTTCAAAGTCATCGCCTGCACCGGCTGAGGTTATGAAGTCGTACCTCTGAGGGAACTTGTCATGGCAGACGACTCTGCTTCTTATGCCAAGTTCTTGAAGAATGTCCTTTACTGCAAAGCCGGCTCCCACACAGTCGCCGTCAGGGTTTCTGTGAGTTATTATAACTGCGTCACGGCAGTTTCTTAGAAAAGTTTCTGCTTCACTGAATCCTATATACATAAATTTCACCTCGGTTATTATTTCGCAGTAATACTTTTACGGGGGGACAAAGTCCCCCCGTACCCCTCCTGACGGAGGGGGAGAATGATTTTCAGTCAAGAAGGTTACTGAGTTTCTTGCTTATCTCAGCACCTCTTTCTATTGAGTTATCTGCAATAAAAGTGAGTTCAGGAGATTTACGCATTTTAAGGCGGTGAAAGAGTTCTCTCCTTATAAATCCCGATGCACTTTTAAGTCCCTGTACTGACTGGTCAGTTTTTTCCATTCCGTACATACTTGAAACGTATACTTTACATGATGACATATCGCCTGAGAGGTCGGCTCTCACAACAGTGAGCATGGGGTCTATTCTGGGGTCTTTAAGTTCCCTCAATATAGCTGTAAGTTCTCTTTTTATATCCTCTGCCATACGGCTGTTCTTGAAATTGGGCATAATAAAATCCTTTCAAAACGGGGAAACACTTTTAAATACTGACCGTGAAACCTGCCCCTTTTACTTCCGTCATTGAGCAATTTCCGTCAGGAGAATCACTGCCGTTTTCATCAGCAGTAAAAAAGCCGTTCATTACAATTTCCCCGAATAAGTTATTTTTCTGTTCTTTCGGCTTAGATTCTTCAATGTTGCTGTCGGGTAAGTTATCGGATTCCGACTCGGTGTAGTATATTTCATCGTACTTGCAGTATTCCGGTTCAAGTTCAGTATCCCTGACGGGCATACCTGTAATGTCAGAAATATCTTCCGTGTCAGGTTCTTCCTCTACACTGCACTCTCCTGAGACTATTTTTTTTACTGACTCGAAAAAATATATGTCCATAGGACCAAAGGCTTCCCATTGGAGTGCTTCGTTGCAATACTGTATCATATCAGCATTGCTCATTCTGCTGTTGTCCATAGCAATGACCCCCTTTATAATAGACTTCTTGTGAAACAAGTACGCTGATATCGGGGGACGCTGTCCCCCGAACCCTTATTTTAATTTCGAGTACGCAACGCTTTGAGCCTTGACACACTCACTCAAAAATCAAAGATTTTTTCGTTCGTTTGTGTCAAGTGCGTTGCGTACTCAGGACAAAGGGAACAAGTTCCCTTTGGAAACCCAATTTTAAAATTAAGATAAATTGAGTAATTTTTGCAGGGGCGAACCAATATGTTTGTCTGCAAATTTATAATTTGCTCAACTCACGATACTTTTGTATCAGTACAGGCTTCTGCCGAACGAGGTCAGCAGAAACCACTGTACATTAAATCAGTCCTCACGGTACTCCTCAACGACGTAAGCCTCGAATACATCGCCTTCTTTTACGTCACTGAACTTTTCAAGGCTTATTCCGCACTCATAGCCCTCAGCTACTTCCTTTGCATCGTCCTTGAATCTTTTCAGACCTGCGATTTTGTCGTCAGCAATGATAATACCGTCACGCACTACTCTTATCTGACAGCCTCTGGTGATTTTGCCGTTGAGTACATAGCTTCCTGCTACCATTCCGACGTTTGAAATCTTGTATACCTGACGTACTTCTGCACGTCCCATTTCCACTTCACGGAATTTAGGAGCGAGCATACCCTTCATAGCGGTAGTAATTTCCTCAATAGCGTCATAGATGATTCTGTAAAGTCTGATGTCAACGCCGTCACGCAAAGCACTTTCGGCAGCAACGGGGTCAGGTCTTACATTAAATCCTACTATTATTGCGTTTGAAGCATTTGCAAGCATTACGTCGCTTTCTTTTACTGCTCCTACTGCACCGTGTATAACCTTTACTCTTACTTCGTTGTTGGAAAGTTTTTCAAGTGACTGCTTTACAGCCTCAACAGAACCCTGAACATCAGCTTTTACAATAATCGGGAGTTCTTTTATTTCGCCCTCAGCAATCTGACTGAAAAGGTTGTCGAGAGTAACTTTTCTGTAAGCGTTGAACTGTTCCTGTTTAGCCTCATGTTTTCTCTGCTCAACGAGTTCACGTGCAAGTCTTTCGTCCTCTACTGCGTTGAATATGTCGCCTGCACTGGGTACTTCTGCAAGACCTGTGATTTCGACAGGTACGGAAGGACCTGCGGTTTTTACAGTTCTTCCCTTGTGGTTAGTCATTACTCTTACTCTGCCGACTGCTGTGCCTGCAATAATGATGTCACCCTGTTTGAGAGTACCGTTTTGTACGAGCAGTGTAGCGATAGGACCTCTGCCTTTGTCGAGGCGGGCTTCAATTACAGTACCCTTAGCGAGTCTTTCGGGGTTTGCCCTGAGTTCCTTTACTTCTGCTATAAGGAGAACGTCTTCAAGGAGTTCGTCAATGCCCTCGCCGGTTTTAGCGGATACGGGTACGCACATTACGTCACCGCCCCACTCCTCGCATACTATGTCGTACTTTGTAAGTTCTTCCTTTACTCTGTCGGGATTTGCACCCTCTTTATCCATTTTGTTTATAGCTACTATTATTGAAGTGCCCGCAGCTTTTGCGTGGTTTATGGACTCAACTGTCTGAGGCATTATTCCGTCGTCGGCAGCTACTACAAGTATAGCTATGTCGGTTACGTTAGCACCTCTTGCACGCATAGAGGTAAAAGCCTCGTGTCCGGGGGTATCGAGGAATGTTATGTCCTGACCGTTTACCTTTACCTGATAAGCACCTATATGCTGAGTAATACCGCCTGCTTCGCCGTCTGCAACGTGAGCGTGTCTTATGCGGTCGAGAATAGAAGTTTTACCGTGGTCAACGTGACCCATTACAACTACTACGGGACAGCGTGGGGTGAGGTTGGTGTCATCGTCGTCAGTATCGTCGATAAGACGTTCTTCAATGGTGACTATTACTTCCTTTTCTACCTTTGCACCCATTTCTTCTGCAATGAGAGAAGCGGTATCGAAGTCAATTTCCTGATTTATGGTAGCCATTACTCCGAGACTCATAAGTTTCTTGATTACGTCAGTAGCAGTAGCTTTAAGACGTGTAGCGAGTTCGCCTACTGTGATGTTTTCGGGAATCAGTACTTTAAGCTGTTGTTTTCTTGCTCTTTCGAGTTCAAGTCTTTTGAGTTTTTCGGTTTCAGTTTCTTTCTTTGAATACTGCTGACGGGTTCTCTGAGCTGACTTCTGATTTATTTTCTGCTTTTTTGACGAGTAATTGTCATTTTTGTGCTTGTTTGCAGGAGCTATCTGTTCATAGCGTTCATTGTACTTGTCGAGGTCAACATAGCTTCCTCTTGTATCTACTGTACGTCTTTGAGTAGATGTCTGAGCGGTTTCGGAACTGAATGAAACGTTAAGTTTAGTACGTTCTCCTCTGTCCTGAGCCTTAGCCTGTTCTTTTTTCTTTTGTTTTTTTGTACCCTGCCTGTTCTGTTCGGCTGACGGGTTTTCCTTTACGGCAGGAGCGGAAACTTCTTCACTTTTTTCTGTTTTTTCATTGTATACGGTCATTTTTATGTTCTTGGCAGGTTCGGACTTGTTTTCCTGCTTTTTATTTTCCTGCAAGGTTTTTTTGGAGTCCTTGCGGAAGTCCTTTGAGTCTTTTCTGTCGTCTTTTCTGAAATCTTTCTTGTCGTCATGCTTCTGACCCTTTTCAGATTTTTTCTGAGGATTTTTCTTGTCCTTCTGGAAATTCTTTGAGGGTCTGGGGTCATTCTGCGACCTGAAATAGTCGTCAAAAGACTTCACTTCATTTGCTTTTGAGTAGTGTTCAAGAAGCATATTCATTTCGTTTTCAGTGAGATTAGTGGCAGTTTTCTTTTTAGTGTCGCCTTTTGAGGCAAAAAAGTCGATAATTTCCTGTGCTGAAACGTTCAAATCCCTTGCAGCGTCACTTAATTTTATTTTTCTGTTCATAATACCTCCGATTATCTGCCGTAAAAGTTACGGCTGTTCTGATGTATACCCGATTATCTGCCTGAAATTTTCATAAATCCGTCAGCAAAATTCTTGTCGCACACGGCGGTAACGGCAACGTTTTTACTGAAAAGCCTGCCTGTCTGTTCTTTTGAAAGACCCGTTTCTATAACAGGCACGCCGTATTCAGTGCAGACAAAATTTACCTCTTTAACGGTTTTTTCCGAAGCGTCAGACGAAATAAGCACACAGAAAGCCCTGCCGTTTTTTACTGCGTCGCATACGCTGTCGAATCCTTTTACGGTTTTGCCAGCCTTTATACATACAGAGAGCAGGTTTTCAAACTTCTTCTGCGGTGTTTTCTGCGGTACTGAGTTCATCTGCTATCACCCCGTAAATACTTTCGTCTATTCTGCATGAGAACGTCTTTTCGAGTCTGTGTGACTTTACTGCTTTTGCAAGACATTCTCTGTTCGGGCATATATATGCACCTCTGCCCGATTTTTTGCCTGTGGCATCGAGTGAAATTTCACCTTCGGGCGATTTTACTATTCTTATGAGTTCTTTTTTGGGTTTCTGTTCACTGCAACCCATACACATTCTCATGGGTATTTTTTTAGGTTTCATGGATTACTCTCCGTCTGTCTGGGCAGTTTCAGCAGGTGACTCTGTATTCTGGTCAGTTTCGTTCAGAGTTTCAGTATTTTCGCTCTGTACTTCACTGTTTTCGCCTGACTGAATTTCGGTTGCAGTAGTATCTGCTGACTGTTCTTCACTGATTTCCTTAGCGGGAGCAGGTTCTACGGACTTGAAGTCCGGGCTCATTTCGGGAGCCTCCTCACCTGTTACGGTATCGAACTGAGATTTTATGTCAATTCTGAACCCTGTGAGTTTTGCAGCGAGTTTGGCGTTCTGACCCTTGTTTCCGATAGCGAGTGAGAGCTGATTGTTGGGTACTACTACTGTACACTGGTTTTCTTCTCTCGATGTGATTACTGTTTTGAGTACTTCCGCAGGTGCGAGGGCTTTTGCGATAAATTCCTCAGTTACGTTACTCCAAGGAATAATGTCTATTTTTTCGCCGTTAAGCTCATCTACAACGGCAGTTATTCTCGAACGCCTTGCACCTATGCACGCACCGATTGCGTCTACATTGGGGTCTTTTGACCATACTGCCATTTTAGTTCTGGAACCTGCCTCACGGGATATTGCTTTTATTTCTACTATTCCGTCATATATTTCGGGTACTTCGAGTTCAAAGA
>Ga0326511_10001208_pt1 | contig 21761 bp, 16 predicted proteins | sample 0_2496_0518_D_FD_203701 | JGI IMG/M metagenome (GOLD analysis project Ga0326511, IMG submission 203701) | Bovine rumen microbial communities from UC Davis, California, United States - 0_2496_0518 | ecosystem: Host-associated > Mammals > Digestive system > Stomach > Rumen | place: USA... | reverse complement strand
GAACTGACTCCGAAGCCCTGAGATTCAGCCGTTTCAATATCCGCACCGTCACCGTTTCCGCCGAGGGTGGATTCTCTTGTTCCGATGCCTAAGAATAATGCATAGACCATTTCCCTGTTTTCCTGTCCGAGACGGACGGAAATCAAATCCCAGTGTTCGTCAATTTCTTTATATAATGCATATTTTACTTCCTGAACGCTCATAGCATGATTCAATGCTCTGATTTCCTGTGTAGAAGCATCGGCAGGGGTGAAGCGTTCGCCGTAATTGAACGGATTTCCGACCCCTTCGGTCTGTACATCCCGAGCGGTATCGTGAGCGATTTCAGAGCTTTCTGCAAAAACAGGCAGTGTCTGCACTGCAAACACTGCCCCCAGCAGAACAGCAGAAATTTTTACAAGAATTTTCTTTCTGATGTTCATAATTATTTCTCCTTATACATGATAGATTCTGTTGCTTAACAATCTTTTTTCAAACTCGTCATGTGGCAGAGGCTTATCAAATAAAAAGCCCTGTGCCATATTGCAGTGAATATTTCTGAGAAATTCGGCCTGTTCTTTAGTTTCCACGCCTTCAGAAATGATTTCAAGCTGTAAATCCCGTACCATATGGACAATATTCTGAATAATAATCTTATCGCTGACAGCATCCGGAATTTCGAGTGCGATTTTATCAACAAAAGATTTATCTAATTTAATCACATCCATATGAAATTCACGGAGCATATTCAGCGAAGAAAAACCTGTACCGAAATCATCAATTGAAGTACAGATACCGTAATCACGCATTTTCTGTAAAAAATCAAGCATAGCGACACGGTCTTTTGCACCTGACATTTCTGTGAGTTCAATTTCGATATAACGGCTTTCAATATCATAATTCTGCATGATATTCAGAATTTCTTCTGCTAAGAAAGGATTTCTGAGATGTTGCTGAGAGAAATTTGTTGAAATTCTGACAGGCTCGATTCCCATATCAATCCATCGGCGAAGATCGGAACAAACTTTTTCAAAGACATAAAAATCCAGATTGCAGACAGTACCCTCCCGTTCGAGAACAGGAATAAAATCCATCGGCGGAACAAGTTTTTCATGATGATACCAGCGGACAAGTGCTTCACAGCCGCATAGTTTCTGATTTTCCAGCAGAACTTTCGGCTGATAGTAGACTAAAAATTCGTTATCGGCAAGAGCTTTCGGGAAAAGCTGAGAAATCTGCTTGTCATGCATGATTTTTTCCATCATATAAGGCGCATACCAGAGCTGATCAACACCCTTTCCGGAATGTTTGACTTCATTCAGAGCAACTGTTGCAAAATCCATTGCATCACTGATATTATCATTTTCATTAATCCGATAAATTCCGACATTAGCTGAAATCCGGTAAGTTCTGTGACTGTTTTCGTAAGGAATTGTAATCGGCACTTCATGCAGGAAGCGCAAAAACAGCTGAGTGCGTTCTTTACGGATCAGAACGAAAAAATTATCTCCGCCGGGACGGGAAATTTTCTCTTTCGGAAGTAGAAAGCCTTGCAGTGTATGGCAGTATTTGATTAAAATCTCATCGCCTTTTTTCTGACCGACAGTCTGATTGATATATTTGAAATTTTTCAGATTCAGGAACAGTCCGTCATATTTGACAAGCTGATTCTGACTTTTCAGTTCTGTTCCGTAGACAGTCATTCCCCGCCCGTTCAAAGCACTTGTCAGAAAATCGCATGTGCTGACTTTAGAGAGCAACTGTCCCATTCTGATTCGTCCGAAACGGACAAACATGCATTCCAGAAAAAAATGGATTTCTTTTTTTTCATCTTCCGTCCAGACATAATTTCTTTCCGAAGCCGTACTCAGAACACAGATTCCCTCTTCAGGAGTAAGAAACTCCACACGCCAGATTTTTTCAGAATCATAATCAGAACTATAAACTTCGGCATTGATATGTTTTCCATGAGGAGCAAGGGAATTCGGCGGAGCGTTCAGATGAACAGCAAGATACCCCATATGCATTTCTTTGGCCAGCGGAATAATTTCTTTAGAAATGTTTTTGCTGAGTGCATCTATTGTTTTATAATTCTGATTAATCAAATGAAAAAAGCGAAAATATGCCTCACTACAGATACGATATTTTTTTGCTTCATTCTCCTGATTTGTATTCAAAACGCATACCTCCGCATATTTTTAATCCAAGTCTTCACCTGTTTTTATTATTTTATCACATAACTATGAATATGTCAAGATATTTTTTTATTCTGATCTGTGAAAAACCTCTTGACAAATTCTGATTTTTGTAGTATAATATAACATATACTTACAAATGCAATGACGGGAAAAAAATTTCAGATTTTCTGTTTGCAGAGAGCTGTCGTCCGGTGCAAGACAGCAGCAGAACTGAAACATAACTCCTCCCTGAGCAGATGTGCCGAATCGTTTCAAGTAAGCACATACGGGTTCTCCCGTTACAGAGATATGTATTTTTTCAGATACAGAAAGCGGATGTGTTTTTTCAAATCACATCAATAAGAGTGGTACCGCGGAGTTTACTCTTCGTCTCTTTTATGTCACAGGGGTGGCATGAAAGAGCTTTTTTATTTTCAAGAAAGGCGGATTTTTATTATGAAAAATTATCAGAAATACACAAGACAGTACTTCCCTGTCAAAAATGCTCCTATGAGATGGACTCAGAAAGAATATATCGACAAAGCTCCTGCATGGTGCAGTGTCGATCTGCGTGACGGTAATCAGGCTCTGATTATTCCCATGAGTCTGGAAGAAAAACTTGAATTTTTTAAATTACTGGTCAAGATCGGCTTTAAAGAAATCGAAGTTGGTTTTCCGGCGGCTTCTGAAACAGAATATGAATTCTGCCGTGCTCTGATCGAACAGGATTTAATTCCGGATGATGTCACAATTCAGGTTCTGACGCAGTCCCGTGAGCATATTATTGCCAAGACTTACGAGGCTCTGAAAGGCTGTAAACATGCGATTGTGCATTTATATAATTCTACTTCCGTGGCACAGCGTGAACAGGTATTCAGAAAAAGCAAGCAGGAAATTATTGATATTGCTGTATTCGGTGCGAAACTCTGCAAAGAATACAGAGACAAAACAGAAGGCAATTTCCAGTTTGAATATTCTCCGGAAAGTTTTACCGGCACAGAACCGGAATTTGCTGCTGAAATCTGCAATGCTGTGATCGACATCTGGCAGCCCTCTGAAAATGATAAAGTTATTATTAATCTGCCTGTTACTGTTTCGCATTCTATGCCGCATATCTATGCAAATCAGGTCGAATATATGAATGATCATCTCAAGAACAGAGAAAATCTGATTATCTCTCTGCATCCGCATAATGACAGAGGCTGTGCTGTTGCTGATACAGAACTCGGCTTACTCGCCGGCGGTGACCGTGTAGAAGGTACTCTGTTCGGAAACGGCGAAAGAACAGGCAATGTTGATATTGTCACTCTGGGTATGAATATGTTCTCACAGGGAGTCGATCCGGAACTTGATTTCTCTAATATGCCTGAACTCACAGAACTCTATGAAAGAGTCACCAGAATGCAGGTCTATGATCGTCAGCCTTACAGTGGAAAACTCGTCTTTGCGGCATTCAGCGGCTCTCATCAGGATGCAATTGCAAAAGGCATGAAATATCGTGAAGAACATGACCCGAATCACTGGAATGTTCCTTATTTGCCGATTGACCCGACTGATGTCGGAAGAGTCTATGAAGCTGATGTAATCAGAATCAACAGTCAGTCCGGCAAGGGCGGTATCGGCTATCTGCTTGAAACGCAGTTCGGTCTGGATTTACCGAAATCCATGCGTGAAGAAGTGGGCTATCTGGTCAAGGGCGTTTCTGATCATGCTCATAAAGAACTGCTTCCCGATGAAGTTCATGAAATCTTCGTGAACACTTATGTAAATATCAGAAAACCTCTTGAATATCAGGAAATTCATTATGTTCAGAAGCATAACGATCAAACTTTTATACAGGCATCTCTGACACTCACACAGGACGGCGAAGCCTATACAATCAAATCTGATGGTGCAAGCGGTCGCCTGGATGCGGTCAGCAATGCCCTGAAAGCCTTTACCGGAATCAGATTCACAGTACAGACCTATAATGAACACGCTCTGACTGCTACTTCTGAATCCGAAGCGGCCGCTTATGTTTCGATCAAGGCAGATGATAAAATCTACTGGGGTGTCGGCATCAAGAAAGATATTTCTGAGGCCTCTGTTGCGGCTCTGTTCAGTGCCCTCAACAGATGCATGAACGACAGAAAATAATCAGAAAGGATTTGCTGATTTCATGATAACAAGCATCAATCTGCAAGGCACATGGCAGTTTTTCGCTGATGAAGATCAGAAATATTCTGTTCCGCCGGAAAATTTTTCAGATACGATTCAGCTTTCCGGTACGACTGCGACAAATCATAAGGGAAATTATAATACCAAAAAAGAAACGGGCTGTCTGACTGAATTATATCCCTATTCCGGAAATGCGTGGTTTCAGAAAGAAATCACGCTTCCGGAAAGCTGGGCATCCGATCAGATCGCACAGGGAGAATTATTTCTCGAACGTACCAGAATTACAAAAGTCTGGATCAACGGCGAATATCTCGGTACGGAAAACAGTCTCTGCACACCGCATCGCTATGATATTTCGCCTTATATCGGCAAAACATTGAAAATCACAATCTGTGTGAATAATACAGATTATCCGATCAAAGGCGGTCACATGACCTCTCCTGATACACAAACCAACTGGAACGGCATCACCGGAGAAATTTCTGTCAGATTATGGCGAAAAAATCATATTTCAAGAATCAAGGCGATTCCGGATTTGCAGAAACGTCAGGTAATATTCCGGTTATTTACTGATGATTCTTTCAAGCGTGTACAGATACAGGGCGAATGGTTTGACATCAATGGGAAAATTACTGATATTATCCCTCAGATGCTGGAAGTTACTCCTCAGGAAAACGGCTGTTGTGAAGCCATATTTCCGTTAAGTGATAACGCTCCTGTCTGGGATGAATATCATCCTGCACTGTGCAGATTATATTTTGCTCCGGATAGTCCCTATAGTCTGGATGATAAAACAGAAGTCTGCTTCGGTCTGACGGATTTCAAAGCTGACGGACTCGAACTCAAAAGTTATGGCAGACCTGTTTTTTTAAGAGGCAAGCATGACGGCATGATCTTCCCTCTGACCGGAGCAGCTCCGACTACTGTCGAAGAATGGCTGAAAATCTTACAGATCTCGAAATCTTACGGAATCAATCATTATAGATTTCATACCTGCTGTCCGCCGGAAGCCGCTTTCAAAGCCGCTGATCTGTTAGGCATCTATTTCGAGCCGGAACTTCCTTTCTGGGGAACTCTGCAAGCTCCTGATGAAGAGGGCTTTAACGAATCAGAACAGAATTATCTAATCTCCGAAGGCAGAAAAATTCTTGAAACGTTCGGGAATCATCCGTCTTTCTGTATGTTCTCGCTCGGGAATGAACTATGGGGAAATCCTCGCAGAATCGCCGGCATTATCGCAGAATACAAAAAATCTGAAAAAAGAATCCTGTTCACGCAGGGCAGTAATAACTTTCAGCATTTCCCTAATATTCAGCCGGAAGAAGATTTTTTTGTCGGAGTCCGGTTAAGTCATGACAGATTAATCAGAGGCTCTTACGGTTCATGTGATATGCCTTACGGTCATATTCAGGCTGAACGTCCTTCGACAATGCATTGTTATGATTCTCAGATTATTCCGGAGGCTTCTGCAATAGCAACAGATTCTGAATCCGCTCCGAAAGAAATTGAAATCCAGTACGGTACGGGAGTCAAAAAAGTACAAGTCAGTCAGACTGTTGACGGTCTGATTCCTGATAAGCCTGTGATTACTCACGAAATCGGTCAATACTGTACCTATCCGAATTTTGAAGAGATTCCTAAATATACAGGTGTGTTACGGGCTAGGAATTTTGAAATCTTCCGAGAACGTCTCGAAAAAGCCGGTATGTCTGATTTAGCTCAGGATTTCTTTACCTGTTCGGGTCAGCTTGCTGTACAGTGCTATAAAGAAGAATTAGAATCTGCTTTGAGATCAAAATATATTTCCGGATTTCAGATTCTGGATATTCAGGATTTCACCGGACAGGGTACGGCCTTAGTTGGTATCTTAGATGCTTTCATGGAAAGTAAAAAAATGATCTCTAAAAAAGACTGGAGAGGTTTTTGTTCTGATTCTGTAATCTTAGGGCAATTCCCTGATTATGTCCTGACGAATCAATTGAATATGAAAGTCTCATTACGGCATTACTCTCCGAATCCCGTCACAGAGCCGTTACAGTATGTTGTCAAGCGTGGGAATACAATTCTCACAGAGGGCGAAATTCCTGTGAATATTCATGATCAGGGATTATTTGAACTCGGTGAAATTCATCTTGATTTAAAACCTGCTTCTCATGTGCATAAAATCAAGATTACTCTGAGTCTTCCGCACACAGAGAATTTCTACAGATTATGGCAGTTCCCTGTCATTCCGATGCCGACACTCGAAAGCACGGAAAATCTGTGTATTACTTCCAATAAAACCGAGATGCTCTTCATGCTCAAACAAGGCCGGAATGTCCTGTATTTTCCGAATCATATCAGAAATAAAATTGATGGCTTTTATTGTTCTGATTTCTGGTGTTATCCGATGTTCCGAGATATTTCGCTCAGTATGGGGAAAACGATTCCGATCGGAACGCTTGGCCTGAATATTCATAAGCATCATCAGGCTTTAGGAAAATTCCGCTGTGAAAGATGGTCAACGCCTCAATGGTATGATATTGTGACTCATGCTGACTGTGCGATTCTGGATGGTCTGAAAATTCATCCGATTGTACAGATGATTGATAATTTTGATAGAAATCATAAATTAGGAATTCTGTTTGAATGCAATGTCGGTGAGGGAAAATTACTTGTCTGTACGTCCCGACTGCATGAAATTACTGACAGACCGGAAACGGCTCAGTTCGCACAGAGTCTGATTGATTATGCATCTTCCGAAGCATTCTATCCGAAAGAATCTCTGACATTTCAGCAGATTGATGAGTTATTATAAAAAATCAGAAATGCATATCCCCATCGAAAGGGATATGCATTTTTCTGATTATCTGTAAGGAAAATTTCAGGAATACGCTTATTCAGAAATCTGGACGGATTCAGCTATTTTCAGGAGTTCTCCGGCATACCAGAGCGGAATGCCTTCTTGATAGGGACTTGTTTTATAATCTGGGAAAATAAAGAAGCTATAACCGTCCTGATACCATGTCATATTGACAATGCTTCCGTTTTCATTGACTTTAAAATAGCCATAATTTCCGTTCACGCTGACGGGATAGAATGTCAGATTATTTTCTGTAACTTCCTGAAGCTCTCCGGTTTCTTCATTGGTAATTGTTGAAAAATTAACATCTGATGTCATAACTATCATAGCTACTAAAAATTGAACAGATTTATCTTCTGAATAAAATCTTTTTAAAAATGAAACGGAACGACCGTCATCATTTGAGGTTTGTCTTTTTTCTTCACCTGTAATTAAATTAGAAGAGATATAATTCAGATCAAAGCGGGTTTCTTCAGTAGGAAATCTGGGAAATGTTCTTAATTCAGGGGCATTATCAGGGAATCCGACAGGAGTAATATCATAAGTTCCTGCAGACTGAAGATATTTCAGATAGAATCCATCAATAATCGGCAGACCTCTTTCATCAAGCGGAGCTGGTTCAAGTTCGATTTCAGCAAATTCCGGAGCTGGTTCAGTTTCAGGGATCGTTTCTGTTTCGGGTTCAGGAGCGATTGTTTCCGGAATCTCCGGAACGGTTTCCGGCTGGACTTCCTGATCTAAAGCGGGAATTTCCGGAATATATTGGATGACTGCTTCTGTTTCCGGAGGTTCTGTCTGAATGATAACAGGTTCTGTTGTGACTGTCTGTGTTTGTTCGGAATTCTTAGTTGTTTCGGATAATGTCGCAGAAGTTTCTGTTTCGGTCTGTATGGTAGTCTGTTTAGTTTCTGTAGTAACAGATTTCTGTGTTTCTGTGGTCATCACAGTTGTCTGAATTAATTTTTCAGAAGAGACTTTTGTTTCGGTCTGAATTTCTGTGGTGATCACAGCAGATTCAGAAGAATCAGTTTCTGTTTCGATGATTTCAGCTGATGGCATTTCAGTCAGATTCTTTTTCTGATGCAGACTATAAATGCCTCCTCCGGCGATGCCTATGCACAGAAGCAGACAAGCCGCCGCTGTCATGATATTCCGATAAGTATGAATTTCAGGAGTCCGTTCGATTTCAGAACTTTCCTGAAAATTCTGATTCTGTTGTTTCATAGTGATTCCTCCTTTATGAATTGTATAATTTTCAGCTTCTTTGATATAAGATTCATCAATAGCCGTCATGGATTTGAGCAAATCCTTTCCGTTCATAGGAAATTCCCCTTTCTTTGAGATATTTTTCTAATTTCTTACGAATCCGGAACAGAGTCGTTTTGATCTTACTCTCCCGACAGTGCAGAGCTTGTGCGATTTCAGCAATACTGTCTCCGTACCAGTATCGCCGAATGAAAATAATTCTTTTTTCTTTCGGAAGCGTTTTGATAAAATCATTGAGAATTTCTGATAATTCTGTCTGTGTATTCTGAATCGTATCATCCGGAATGCATTGTTCCAGTTCAGCAGTTAATTCTATCAATACAGCATTACGTTTCTGAGCCTTACGATAATCAATCATATTGAAAGCTGTATAACGGCAGATCTGCATCAGATAAGCAGATAAATATTCCGGTGTCTGTGTCCGGAGCGTATTCCATGCTTTGAAATAGACATCATTGACACATTCTTCGGCATCGGCCTCGTTTCCGAGAAACTGGAGAGCTAATCTTCTGAGTTTTGTTCCGTACTGGATTTCGATTTCTTTCAGAGCCTGTTGATCCTGATTCTGGAAGAGTTCCAGAATTTTTTTATCATCCATTCTCTCACCCCCTTCACTTTAATAATGGGATTTCGAGTCTGAAAAGTTACAGGTAGAATAAAAAACAGCACAGAAAAATTTTTCCGTGCTGATGATAATTATAAATAATGATAATAATTTTTCTTGCGTATCAGAAAAGCAATCGAAACGATCAGAGCGAAAATCTCCGCTGTGACGGATGCCATCCAGACTCCGTTCAGACCGAAAAATACCGGAAGAAGCAGAACAGCAAGCATCTGAAACAACAATGTCCGGAGAAAGGAAATCGCCGCCGAAATCACACCGTTTCCGAGTGCTGTGAAAAATGCAGAACTATAGATATTAAATCCCATAATCAGAAAAGACAGGCTGAACAGTGTAAAGCCATGCCTGGTAAGGGCATATAAATCCGCATCGTAGCCGACAAAAATATTTGCAAGCGTACCGGATAATAATAATGCTGAACTCAGCATCAGCACTCCGGAAATACTGATGAAAATCAGACTTTTCCGGAACAGATTTTTTAATTCATCTGTATGATCTGCTCCGTAGTGATACCCGACAAGCGGAGCACTTCCGATAGAATAGCCGATAAAGATCGAAACAAAAATAAAAGCGACATACATGATTGTTCCGTAAGCGGCGACACCGTTTTCCCCTGCGAATTTCATCAGCTGATGATTATATAACATATTCACGATCGAAAGTGAAGCGTTTGTCATCAGTTCTGATGAGCCGTTGATACAGGTATTTTTAAAAATCTGCATCTTGAATTTTGATTTTCCGATCTGTAACAGACTGTTATTTTTTCTAAGAAAATAGAGTAACGGGATACCTCCGCCGATCATCTGACTGATTCCCGTTGCAAGAGCCGCTCCGGTGATTCCTAATCCGGAGATTCCTACGAAAAGCCAATCGAGAAACATATTTGTCAGTCCGGCGATCACTGTAATAATCAAGCCGAGTTTTGGTTTTTCTGCCGTGACCAGAAATGACTGAAAGAAATTCTGAAGCATAAAAAAAGTAATGAAGAGTAATAATAATCTGCCGTATCTGACAGCATTTTCCAGCATTTCATCTGATGCTCCCATCAGGCCGGCAAACGGACGAAGCAGAAATAGCCCTGTTATTGTTGTAAAAATCCCGATACTGATCAGAGCTTTCACAAGCATAGAAAAATATTCATTTGCAAGCTGATGTTCTCCCTCGCCTAATTTTTTAGCAACAATTGCCGTTCCGCCCGTACCGATCATGAAACCGGCTGTTCCTAACAGCATCGGAAACGGCATGATCAGATTGACAGCGGCGAATGCTGTTTTTCCGGCATAATTCGAGACAAATAAACCGTCTACTACTCCATAGACAGATGTAAAAATCATCATCGCAATTGATGGCAGGACGAAACAGAGCAAGCGTTTAAAATCAAAATGATCTGAAATCTGAATTTTCATAAAAACCTCCTTAAAAAATCAAAAAAACACCGGATAAGTGCGGATATTTCAATCCGCAGTCTTATCCGGCGTTGTATTTCCTGTGAATACACAGCCCTCCGACCAGCTTTTTTATTATAGCATATTGCTGAATTCTTGTCAATAGCTTTTCAAAAAATAATTTTTTATTTAAAATTCTTATTTTTTCAAAGCTCAGATCGGCAGTATTGACAAAAGCGATAAAATATGATAAAATAATAACATAAATTTTAAATTCCGACAAGGAGCTGTGTATTTTTATGAGTGAAAAAAATCCGAAGATTCCGTTTATTACAAAACAGCAGGCTGAGGAAATCGCTAAGACCTATCCTACGCCGTTTCATATCTATGATGAAAAGGGAATCCGTGAAAATGCCCGTCTGGTTAAAAAAGCATTCGCTTGGAACAAGGGCTTCAGAGAATATTTTGCAGTGAAAGCGACTCCGAATCCGTTCTTACTGAAAATTTTTCAGGAAGAGGGCTGTGGAGTGGACTGCTCCAGTTTTACAGAACTCGAAATGAGTGATGCCTGTGGATTTTCTGGTCATGATATTATGTTTTCTTCCAATGTGACTCCGGCACAGGATTATGAACTTGCTTATCAACTGGGAGCTTATATTAATTTAGATGATATTACACATATCGAATATCTTGAAAAACTGACAGGCATTCCGGAGACAATCTGCTGTCGTTTCAATGCAGGCGGAAAATTCACGATCTCGACTGAAATTATGGATAGTCCGGAAGATGCTAAATATGGTTTTACCCGTGAACAGATGTTTGAAGGCTTTAAAATGCTGAAAGCTAAGGGGGCAAAATATTTCGGCATTCATGCATTTTTAGCATCGAGCACACTTACAAACGAATATTATCCGACTCTTGCAAAGCAGTTATTCCAGTTAGCTGTTGATCTGAAAAATGAAACCGGTGCGGAAATTAAATTTATTAATCTTTCCGGCGGAGTCGGTGTTGCTTATCATCCTGATCAGACTCCGAATGATATTCTTGCAATCGGCGAGGGCGTACACAAGGTATTTGATGAAATTCTTGTTCCGGCCGGTATGGGCGATGTTGCTATTTTCACGGAAATGGGACGTTTCATGGCCGCTCCTTATGGACATCTTGTTACAAGAGTTCTGCATAAGAAGCATATCTATAAAGAATATGTCGGAGTCGATGCCTGTGCGGCAAATCTGATGCGTCCGGCTATGTACGGAGCATATCATCATATTACTGTTCTGGGAAAAGAAGATCAGCCCTGTACTTATAAATGCGATGTGACCGGAGGTCTCTGTGAAAATAACGATAAATTCGCTGTTGACAGAATGCTTCCTCCGATTGAGATCGGCGATCTGCTTGTGATTCATGACACTGGTGCTCACGGTTTTTCTATGGGTTATAATTACAATGGCAAACTGCGTTCAGCAGAACTTCTGCTCTGTGAGGATGGTTCTGTCAAGATGATTCGCCGTGCAGAAACTCCGGCTGATTATTTTGCAACGTTCGATTTCTGCGATGTGATGAATAAATATCTGAAAAAATAAAGCAATAAGAGAGTCTGCCTGTTTTTCAGGCAGACTCTCTGGAGTATATCGTGATGAAAGAAATAATAAAATTTTTTGTAAAATTTCTGCTGATTCTTTTCGGAATTCCGATTTGTCTGCTGATGATACTGTTAATGGCTGACAAAGCAAAAGAAGCCGCCGATAAATCTCATAATCAAGAGAAGATCACGCTTGCCGAACAGAATGCTGTAGAATGGATACAGAAGAAATATGACATTTCGGCTCAGGCGGTTTCTGCGGAAGTGGATATTGATGACAGTAGTCTGTTCTATACAGACTATCTTGATGATGTCACTGTTGTCATGCAGGCCTATGGGAAAAATTTTGATGTCCATATCAGCGGTACGAAAGAACATGCAGAGGGTGCTGATAATTATCAGTATGACAAAATCTGTGCAGGTATCATGGAACTGATTTCGGAAGAAATTCCGAATGGAACGCTTGCATATTTCAATTATGGGTATCTTAATCTGTGTCAGGCATATTTTGACGGAACTAATCTGAAAGAAGTTCTGAGCGATACTTCTTCCGTACTGTATGTGGGATTTGTCAATACTGATTTTTCAGAAGATCTGCCTGTATTTGATACTCTTATGAAAATGAATATAAAAGCCTCTTTTACTTCTTTTGCCTCAGAAGAAATTCTGAGAGAAGCACTTGCTTTCGATACAGGAGGCACTGCATTTGAGAAATATGTTAATTATTTTGCTCCGTACATCACGAATCAGCGATATATTGATTATCCTAAAAATGAACAGCGTTTTTTTAAGCTGAATACACATGATAATTTTTTGTATTATCTTCCGTATGAGAATATGCTTTCAGATGACTGGGCATTTCAGAAAACGGATTTGTCATGGATTCAGGATAAAACTTCTGTTTTAGCTGCTTATCAGATTACCGGAACTTGTCCGCATATTGTTATTTTTTATCCGATTTCTGATGAAATAAAACAAAATCTTCAGTTTACTTATGCTGAAACTCTGCCTGACAATACAGAATGGCAACAATGCAGTGAAATTTCGGGTTGTCATCACTGCGGAGAATATGCCGCCTTTGAATTGCACTATGGTCATCATCTCCGTTTTGCTTTTTTCACATGAAAAATTTCTGATTCTCTGTTGATTTTGTGAAAAAAACGACAAATTTTGATTTTTCAGTAATAAGCATTGACAAACCTGCCGAATCATGTTATAATTTTTATATACTTTGAATTCATAATGAGGTGTTTTTATGAATATCTGGCATAACATCAGCCCGAAACGCATCAATCCGGAGGATTTTGTCGCCGTGATTGAAATTCCAAAGGGCAGTAAAATCAAATATGAACTCGATAAGGAAACCGGCTTCATGAAACTTGACAGAATCCTGCATACTTCGACACATTATCCGGCAAATTACGGCCTGATTCCCCGAACTTATGCAGACGATTCCGACCCGCTGGATGTGCTTGTGATCTGTTCTGAGGCTCTGTATCCGATGACTCTGGTGAGATGCTACCCGATCGGTGTGATTCGTATGATTGATAACGGAAAGCATGATGATAAAATTATTGCAATTCCCTTTGATGATCCGAATTATAACTGCTATCACAGCATTGATGAACTGCCAAAGCATATTTTTGAAGAAATGTCGCATTTTTTCAGAGTCTATAAAGAACTGGAAAATAAAACTACGGCCGTGAATGAAGTCGAAGATGCTGACAGTGCAAAAACAATCATCTCCGAGGACATTGACAGATATATTGACAAATTCTGTAAATAATTATTTTTTTTGAGAGGTAACATGTTATGAGCGAAAAAGAAACCAATGAAATTTTATTTAATCATAAGAATAATGTCGCACCGCTGGGCCTGATCGTTATGGATAATGCAAAAGAACTCGGCCGGAAAATTGATAATTATCTTGTGAAATGGGCTGCTAAGGGCGGATTTATGACCGATTCTTTTATTCTTGAAAGCGAATGCCCCCGTTTTTCTTCCGGCGATGGCAAAGGTCTGATCAAGTCTACTGTAAGAGGCAAGGACTTGTTTATTATCACAGATATGGGCAATTACAGCTGTACGTATACTTATTTCGGCAAAGAAAATGCAATGTCTCCTGATGATCATTTTCAGGATTTGAAGAGAATTATTCAGGCTGCCGGCGGTAAAGCTCACAGAATCAATGTCATTATGCCGAATCTCTATGGCGGTCGTCAGCATAGAAGAAATTACCGTGAATCTCTTGATTGTGCCGTTGCTTTGCAGGAACTCGAAAGAATGGGCGTTTCCAATATCGTTGCATTCGATGCCCATGACCCCAGAGTGCAGAATGCTGTTCCGCTGATGGGCTTTGATAATGTCATTCCGTCCTATCAGGTTCTGAAAGCTATGTTCCATAATATCAAAGATTTCCATATCAAGAAAGATAAATTCATGGTAGTCAGCCCTGACGAAGGTGCACTTAACAGAAATATGTTCTATGCTTCTGAACTCGGCGTTGATCTGGGCATGTTCTATAAAAGACGTGATTATTCCAAGATTGTCAACGGCAGAAATCCGATTGTTGCTCATGAATATCTGGGAAATTCCGTAGAGGGTAAAGATATTTTCATTGCAGATGATATTATTTCTTCCGGTCAGTCGGTGCTGGATATTGCTTATGAACTCAAAAAGCGCAATGCAAAGAGAATTTTCGCTTATGCGACTTATTCGATCTTTACAAATGGTCTTGCTGAATTTGATAAGGCTTATGCAGACGGCTATATCAGCGGCGTATTCGGTACGAATCTGACTTATTGTCCGCCGGAATTGCTTCAGCGTGAATGGTTCAATTCCGTGGATGTCTCGAAATATGTAGCATATTTCATTGCATCTATCAATCATGATGTTTCCATCAGCACTGTGATTGATCCTCATGAGAAAGTTCAGCAGTTACTTGAGAAATATAATTAATTGGTGAAAAGTTTATGAGGAGGAATCACAGCAAGAAAAGAAAGCCTGTCATCAGTAACGATCCGCCAAAATATACAATAAACGGCAATGATCTGATAATTAACGAAGGTGTGACTAATTTCAGCGATGTTCCTCCTCTTAACAATGTTCTGGATATGAATTTCAAATATAAACTTCAATTAGAAGGTCTCGTAATTCCGGACAGTGTTGTCGAGTTTATACCTGATCGCTGGTATAATCATAGTAATAAAACTATTGATATTTCCTGCTTCGCTCATTTGAAGCGACTGACTGTTTTCAGTAAAACATATGATATACCGGAGCTTGTCCGCAGATACAAAAAGAATTATATGCGGCTTTTCAGCTATAATGAATATATGGGACATCTGTTCAATTACTGCTGGGGCAATTATGATGATTATGATGAAACATATGCAGAAAATAATATCACAGGATATTCCTATGCCAAAGCACAAGTGACTCAAAATCTGACAGCTGGTGTTCTGAGTCTGTTCTGTAACGGACAGTTCGATAAAGATATTTTTGTAGATTATATGTCAGAAAAACAAAAATATGAAATCATTTTCAGTATGCTGAAACATAATCCTAAAAACAGTCAGTTCTGGAAAATGATAAAAGATCATCCTGAAATTATCACCTGTCTTATAAAAAATCTGAGATCATCAGACAAATCAGAATGTGTACAGTCACTGCTCGATAACGGAATTTTTACAAATCAGAATATTGATAATTTTATCCGTGAAGCATTTGACAGTCAGGAACATGAAATACAAGTCATGCTGACAAATTATAAATATCATAATCTGGATTTTGTTGATATTTTTGATAAATTAAAATTATAATATATCAGAAAGCTCTGATTTCTGCAATTACAGAAATCAGAGCTTTTTATTCCTGAAATTGAAAAACCGCACTGCTCTGAGCAATGCGGTTTTCCGGAAAGGATGATTTATGGAGAAAAGAAAACTTAGTTAACAGAACGCTTTACATAGCTTGTATGCAGCGTCTTATGGGACTTGTGTCCGCCAGGTCTGCCAAGATATTCTTCATAAAGTTTCTTGATGTCTTCATTCAGATGAGACAGACGCAGTTCCTTGTTAGCATCTTCATCATAGAGAGCCTTTGCACGGAGTACACGCAGATCTTCAAAATTGCGTACGCTTGCAGGCTGCTGAGGCTGACCGCCGCCGTTGACACAGCCGCCCGGACATGCCATGATTTCAATGAAATCGACTTTTTCTTCGCCGCTCTGTACTCTCTTGAGAAGTTCGCCGGCATTTGCAAGACCAGAAGCAACTGCAACACGAATCTTAGTACCGTTGATATCAATTTCAGCACGCTTGATGCCGTCTGTACCACGGATTTCTTTGAATTCGACAACTTCGTCTTCCTTACCTGTCAGCTTGCAGTAAGCAGTTCTGAGAGCAGCTTCCATAACACCGCCGGTTGCACCGAAGATGTCACCAGCACCGGAGGAAAGTCCAAGCGGATTATCGAAATCTTCATCCGGAAGTGCAGTAAACTTGATACCTGCACGGCGAATCATTCTTGCAAGTTCTCTTGTAGTCAGAACGTAATCTACATCCGGAACGCCGGCAGCATTCTGATCGTCACGCTGACACTCGAATTTCTTAGCAGTACACGGCATTACACTGACTACGATAATATCTTTGGGATCTTTACCGATTTTTTCAGCATAATAAGTCTTAGCCATTGCTCCGAGCATCTGATGCGGAGACTTGCAGCTGGAAAGATTATCAATCAGATCAGGGAAATAATGTTCGCAGTATTTTACCCAGCCCGGAGAACAAGAAGTCATCATCGGGAGTTTTCCGCCGTTCTGGAATCTGTCAAGGAATTCGTTAGCTTCTTCCATGATAGTCAGGTCAGCACCCCAGTCAGTATCAAATACATTATTGAAGCCCAGACGATGCAGAGCAGCAGCCATTTTGCCTTCTACGTTAGTACCGATCGGATAGCCGAATTCTTCGCCCAGTGCGGCACGGACTGCCGGAGCGGTCTGAACGATCACATATTTAGAATCATCAGCAATTGCCTTGAATACTGCATCAGTATAATCCTTTTCAGACAGAGCACCTACAGGACATACTGCAATGCACTGACCGCAGGAAACGCAGCTTGTTTCGCCGAGACCCATCTCGAATGCACTGCCGATGAAAGTCTTGAAGCCTCTCTCATTTGCACCGATGACACCGACACCCTGCCATTTTTCGCAGACAGCGACACAGCGGCGGCACAGAATGCACTTGTTATTATCTCTGTACATGTGTACAGCGGAATTATCAATTTCATAGACATGCTTTTCGCCTTCATAGACATCTTCATGATCAATGCCCATTTCATTGCAGAGAGACTGTAATTCGCAGTTTCCGCTTCTGACGCAGGATAAGCATTTCTTGTCATGTGTGGACAGAATCAGTTCGAGAGTCTTTCTTCTGGAATCCATAACTTTCGGGGAATTGGTCAGAATTTCAGCACCATCCACGTTCAGCGGATATACACAGGAAGCGACAAGACGGAAGCCTCTGCCCTCGTTGATTTCTGCCATACAGATACGACATGCACCGATTTCGTTGATTTCTTTCATATAGCAGAATGTCGGAATGTCGATGCCTGCCATGTGTGCGGCTTCCAGAACGGTTGTACCCTTGGGAACAGTAACCGGAATACCATTGATTTTTACATTAATATCAGCCATGATAATTAGTTCCTCCTCCTCTGATTAGCCTCTGGTGATAGCGTTCGGACGGCAGTTGCTCATGCAGACACCGCACTTGATGCACTTGGAAGAATCGATCACAAAAGCATTGCGTTTCGGATTCTTGCCGGGGGTATTTCCCTGTTCGATGGCATGAACAGGACAGTTCTTTGCACAAAGTCCGCAGCCAACGCACTTGTCCGGAACAATTGTGAACTGAAGCAGATCCTTGCAGACACCGGCAGGACATTTCTTCGCTACGACATGAGCTTCGTATTCATCACGGAAGTTCTTGAGTGTGGAAAGTACCGGATTCGGTGCTGTCTGACCCAGACCGCAGAGAGAATTTGCCTTGATATAATAGCAAAGTTCTTCGAGCTTGTCCAGATCGGCAAGTTCAGCCTGACCTTTAGTGATCTTATCCAGCATTTCATACATACGCTTTGTACCGATACGGCAGGGCGTACATTTACCGCAGGACTCGTCTACTGTGAATTCAAGGAAGAATTTCGCAATATCGACCATGCAGTTATCTTCGTCCATAACGATCAGACCGCCGGAACCCATCATAGAGCCGATAGCAATCAGGTTATCATAATCAATCGGAACGTCATAATTTTCAGGAGAGATACATCCGCCGGACGGACCGCCTGTCTGAGCAGCCTTGAATTTCTTACCGTTCGGAATACCGCCGCCGATTTCTTCAATAACTTCACGCAGAGTTGTACCCATGGGCACTTCTACCAGACCGGTATTCTTGATCTTGCCGCCGAGTGCGAATACTTTTGTACCCTTGGACTTTTCAGTACCCATAGAGGCGAACCATTGTGCACCGTTCAGGATAATCTGCGGCACGTTTGCGTATGTTTCGACATTATTTAAAATAGTCGGCTTCTTGTAAAGACCTTTTTCAGCAGGGAACGGAGGACGAGGACGAGGCTCACCTCTGTTGCCTTCGATAGAAGTCATAAGGGCAGTTTCTTCGCCGCATACGAATGCACCGGCACCGAGTCTCAGATCAATATCAAAGCTGAAATCAGAGCCGAAAATATTCTTGCCGAGTGTACCGTATTCACGGGCCTGCTGGATAGCAATTTTCAGTCTTTCAACGGCGATCGGATATTCTGCACGGACATAAATATAGCCCTGTGTAGCTCCGATGGCATAACCGGCAATAGACATTGCTTCCAGAACAACATGCGGGTCACCTTCGAGAACGCTTCTGTCCATGAATGCACCGGGGTCGCCCTCGTCAGCATTACAGCATACATATTTCTGATCAGCATCCGGAACGATGGTTCTTGCGAGCTTCCACTTCATACCTGTCGGGAATCCGCCGCCGCCGCGGCCTCTCAGACCAGAATCCAGAATTGTCTGAATGACATCTTCCGGAGTCATTTCGTTTACGACTTTAGCAAGAGCTTTATAGCCGTCTCTTGCGATATATTCATCAATATTTTCAGGATTGATTACACCGCAGTTTCTCAGAGCGACACGGTGCTGTTTCTTGTAGAAACTTGTTTCATTCAGGGACTTGATGCCTTCATCAGTAACAGTTTCATCATAGAGCAGTTCTTTTACCGGATTGCCTTCGATCAGATGTTCTTTCACGATCTGCGGCACATGCTTTGCCTTGATTCTGGAATAGAACGTACCCTCGGGATAGACAATCATAATCGGGCCTAACGCACACAGACCGAAACAGCCTGTCTTGACAACCTGAATTTTTTCCTCCAGACCATTGGCGACAAGTTCCTTTTCCAGAGCATCGGCAATTGCCATAGAACCGGAAGAGGTACAGCCTGTACCGCCGCAGATGAGGACATGTTTTTGATATTTGCTTGATGCCTCGGAAGAACCCTCGTGACGGAGTTCCAGTTCCGGATGCATGGTTTCACAAATCTGCTGAATTTCCTGCAACGACTTCATGTATTTATTCCTCCTTGTATGTAATCTGCATTACTCGTATTTATCCAGAATTTCTTTTACCTTATCTGTAGTCAAACGACCATAGACATCCTCGTTGACAGTCAGAACGGGTGCAAGACCACATGCGCCGATACAGCGGCAGGCTTCGAGAGAGAATCTTCCGTCAGCAGTGCATTCGCCGTCACCGATGCCGAGAATTTCCTGAAGTTTGTCGTAAATATCTCCGGAACCCTTTACATAGCAAGCCGTGCCAAGACAGACGGAAATATTATACTTGCCCTTCGGATACAGTGAGAACTGTGCATAGAATGTCACAACACCGTAGATTTTTTCAAGCGGAATTTCCATTTCATTGGAAATAATTTTCTGCACTTCAATCGGCAGATAGCCGTAGATTTCCTGTGCCTGCTGCAATACGGGCATCAGCGCACCGGGGTCAGCCCTGTGAGCATCGATGACTTCATGCAGTCTTTTTTCCTGTTCAGCAGTACCATTGAACGGAACAGATGTTTTTGTAGCCATTTATGAATAACCTCCTGATTTGAATTGCATACAGATCTGAACTCTGTACGCTTGTAATTATTATAGCACGAAGCTGAAAAAAAATCTATTCGTAAACTCAACTAACATTCAACATAATATTTGTGAATTTTGTACAAATCTGATAGCACAAGTCTATCGAAATAGTAAAAAGAAATTTTTCTTTTTAAATAAACTACTGGACAAATATATGAAAATATGCTATACTTGTAATAGTGAAAATGTTTCTGAATATGAACAAAATCTGATTACGAGGTGAATTTTCATGGGTTTATTCGATATTTTCAAGAAAAAGACATATTATTTTGATAAAAATATTGCTCCGTCATGCAGTTACTGTCAGTTTGGCACAAGAACCAAAGACGGCGGCAGAATCCTGTGCGACAGACAAGGTCTGATGGAAGCAGACCAGTCCTGCAAACAATTTATCTATGCACCGCTGAAACGGATTCCTACGAAACAGCTTAAAATCGAAGGTGCTCTCACAGAAGAAGAAATGTATCTGGAATTGCCTCCGGAAATTATAGAAGAACTCGCACTTCCGGAAATGCCGGAAGATATGCTCGCTCCGGAAGTGCCGGATGCTCTCAAAGCTCCGGAAGCTCCGAAAGAAATCAAAGATTCCGAAGTGCTGGATATTCTGAATCAGACAGAAATTCAAACTCCGGCCGGTTCTGCTTCTGATTTACCGGAAACGCCGGATATTCCGGCTGTTCCTGATACACCGGATGTACCTGATGTACCTCCCGTACCGGATGTGCCGGATGTTCCTGAAACTCCTGAAGTTCCCGATACAGAGGGGGGTTAATCCATGCCGGCTTATTTTTCTGTGACGCTCGAATTTTCCAGAAAAAATATTTTTCCGGATTTTATGCAGAATTTTTACTCTGTTCTCAGTTCTGCCGGACTGACTTTCAAAAGCGGTTACTGGGGCTCGGAACAGGATGATCTGCAATCTATTCTGAACTGGAATCAGAAGAAATTAGAACAGAATTTCAAAATCGGCTATTCTGAACATTTCAGTCATGATTATAAGCAAATGCTGTTTGCATTTGAAGACTTTCACGAGATTCGAGGCTTCTGGATGAATCAGTATCCCGTTCAGGATGAATTTACATTTGAAATTATTATTCCGGAATATGAGATTTTCGGCGATGAAGTATATTCAAAAAATCAGGCATATATACCGGAAAAAATGCAGAAAATTCAAGATATTGCCTGTTATCTCTGGGAACACTTCCCTCCTGTGATGACGATTCAGACAGAACTTGAAATCATAGGGGCATGTGTTCCGGAACAGGCGATCTTATCCGGTCAGAAACTGCCGTCAGCTTATCCGTTTGCGATTGTATCAGAGGAAACTGCTCAAAATAATGGTTTTGTGCAATTCACAAAATCAAATCTCGGCAGAAACGGAATTTTTCTGCTTTCTCAAAATTACTAAATTTCAGGAGGTCTTATTTCTATTATCATGAAACGTGAAAATTATATCAGTTGGGATGCCTATTTTATGGGAATTGCTGTGCTCTCGGCTCAGAGAAGCAAGGATAATAACACTCAGGTCGGAGCCTGTATTATAAATCA
>Ga0326511_10001206_pt1 | contig 21778 bp, 44 predicted proteins | sample 0_2496_0518_D_FD_203701 | JGI IMG/M metagenome (GOLD analysis project Ga0326511, IMG submission 203701) | Bovine rumen microbial communities from UC Davis, California, United States - 0_2496_0518 | ecosystem: Host-associated > Mammals > Digestive system > Stomach > Rumen | place: USA... | reverse complement strand
TTATTACTATATCTTGAAAGTCTCTTATATTTTTAATTTCCATTTTCTAACTCCCTCATTTTATTAATGATTTTTACATACCAAATGTCCTGTGTTTCTTTATAATTATTTTCTAAAAATTCTTTTAATTCATTAATTATATTATCTTTTCTTTGGAGTTCTTGTTGTAACCTATCATTTTCCAATGTTAAATCGTACATTATTTCTGCTTCTTTACTTTCAAATTTAATGCTATCTTTTGGTAATTCAGCATAAACGCCTGTTTCATCTTTAATGATATTCATTTCTTTATCACTCTACCTTTTCATACTCATCACATATTATTTTTTCACAAGGTGTTATAATATTATAGCATAATACGGTTTTACCATTAGGAATACATACTGGATGTAAACAAGTAGATTTTTCTTTATGTGATTTAATACAATTTTTATTGCAACCACTTACAACTAGCATTATTAAAATCAATAATATAATATTTTTAATCTTTAACATTTGTATCACCTACTAACTTATAACCATCTTTATATTTTTTCCATTCTGTTGTTGCTTTTATATGAACTAATTTACTTTTATCATCTCCTAGCCAACAATAACTATAAAACCCGTCTATATGGTCAAACGTTATTATCTCATTATCTATGTATAACTTTGTGTTTTGATGTTCTGGCAATTCATATAATTTCATTTATTCATCACTCCTACCATTTAAACCATCTATTAATTCTTGGCATATAATTACATCATGTTCTACTCCATATTTAATTGCATTTTGTTGTATTTTCTTTATTTTTTCAACTGCTTTTTCACAACGTGATTTATAATCTTCATATTTATCATTCAATTCATCAATATAAACAAACTTACCATTTTTTAATTCTATTAAATACTTGTTTGTCATAAAATAAGTTTTTTGGTAATCATCAATAATATGTGTATTTTCAATATAATTCCCATATTCTTCTTGAATAATATGTAATTTTGCTACTTCATGCTTTAATCTTTCATTCTCCCTAGTTAATTCTGCCATAATTTCTTGGCTAGTTTCGTATGTGTTTTTATCAGCTTGTTTTAACATTTCATTTTCTTCTTGTAATTTATCTCTTTTGTCATTTGCTTTATATAATTCCAATAAAATACCTCTTTTGTCTTCGTTAAGTTTTTCTATTCTTTTTCGTAAATCAGTTATGTACTCTAATAAATATGTTATTTCATCATGTTCCATTAAATAATCACATCTGTTATGAAAATCATCACATTGTTCTAATTTTAACAATAAATCATATACTGTCTTTGTCATTTCTTTTATTTCACCATCTTTCATCTTCTTAACCATTCCTTTGTATATTTCTAGTTCACTCATTATTCCATCCTAATTCTTCTACTTGCTTGTTTATGGCTTGATGAAGTTTATAATTAATACTTAAATTACTATCAAAATTCACTCCATTTTTCCACCAACCATAAGCATAAGTGTGATATGATTTATTTTCTTTATTAAAAGTTATTCCATAATGACACTCATCACCTGATACGATTTGAATTAAATGATAATGTATTCCTTTATTAAAAGTATCATTTTCTTGCTTATACCCTAACTTTTCAAACATCTCTTTAGCATTCATTATTACTCACCTACCTAATCGTCAAAAAACATTTTAATAAACCAAATTATCTCGACAATTCCCCATACTATCAAAAATGGTATTGCAATAATAAACATAATATCCTCTTTATTCATTATTACTCACCTACTTTTAACTTTAATTCTTTTATGACATACTCACATATTCTATCAATATTAGGCTCTATTTGATACCAAACATCGATTTTTTCTTCGCCATCATTAAATAAATCACTTACTAACATTTCATGTTCTGCTTTACTCCAATATCTCCATTTCATTTCACTAATTACTGCACTTTTTAAATCATTATAATTAGTTATTTTTTCAAGCTTTATTCTCTTTTTTAAATCTTCTATAAACCATTGATTTAATACATTAATTTTCGTTAATTTTTTTGCGTTAAAATCATATTCTAATGCGTACCATTCTAATTTTTTCATTATTACTCACCTTTGCTTCTTCTATCTAACCAAAAATCTTTGCATTCTTTCTTATCTTTTATTATTTTATCTTTGCTAAATTCGGCATAACTTTGCCAATAACCATCTTTTGCTGTGTATCTGTAACAATATTTCTTTATCTTACATTTTTTATTCATACATTTTGTTATGTCCGCCACTATTTCTCATCTCCCAATCCTTCTGGTAATTTGTACATCGTATATAATTGTTTACTATTTTTACTATGTACAAATACGTATCCTTGATATACGATTATCCTACTATTAAATTTTTGTTTAGGTGCTAAATAAGATTTTAATTTTTCATTTTTTATTTCCCCAACACGTTTCCCATGTTTTAATGCTAATTTGTACATCCTTAATTTTTCATTACTTTTTAAATTTGCTCTTTCACGCATTTTAATTTTGCTGTGTTTCGATAATCTCATTTATTCATATTTCCTCCTTTGTTTATAATATATCATAATATCATTAATATATCAATAAAAAAAAAGCATTTTTCATGCCTTTTCTATTATTATCTCTACTTTTTGCTCTTTATCTATTACTGCTTTATATGTTATTTCACTTATGCAATTTAAATTATCATTTTTTAATATTCTAGCTTTTACTAAACCATCCAAAATGTTTTTAGCAACTAAATTATCAATATCTCTATTTTTGTTCGGTACATGCCAAATAAAGGTCATTTTAACGGGGTATTCTGTTACTCTTGGTGTTTTCATTGTTGCTAATCTAACATAATACATCTCTTGTTTCTTTTGATTATTAGCCCCGTATCTGTTTCCTCTTGATAATCTTATCATTTCATTTAAATTTTCAAAATTATAATTTAATACAATTTTTATTTCTTGCATATAATCTCCCCAAATTCAATAATTCCAACAAATATTCTCTGTATTCGGCAGGTTCATTTAAATAACACCATATTATATCTTTTACGCTTTCTTTATACGGTAAACTATAAATATATTTTTTATATTCTCTTTTTTGATTATAAGATAAAAGAACATAATAAACTTGTATCATTTTTCTTCTTTTTAAAAATTCTTCAAAATCTTCAAATTTCACCAAGTCTATCATATTCTCTTACCTTTAACTATTTAAACTTTCTTCGTATTCTTCTGCGGTCTTAACATTTGTAAGCGTACTAAAATTGCTATTCATCCACGTTTTTTGTGCTTGGTCTTTTACTATTATCAAACAATTAGAAGGGACATTATTAAAAGCATTTGTTGTTTGTGATACCGATGTTAATGTCATATTTCTAATATCTAAAAACATTAATGAAGAACAATTATAAAAAGCACTTAGTAAATTCGATACATCTACTACGAAATGGCTCATATCAATACTTGTTAAATACGTACATCCATAAAACATATTACTCAAACCATATCGTGGTATTGCATTAGCAGGCCAATTTTTTAAAACATTATCAACATTCGTTCCACTATAACCCGCAAAAAATCTGGATGTATCACTTGGGGCATTAAACTCAGGCAATTTTTTAATATTTCTATACCACGCCCCCAATTGTGCTGAAATAAATTGTCCACTTGAAGTAGATGGATTTTCAATTTCATAATATTCATTCAAATCAGCCCCACTTGGTATTTCACTAATTGCTGTATCAAATTCACTTGCTTGTATCGTTTCTTCACTACCTGTCTTTTCTCTTATAGCGTCTGCTACATCTGTTAGGAAATTACCTAACGTATCTGTTCTTGCCATACTTTGCCTCCTAATAACTTCCATTTAATGTAGTTGTTATAGCACTTGCTATACTATCATCTACATATTTTTTATTTACTAATTGATTATCATTTGTAATTGTATACGTATATCCTGGATTTAAAGCAGGTATTGTATTAAAAATTTTCTCACCAGTAATAGCTTGGTTACCCGATGTTAAAAATGACACATTATTTGAATAAGTGAAAGTTCCGTTAGTCATTTCTCCTTGTGTATCAATTTTTAATTCGTCCATTAAAATTGTACCTGGATATGGGCTTATCAAATAACTAACTGTTCTTGATATACTCATTAATATAGCAAAACCAGTGGTAGAACTTGGAGTGCCAATTTCATTAACATCTTTATAATATAACAACAATAAAGGACTTATATTTGAAAGCGTTTTTAATTGACTATTTGTTGTTTTATATTTAAAATAATCAAAACTTGTTCTAATTAAATAAACGCCAGTTTTTAAATCACTAAAATTTATTTCTTGGTTTCCTAATAAATAACCTACTTCACTTCCACCACTTATACTTGCCACTAAATCATCAACATATTTCTTAGCTGTTAATTGTGTATCTTGTGTTGGAGCGGAATAAGAAGCAATTTCTGGTATTATGTTAAATGTTTTTCTCCCAATAAATGATTGTGCCTTTTCTATTAAAGCGTATGCTTCCACAGAACCTAAATTTGTTGTAACAGTTTTAGTTCTACTTATTGTTATTTGTGTTCTAGTATATTTTCCTAAGTTACTTATACCATATATATAACCGAATGTAATATTATTTGCTGTTGGATGTTCAACGTAATAATCTTCAATTTCTTTTACTGTTTTATACACATTTAAACCAGTTAGAATACCACTACCAAAATTTAATTTGTACGTTGCTACTTCACTATCGCTATATAATTTATAATATAATGTATTTGATTGTAAAGCTCCAATATCATAAACGCCTTCAGTTAAATCATACAATACTAGTGGATTATTTTGTGTATTGTTATTTATATTTGATATGCTTGTTACTGGTATAGAGTTCCATTTTTCTTTTTCTGTTGCATTTGTAAATTTATTTGTACTTAAACTATCATCTACTAAACTAGCGTCTAATTTATTACTAGATGTTATTTCACTTTGTAATCCATTAATTAAATCTCCAACTGGTACATCTATTGTGTTACCATTTTGTAATTCTAATACTATCTTTTTATTCGTGCTATCATATTCACCATCTACAACCATTGTTTCAAGTGGTAAATCAACACTTTGTGTATTAAGTACCTCGTTAGCACTATTTCTTAAACTTAATGTCAATTCATAAGTTGTATTATTAAGTGTCATTAATATATTATTTGCTGTACTTACTTTTAACTCATAATTAGTTAAGTTATTTACATCTTTATTAACATATCCACTCGTATTATCTTGTACATCATATATTTCATTTTCTACTTTTATTTTATTAATTTTACTCATCTAAATTCAACACTCCTTCATTTACACTAGCATTTTTACTAAATATTAATGTTTCATCACTTATTGTAGGTAATGTTCCTTCTTCTACAATTCCTGTTACGCCCAATATTGTTACATCTTTTTTTATATTTTCTGCCTTTATATTACTATCAATACTACTATTAACAGCACTTACATTTACTTCTTCATACGCGTACCCTTCTTCTGGCTTAAAACTTTGGCTTGTTGTTTTTGGCGTTATATTTAAAGGGCTTAATGTTGGGTATACTATTACTTTATCTTTTAAATTTACTATTAACTTATCCATTTATTTCCTCCATTAAATCCCTACTACTTTCTAATAGCCTAAAATCATCTGTTAATGTTGTTTCGACATATTCGGGTACTTCAATTATTATTTCCAAAAAATACTTATATGTATAGTAAATATTCATGTTTTTTGTATCATCTGGTTTTATGCTTAAAACATAATTATCACCCTGTTTTTCTATACCATTACCAATACTTTTTTTAAAAATAACATTTCCCAAAACATCTTGCACACTAAATATCATTTTATCTATATTGCCTTTAAAATTTTGTATTTCAATTTCATATTCTTTGGTGTTATACTTTGCTATTTCCATTTTTATTCCTCCCATAGTTTTAGTATAACAAAAAAAAAGAATATTGTCTATTTACAATATTCATCAATGCACTTGGTAAAATTACGGTAACATATTTTAAAGTTATGCTAACTTTTTTTATTAACTCCTTAAATTAATAAGCCTATATATTTTTGCTGTAATGTGCATTTCCTAATCTGTGGGTATCAAGACACTTTTTTATCATTGCTCTACCAACTGAGCTAATATCTAAAATTAGATATGTTGGAGTTGAACCAACGACCTAAGGGTTACAAGCCATCATTTTTTTGCTGTATAGTGTCTTTATATATTTATCAAAGCACTTTGATAGTAAAGGAATTGAACCTTCAAATATAGATTTTCAGTCTACCGTCTCACCATGAGACCTCTTTTTTCTGCTGTAATGTGCTTTTCTTTATTTTCAACAAGCGTCTTTAACATAGTTCCAAAAACTATTGTGGTCTATCCCACCGTAATATCGAAGACGTGATATTCTATTGCTGTTATGACGCTTTAAATTTACAGAAAGGAGGTATAAATGTTTTTAAACATCTATCCCAAACATAATACGTTTTTTGTTACTAACACCATTAATAACTACTACTCGTATCTTGTAAGCAAAACGAGTTCTCTAAAATCATTAACAGAAGATTTTGTATAGATTTTTGCTTACATATTCATTATAATATATCACTTATTAAAAGTCAATTGTTTTATTTATTTTTTTTGCATAATCTTTTAAAATCTTGTCTAAATAAGTAGTCATATCAAATTTATTTTCTAATAATTTTAAAACTTGTAAATTATATCCACTTAAATATATATTTCCATATTCATCAAATTCTGGTACGGTCTTATTACGGTCATTTAAATTCCACCATACTATTTTAGTGTTTGCCCCATAATCACGGAATAATTTCATTGTTTCTTGTTTTGACCTATTACTACCATAATCAAATTCCATATCACTAATAACAATTAAATATTCCGGGAATTTTCTTAATCCCTGTAATAATTTCATAACTTTACCAAAATCCGTATTACTACAATCTCCTGTGTACATAGACTTATATTGTTCTTTTAATGTATCACCTTTAATTGTCATTAATTTTGGGCTACTACTAAATGAAATTAATTGGTTAGGTGCATAAGTTGAATGTGTAGAAATTCCATGAGCTATTGCTTCGGCTTTTTCTAAATTATTACCCCATTCCATACTTCCAGAAGTATCAAGTATTACGATAGCATTTAAACTAACTCCAATTGTTGCATTATCTACTATTTTCTTACCCAAAATTTCTTTATTTTCTTCAAAATCTTGTGTAGTCCAATCTCCTCTTACAACATCATGAGCGTCTACTACATTTGTTGTTGATACATTAATCTTTTTCTTATTTTCTTTTACTTGTTGCATATACTCATTAAATCTGTCTTTTATATCTTCCCTAGTGCTAAAACAATATAAATATTTTTTCATAGCTAAACTAGGTACTTGCGAAAAGTTAATTTTTTCAACTAATGGATGTACATAATTATTTTGATTAAATAATTTATCCAATTCACTAGACAATGTCTTTTCAGCATAACTCAATTTAAATTCTACCGTACTAGGTGCTTTGATTAATTTACGATATTCTTTTTCACTTAAATGCCACATTTTGCATAATGCTTTTGCAATTTTTTTATCTTTACCTGTTAATCTAGGCAACCATTTTTTAGCTATATCATAATTTGTTGCCTGTAAACCTAAATAGCTTAAATCTTCATCACGTGCAATATGCCATAAATCATCATAACGGCCAGCTAATACTACATCTTGTGGTGTAACATCTGCTTTTTCCATTAAAACACGCCCTAAATCACGCCTTCCTAATCCAAATCTAGGGTCTCTTATATACATGGCTAATAATTTCTCTTTTTCACTATTACCAATGTGTACTTCATCTAAATGTTTTTCAAAATATGGTGTCATAAAAAATAAGTCAATCAAATTATTTCCTGTGCTTTTATAAGTAATATCACCATTTTCTGTTTTTTTTATATTTTGTCCTCTTTTAACTAAATTTTGTATTTTATTCATATTTTTCCTCCACAATCTTTAATAAATTAATTAATCTATCACATAAAGTTGATTTTTTCATTTTAATAACACTATCATCATTCGTTAATATTATCTTAAATTTCTCTTTCTGTAATATCTTTATCAATTCTTCTATTTCGTTTCTCATACAAAGCTTTTCGTTGGTTTTCACTTAACCAACAATATTTTTCTCCTTTATTTTTTAATTCTTCGGCTTTCTTTCTACGATACCTATATGTTATCTCGTAAAATTTATCTTTATGTTCTTTACGCCATTTTTTATTACTTTCCAAATATTTTTCTTTATGTTGTAAATAATATTCTCGGTTATACATTATAAATAATTCCTTCCAAATATAGATATGAAATCTAAATCGGGATATTTTTTTTCAAAAGCTTGTTGTCCTATTTTATGCCATTTATCACACAATTCCTTATCAAAATGTATTCCTTTACAATCAAATTGGTTATGATGTTCTTTTTGACATAATGGAATAACTAAGCCATATTTAATACTATTTTGTCTATTTCTCCCAAAGAAAATTTCATGCAAATTAATTACTCCCCTATAACCACATTCAACACATGCTGTTAAATCATCTGTTATTATGCTAAATCTTTTCAAAACGGTAAATTACTTTCATCAATTTCAATTTCCCCTTTTAATTCAGCATAATTTTCTTTATTTTCAACAATTTCAAAATCAGTTATCATGATGTATGATTTTGTTTCTTTTTCTTTTAAATAAAAACTTATAAAAGCATTTTTTATTCTTATACGTGTTTTATTTTCTACTTGTACACCATTTTTAAATTGACATGGGAAATATCCATTAAAATAACTTCCATTTCTGTCTTTTCTACTCATTCCAATCGAATAAAAATTCTTTTCATTTTTAAATATCATTACTTCTTCATTTTCTTTAATGTGCATTTTCTTTTAAAACTCCTTTATCCATTAATTCTTTTATCTTTTTTTCTACTAATTTTTCTATTGCTTTATTTATATCATTATCTGTTTTTTTATCTTGTCCTACTTTTTTCCCTTCTGGTAACACATATATTTCTTCTTCATTCCCATCTATTACACCATCATAAACATACTCTAATTCATCTATAAAATAATCTAACATACCAAATTTATCTGTTGCAACATACCCACCATTATTCCATATTCCATAATTATTTATATCTTTTAATCTTGCCTTAATAGGAAAATCTTTCAATACATATTCAAATTCTTTTCCATTAAATATTATTCTACTTGGTGCTTTACCTTTTTTCATTAATTCTTCTAATTTTTTTATACTAATCATTATTCTTTATTCAACGTGATTTTTACATATCCACGTTTTCCTTTCTTTAATATTTTTCTAGTTTCTTTATATTCAGCCAATTTATTATGATATGCTTCATGTAAATCTGGATTTTCTGCCATAAATTTATCTTCATCATAATATTCTTCTTCTATTTCTTTATCCGGTGTATCTTCAACTAATGTTATTTTTATTCCACCAGGTGTTTCCCATTTCTTAACATTATTTTCTTCCATAGCTGTTTTTAATTTAGCTTTAAAATCTTCATACTTCTTTTTTAATTCATCATATTTTTGTAGTTCAATTTCTAAACTTATGACTTTATCAGCTAATTCAACAACACTTGTTTCAATCAAATCTTCTTCTGTTGTAAATGGATTATCCTTTAATTTTTTTAAATCAATTCTAAATTGTTCAACTGCTTCATTTATTTCATCACATAATTTTTTATAATCTTTTAATTCAATAAAATATGTATGTAACATCATATCATCAAAATTTTCATTAAAATCTTCTGGTCTTTCATATACTGCCAATATTCCTTTTTCAATATTAGCATTCATCATGTAAAACAATAATTGCACTAAATATACTTGATAATCATTAACACTATTATAAATTTGACTTGTAGTTTTAATTTCAAGAATAAATTTATTTTCATAATCTATTCCATCAAAATGACATCTAATATCATCTTTAATTAATTTATCTTCTTTAAAATCAAACTTATAAAAACTATTAATAAAACTTCTTATTTTAGGTTCCATGATATTACCATATTCGGTATATTCATTACCATCAAAATCATTTTCTGTTAGTTGTGCTTTTTCTAAAAGCAACTCGTAACGTGTTTTAAAATGACTTATTCCCATTATTACAGGAATATCACTTCCACCAATATATTTTTCTCTATCTACTTTTACATCTTGCATATTATCCTCCTATTATTGTACTACCTAAATTTTGATATGCTATTTCTAATTTTTCATCTGCTTTCTTTACTTCTCGCAAAGTTTCTAACACACTTTTAAAAACTTCATTACTAGACTTTGCATTTAATTTATATTTTTGTGCTATTTCATTCGTATCTAATTTGTTATCATTACAATATTTTACTAACTCATCACGATAATTTTTTTCTATTCCTGCTTTACCCTCAATTAACGGGTCTTTTTTATCCCCTACTTTACCATCAAACATATCACTTTCTACTATTTCTAACGCATTTAAATACAAATAACGCTTCATATACGTATGAATACCACCCAAACATTGAATAGGCGTGCTTCCTTTTATTTCAGCTTCTTTTACAGGACTTTCAAAAGTAATAGTATCTGTTGGATTTTCAATATTAATTATCACCAAAGTTCCTACATTATCTCTTATGTTAAACATACTAAATAACCCAACTTTATCAAATATGCTATTAACACTTGGAATAAAATCTGCTAATTCATAATAATTAAATCCAGCAAATTTATTCTTTCCACTTTTCTTTAAATTCTTTTCTTGTAACATTACTCTTGCATGTTGTAATTTTTTGTAAACATTTTCTTTTTCAACTAATTTTTCCATATTTTCTCCTCACACTTATAATATATCATTTTAAAATAAATATATCAACATTTTTTACATTTTTTTATTATTTAGTAAATCGAAAATGCTAATTTGTGGGTTAATTTCTGGTTTTAAATTACAAACATATTCTATCCTAGCCTTTGATATAGGTAAATATTCTTCTGTTAGTTCTATTCCTATGTATTTATAATTTTTATTACGTTCTTTGTTTTCATACATTACTGCTTTACCAGTACTACCACTACCATTAAATGGGTCTAACACTACACCGTTGTTAGGTGTTACAAGTCTTACTAAATATTGCATTAGTTCAGTAGGTTTCACAGTTGGATGAGTATTTTTGTGTGGTGCTTTTTCACTACCATATTTACCACTTGCGCTATTCACATCTAGCAAATAGTTGCCAATTCCTCCACCACCACCAACACATTGTTTAGTTTCAAAGTCTTCTAACCCTTCATCTCTATCTTTCTTACTAGCTTTTGCACAATAGAAGTATCTTGAAGCAGAACCACTATCTGTATATCCTTGATTAGTTTTATCTTGACTACCAAAATCAAACATTGCTTTTCTACTATCTCTATTACCTTTTCTATAACTTGCTGTATTATTAGGAAATCCCCCACATACTTCATCAAAATCTGTTTCATCATAAGTTAGTATTGTATTTGCTGGAAATCGACCTTCTGGTTTATATTCTCTTAAATTAATATCTTTTTGTCCTACATAATTTACAATATTTGAACTTGTACTTTGTTGTCTATTCCAATTTTTTTGTAATTCTTCTATGTCTTTTGCTTCCACCCTACACTCATCAATATTAATTCCACCAACACCATATTCTATTACATTATCTACTAAACTACCTTTAAATGGTTTTCTTGCTACTATTATTGGTTCAAAAGAGGGTTTTAATGCTGTTCCCCAACCTTTCCACTCATTTTGTGCTTCTCTTTCTTCATATTCACTAGCAAACTCTTGGCTTTCTCCTAAACCATTTTTCATTGAATTGGTATTATTAGAGCCAACACCTTTACTAATATTACCTGTTCTATTATCAACACCATTTTTCTTATCTAATGCTAATCCAATATTTAAACTTTTAGGAAAACCACTACCATATAACCACATAATAGTATCTCTTATTTCAAATCCTGCGTCCTCAATAGCACATGCAATTCTATGGAATGTTCTACTACCACCAAAAGCAAGTAAATATCCACCTGGTTTTAATACTTCATAGCACTTTTGCCATGTTTCTTTTTGAAATGCTATCCCACTATTATCCCAACCTTTTCCCATAAAATTTAATTCATAAGGCGGGTCTGTAATTATGCTATCAATACTTTCTTTATCTATCACTTCTAACATATCCAACATATTACCATGATATAATTTATAATCTTCATTACTGCTATATAATTTCATTATTGCCTCCCAATTTCCTTTTTAACGCATTTTTTCTTTTATTTGATAATTTATATTACTTTCTTATTTTCACTCACCTAATGCCATTTAAAATACGTTTAATGGCTTGTTTTGATAATTGTTTTCATTTTATCTTCAAATTCATCTTTTTTACTACGATAAACTTTTCTACCACACCAGGAGCATATATCACAAGGCTTATTAACCATAACTAACACATGACCGCATTTACATTTAACTTTAAACTTATCAATCACATCCAAAAAATTTTTATTATTACTACTTATTCTCATTTAAAATCTTTTAATAAATCCTCCATTTCTTGTTTTTTTGTATCATCTTGTTTTATATCTTTATCAAACCAATCCGGTAATTTTTCTTGTTTATATTGTTTTATTTCATAAACATCTTTCCAGCTATTCAAAATACTTCTTTCTATCATTCGTTTTTTTATATCATCATCATAATTAGAAAGTTTTTTTATTAGCATGTTTATAGCTCTTTCACTATTTACTGCTTTTATTTTTTTTCTTAACTCTAAAAATTCCAAAAACAAATTATTTAATTCTTCATTTTCAAAATATTTCTTTTTCTTTTTATTATTTTCTTTTTTATTAATATTTTCATTATTCATTATACATAATACATTATTCATTACCTTGTTTTTTGGTTGTTTTTCGGTTAATTCTTGGTTATTTTCTGGTTGTTTTTTCTTTGCATTTTGGTTATTTTTAGGCGCTCCCCCTTTTTTTCCATTTAAATATCTTTGATTATTTGCGTCTAATAATGGTTTTATTAGATTAAACACACTTTTACTTACACCTTTTAATTCAACTTCTTCATTTTCAAATTGAAATTTAAAAATTGCATTGTAAATTTTTATTTGTTCAGTTGTTTTTAATTCTTTTACACTTTCATAAAAACTTTTATAAAAAATAAAACTATCTCTCATCATTTTTATTCTCCTTTCTTAGCAGGAATAAGTATAATTTTATCTTCATAAATTTCCATAAAATATTCTCTACCAAATTTTTCAACAGCTTTTTTTGGTAAAAGAATAGTATTACGATTATCTGACCTTTTAAAAAATCTCATTATCATAATTTTTTCTCCTTTCTACATTTCACAAATCAATTTTATCATTTTCATTTACATTTATGCACATATTTTACAAGCATTTTACACATAATTTTTGACAAACAAAAAAAGTATATACTACTTTTATTCGTATATACCCATTTTTGCCATTTAATTTCAATTCTAACAGGCTTTTTTACAAAGTTAATATAAATTATCAATCAAGCACAAATGCTCGTTAAAACCCGTTTATTTAATTAATCTAACTTACCACCAAAAATACGGATAAGTTCTTTTTCTTCATCAGTTAATCTATTTATCAATAATTTTCTTAAAATTTCATCTTGTACATTTTCATTGTATATATTAACTGGGTTTTGTTCTTCTTTCATGTCAACATCTTCTTTCATATCAATAATAATTGGTTCTTCTGTTGTTGCTTCAACTTTAACTTCAAGTGGCTCATCTTTAAACGTATCTTTTACATCTTCAATTATTTCATTTACAACATTTTTAGTTGTATATTCTCTTTCTAATTTTTCAACATATTTATAAAATTGCTTTATTCCATTCAACGACATATATTTTCCACTCGTTAATGAGCATGCACTTGAATAAGCCATTTTTAAATCATGTGCTATTTTTTCATTATCTAAATTATATTTTTCAAAAAATTCTTCTTTATCAAAATTTTTATACCAATCAAGATATTTGTTATCTGTTATTCTTTTAATCTTTATTTGTTGTATTCTAGTTACATCTTTTTTATATTTATCTAAATTTTCATTAACTAAAATATCATATAATTGCTCTACAAATTCACTTATAACATCATTATCAACTTTATTTAAATATTTTTTTGGTAATATCGCTGTATAAAACCAATGACTTGCTCTTTTGCCATCAATAGTTATTTCAAAACTACGTTCAAATTGTGCTAGTGATGATAAACCAAATTTTTCTTTTAATAATTCTGGTGTATATTCTTCTCTATACCATTTCATAACATCATTATTCATTTTAATTTCATTCCCCTTAAGTCTTGCATTTTCAATATCATTTTCAATTTCTTCATGTTTTTCAAACATATTTTTTCTTAAAATATTTTTAATATCCATACTATAATCTCCTTTTTTATCATAAATTATGTCCTTAACAACTTCATAAGGCATATTAATTAATTGTGCATATTCTTTCGTATTTAATCCTAATTTTATCATTTGTTTTCTGTAAATATTTAATTGATTGTAGTTACTCATCTCTTAATTCCTAGGTTATACTCAATAGAAACAATATAACCTTCCCCTTCTTTTTTTAAATCCAATTTTTCTAATTCTAAACTATTTACATCAATAAATATTTTTACTAATCTAATAGCTTCTAACCAACTATTTGATGTTGCTCTTATTTCTTTTTTTATCAATGGAAATCACTCTCACTTATAACATACATTTCTTCTGGTGTTATCTGTTTGTAGTTTTCTTTTACATCTTGTTCTAGGTTATCATATTTTTCTTGCACAGCGTCTAAATCTGCACTTAAATTTTCTGCTTCACTCATTATTTCACTAGCTTTTTGGTTAATTTGTTTTAGCAAAAATTCAAACTCATCTAATAATTTGTCCATATTCCCTCCTTCCAATTTTTATAATATATCACTATTATTTTAAAAAGTCAACAAAAAATAGACCTTTTCAGTCTATTTTCCACGCACAACGCATTATTCTTGATGATGGGTCAAAACTATCTATAACATCACCATTAACAATAGCTGTAATATGATTATCCATTGTTACTGCATATTTTCCATACGGTCTTTCTTTTGCAAATTCTCCTACCGTTTTTGAATAATGACATTCTCTTGGGTATCTATTATCCAAATAATCCTCAACAAAATTTACATTACTAAATAATAAACCAACATCACCAGCTAAATCACTTAATTCATCGTATACATCATGCCAATCTCTATTTGTTAAAACACTAATACTACGTATCACGCAATCACTAATATTATTACCAAACGGATTAGCATTATAAAACTTAAACATTACATCTGCGCTATACGTTGCGCTGTTTCTCTAATCATTTGTACTTCTTCTTGGCTTTGTGCTTCACTTTTTAACATACGGGCGAAATCTTCCATACTTTGCAACATATATTTTAAACTCTTTTTAGTATCTTCATTAGCACCGTATCTTTCTCTGCCTTCTTCGTATCTACCATATTCTTGATACATTCTGTCCATGTATTCATGTCCGCGATATTTACTATCTACTCCACGTCTACCATAATCATTATATTCATTATAATTGCCACCAGCATTATAATTTCCATAACGTCCATAATTACCATAATTCATATTTTTGTCCTCCTTTGCAATATGATTTATTTTAGTTAATTTGTATAAATGGTCTAAATTATTTGTAGTTATTCCATCACTTAAAATCTTATTCATTGATTTTTCTGTTATTTCAATTAATTTTTCTTCCATTATTTTTCCTCCTTTTCTAAAAGACTTATAATTTGTTCATTTTGTTTTATTATTTTTTTTAAATACTTTTCATCTTGCATTTGTAATTCATTCATTAAATCACAATTATTAAAATCTTTAAAAAGTATATCTAAACTAATAGCTTGTAATATTAATGATAAATTATCTACATTATTCCTCATGCTATTTTTTCAATAATTAAATTAGCGTCTTTTATAACTGGAATTTGTGTTTCTGTATTTGTTAAAGTAGTTGTTCCTGTCTGTGTAGCTGGTAAACTTCCTATTGCTATTATTGTATTAACACGTGGGCATATTCTCAATAATTTTGTAAATGAAATATTAATATAATTTCCAGGTGTAGTTATTTCTGTGTCCATTTCAGTCCCTTCTAAATCAGTACCTGTTGCTGTTTTTAAAGCAAGAGCCACTAAACCAGCTGTATCACTCGTTACATTAGCATTAAAACTTACTTTAAATGTTCCACCACCAATTATTGTAAAATCACTTCCACCAGGCATATATTGAAGCCATCCACAACAATTAGCTGTCCTACTTCTTAAATCAACCGTATCAAAATTTATATTATCTGTATTGCTTGTTAATATCTCTGGTGTAATTTGTATTGCTTGTATCATTTTTATTCTCCTTTCAAAAAAATAAGGGTAGAACTTGTCTACCCTTTTAAATTAGCAAGTTCCTGTAATCAGGCTATTTTATGCTTACATTATGTTAGTGTAGTAACCATTATTTCCACATCCACATCCATTATTGCAAGTGAATATTGGTGTTCTGCCATATACTGGTGTTGTTGGTACAGGGCAAGTATTTAAACGGTTATATAATGCGTCTACTTCATTAGCAAATCCTTGTGAAATAAAGGCATTTTGTGCTGTTTGACTAGCTTGACCTCTTGCGTATAGATTTTCTTGGCGTAATTGGTCTATTAAATCATTTTTAGCTTCTAATTGTGATTTAACATTGTCTAACTCTAATTGACACAACTTATCAAGAATAGCTTGTGTACCTTGTGTTTGGCTAGTTATAATGTCTCTTGTATTATTAGCGTCTGCAAATCTAGTAGCGTTTGCTTCACTAACAATAGTATTTTGTGTTTGACAACTTGCTAGCCTATTTTCACAGCAACAATCATCAAGTCTACTTCCTAGATTATTAAATCCTTGAAGCGTTGAAATTTGGCTATTAAAAGCCTGTTGCATGTTAGCAATTTGACGAGCATTATTAGATACTTCGGCACTTGAAAATCCGTTATTTACTGCTCCCACAATATCAGCTGTACTATTACAAATTTGGTTACTTAATCCAAATACGCCATCATGTACATTTTGAATTTCATTACTTAAATGTAAAGTATCAAATCCATTGTTGGTATTTTGCATAATTTCTTTTTGTCCATTAGACAACCACGCATAACCATTGTCAAAAGCATTATTTCCAAAGAAGCCTCCGCCATTTCCGTTGTTTCCCCAGCCACCAAAAGCTAAAAGAAGCAATAAAACAATCCAGCCATCACCACCTAGAAAACCATTACCATTACCGCCAAATCCACCACTCATCGGGTAAACAGGATAAGGGTAAAAACCATTTCCATTATTAGTAGCTAATTCTACCGTTGGTTGAATACCATTGTTCATACTTTTTTTCTCCTTTCTGTAAATTTTTTATATCAAAGACTATTTTGTCTTGATACCTAAGTTATCTAATTGTTCATTACTTATGCCAAAATTATTAGCATATTGTCTAAAACTATTTATTTGTTCTGGTTTATATTTACTTGTTATTTCATTTATCATTTCTTGCGGGTTGCTATTGTTTTTTTGCATTTTTTCTATTAGTTGAAACATCTGTGGGTTTCTCGCTCTCATCTGGTTCATTAACATCATCAATATTTGACTTTGCATTTTGTATTTCCTTTCTTAATTCAGCTATTTGTAGTTGTAAATTATTAATCATTAAATCTTTATCATCTTTTACAACTATTTCATTTAATTCGTATGTTTTAATTTCTCCCTTAATATTCTTTATCCATAAAATAGACATATCTTTACTAAAATATGGTGTATCTCCAATTACCATTTCCCGTTGTACTTCTTCCATAGAGTTTGCGTATTTAATTACATCTCTATTACTAGGTGCTAATTGAAAATTTTGTGTTAAATTTGTTGGTTGTTGCATTGGTTGTTGTAATTGTTGTTTCATTCTTTCTAAATCAGCCATTTGATTATTTATTCTGTCTATTTGTTGACTATAATACGGATTATTAAACATATCTCCTCCTAATTAAAAAAAGAGCACTAACTTAATTATTGTTTTAAAATAATATCGTTGTCTCCTTTCAATTCTAGAATAGCAAAATAAAAACACGACCTTTTATCGTGTTTTAATCACTTATTCTTTTGTAATAATGTCAATTTAGCTATTTCTAATCTTTTATAAGTCTCATATTTAGCTTTTAAATCAACTATTGTTCTTGAAATCGTACTATAACTTTGTGTAGTGTCCATCGATATTTTAGTTAATGTATCACCTCTTATATATCTATCTAAAATATCTTTTTCATTTTCTGTTAATGTTACCTTTATTATAAAATCATTGTATAACTGCTTTATTGCAAGGTCTTTTTTCATATTACCTCCAATTAAATAATATCTTTTTTAACCAACATATTTATATCAAAATTATGTCATTAATTCGCTTTTGTTAAATATTATAAATAACTACCAAAAAAATCATGTTATAAATATTTACAATTTATTACAAATTATTACAAATTATTATAATTTCAATCTTAAAAAAATTTACATACCTTTTGGTATATATCTTTTTTTCTATTTGATATAGTTGACGTGCTATAACCAGTTTTCTGTGATATTTCTTTAATGGACTTACCTTCAAGACACATATTTAATATTGTCTTTTCTTTTTTACTTTCTCTTAATAAATTCCCTTTCATAACATAATTATAAGTTTCTTCACTCATGTCATAATAAAAATGTTCTTTCATATATCCCCCTTCAAAATTGTTATATATTATAACACAAAATAAAAAAATGTCAAAAAAAAGACTAGTTTCCTAGTCTATCGTACGCTATACAACGTACCCCAATACTATTATAAGACTTTGTCTATATAGGTTAGTATCAATACCTTTGCACGGTTAGGTTATATATAATCCCTACATTTACTACACTAGCGGTACTAGATAAATAAATGTTTATGTGCATTTAATGTTAGATTTAATTTTCTAACAATTTAATTATACTAAATAAAAAAAGATAAGTCAATCACTTATCTTTTAGTATATCAGTTCTTGTTATTTCCCATTTTTTCATCTTTTCAGCTATTGTATGTACATAATCATTTCCATCAAGATTTTCATAAGCCTTTAACTCATTAAGAAAATTTTTGTACATATAATCTGGTATCTTTTTAAATGGTTCATAATAAAAATATGTATTTGTTAAATTACTTTGTAATAATGTTTTTAATCCATTTTTTAATCCATCATTTTTCTTTTTATAATTAGTCAATTTTGCTATTAAAAAACCTATGATAGCAGGTACTAAATAACTTATAATCGACTTTAAAATTTGTTCAAACATACGCAACCTCTTTTCAATATTATTATATCATAATTATTCAGTTAATGCTTTGTAAGTTGCTGGTCCAACAATTCCATCTACTTCTAAATGTAATTTCTTTTGAAAATTCTTAACTGCTTTTAAGGTATCATTCCCAAAATAACCATCAGCACCATATTTACCACATGAATATCCTAACTCAATTAATCTACTTTGCAACCATTTAACCATAATCTTAGCATTAATATTTTTCTTTAACATATGTTTCTCGCAAGCTGTTTCTGTTTTAATACCCCAAATACCATCTTCTGTTAAATGACAATTCCATTGTTCATTAAGTTTTCTCTGCAATATTTTAACTTCATTATCTTTTTGTGGTTCATCACTATAATCAATGTATTTTAATTTACCATGATACGTCCACCTAAGACTAACTTTACCTTTATAAGAACGTGTTCCTTTACTATTAATATCACTTATAATAGCTTTTTTAGTTCCCCAGCCTGTTGTATCTTCAAAAACTTTTCCATTTCCTAGGTATATTCCTGTATGATTATACTTTGTTCCCTTCATACATAAATACTCGCCAGGTGTTATATGGCTAAAATTAGTACTTACATCACTACATAAATCCAAAGCCCCATTACAAGTAAAATCAGCTACACCATTTGATTTATAAACTGTTCCTCCACGTTTCTTTGATTTATCAGCACTAAAACCCCACAATATACATTTTACCGATACAACGCAATCAAACCACCATTTACCATTATGTAGTTCACTCCATCCGCTTCCAGAATGATATACGTTTGGTACATCATTTACAAGCCATTTTAACTTATTAATAAATTGTTTACTTGTCATTACTTTCATGTTCTTCCTCCATACTAAATAATTTACCACTTACTAAATAAAGAGAAATAACACCAGTTATAGCAACTATTGTTTTAGTTACATTATCTAAATGCCAATCCCAAATCGGACTTAATGCTAATATCAAAGCATTAATCATATTTAACGCATTGACTACATACTTACTTATTTTTTTTACTTTATCCATATTATCCTCCTCTTTTCCATTCACCATTAATTCTAACATACGCTGTTGCTCTTTTCCATTCACCACTAACTCTAACATAAGGTGTAGCACGTTTCCAGTCATTATTAACACGTATTCTCATACTTTGTCTTGGTATCTGGTCTAATATCCAATTTTCAACGCTATTAAATGCACTCCATGTACTAGAAAAAGCCATAGCGTCTTTATGAAAAGTTATTTGTAATGTTAAATTACCATTTTCATCTGTTTGAAATTGTTTAGTTCCAGTTCTACTACCTTTTGACACAGGAAAACCAGAAGTGCCTGGGTACATTGTTTTATTATGTGAATAAATAGTTGTAGTTGTACCATCAACAGGATTATAAGCTCTTACATACGTTGCTGGTGCGGAATAATAACTACTACTTCCACCTAAAACTTCAAATTTCCAATCGACATTAACTTTGCCTGTATTACTATCATATCCATTTTGTGTTAATGTTATTTTATAATATCTACCCTCATAGCTATTTGTCGACTTTGTATATGTTGCCATATTCCCTCCTATTCATACAATAAAAATATTGTACCATCTTCTGCTGTTTGTGGTAATTCTGTACCTGTTGTTATTACTTGTTCAATTGCGTCCTCAACATTTTCTTGTAATTGATTTAAATTTGTTGCATTTAGTGCTGGTGCTTGTCCATTCACAAAAACTATTTTTTGCATAATTTCCTCCTTAATTTAATCTCATATTTGGATATAAAGTATTACTTGGATATAAATCATCACTTGGAAATAATCCATCATAATCTGTTGTATATCCCTCTATGTCAATTGTAAATCCACCATCATAATTTTTTTGCATTTTAGTAATATTTACAATCTTTTCACCATAATCTGTTTCTATTGATACAACATCACCTAGTTCCAAATATGGTAATCCCATAATTTTTGTTTTTACTTTTATTGATATAGGATATACATTTATTATATCATTAAAATAATCACATTGTGTTATATCATACACATTATTAACTTCTATATAATTATCGTTTTCTTCGCCAAAAATATATTCATTAATTTTATTATAATTTATTTTATTTAATGTTTTATTTATTGTAACAGAAATATTATCTCCTTCATTTCCTGTTATCAACAAAAAGATAAATCTATTTTTTATATGTGCTTCATTTAATCTACAATTTGTTAATGTTATATCACTTGTTAATAA
>Ga0326511_10001205_pt1 | contig 21782 bp, 30 predicted proteins | sample 0_2496_0518_D_FD_203701 | JGI IMG/M metagenome (GOLD analysis project Ga0326511, IMG submission 203701) | Bovine rumen microbial communities from UC Davis, California, United States - 0_2496_0518 | ecosystem: Host-associated > Mammals > Digestive system > Stomach > Rumen | place: USA... | reverse complement strand
TTCCTGGCTACTGTAGAAGAGACTTCTTTAAAAGAAGATCCGGAATTTTTTAAGAAGATTAAAGATGAGGATCTTCAAGAGATAATAAATGCAGTCTCTTTAATCGCAAAAGATTCTTCCAATTCAGAAAAATTGGGAATTGATTCCTTTATTTGGGACTCTTGTGCTGAAATAAGGAATATGATAAAGGAAAATAATTATTCCTTTATAGAAACCTTTGATAAAATGGATGAAAAGGATAGATTATTTATTCAATCCGCTTCATTTTTTAAAGGGGTAATCTCGGATTCATTATTTGGGATAATTCAAGGGAGGAATGACAAACCCCTTTATATTAAAGATGAATTTAAGCATCTTAGAGCGGTCGTGTATTTTTCATACATGGCAAAAGGAAGAGGGTTTACAAAAAGAGATGGAGTGAACCTTAACGTATCTTATGCCCTTAATGGCGAGGTACAAAATAGAGTATTCTACATTCCGGCAGGATACTCACTTATAGAGGGATTTAAACTTATCCCTGCTGATGCTTTTCCTGAAGGTGAAATCAGGGAAATTATTAAGAAAGAACAGGAAAAATATCCAGAAGTAGAATCCCTTGAGGGAGATATTAAACTGGATATGAAACTCCCTGACATAGACAACATAAAGTCTATATTAAAAGTCATTACGGGTCAAGCACCATTTGACTCGTCCTCAGTTATTAATATACTTACTGATAATGCAGTGGGTTTAAAGAAATTATCGAGGTTTAGGAATCTTGATGAGGTAAAACAAACATTACCCCAAGAAATCAGTGAGGCAGTAGTATTTTTACAATACTGTCTTAGAACGATAGACCATTTCTGGACGCTTATTTTAGGGCCAGGTTGGGATTGTCCTTATGTCTTTACAGAGGATAATAAACCGACAATGAGGGCTTTTATGTATGGCCCTAGAGTTTTTGGGGTTCCTCTTGACCCTGAGACTGAATTTGGAAAAACATTCAGTTCCAATTTGGTAATTCTCTCCGCCGCATCTAAAGACGAAGATTGGCTTGAGAAGGAAGAGAAAAATGGTATAGTTCCTTCTCATATTATAGATGTCTTGAATTTAAACTTCAAGAATGTAGGATCATTATCTAACATGTATAATTATGACGATGATCACGAAGACTTTATGATGGAGGATGAATATTCAGAACCTTCGCACCCATCTCTTGAAGAGTGGGAAAACTTCATAAAGGAAGGTAAAGTTCCTTTTGGTGATGATGAAAGATACAAACTTCACCGAACGCTGACTGTTAAATCAGCAAAAACAGGAAAAGATGTCGAGGTAGACGATGACATCTATTATGACCCGGATGACTGGGTCTATCCTTGGTTAAGTTAATTAGCCAAAAAGAAATACACATACAGAATTAAAACTGTATGTGTATTTTTATTTCTTTATAAAAAATCAATATCATTATTTTTCTTATATTGACTTATATATTTTTTACTAATTACATTTTTCCACTCTAAATCAATAGGAGTTAACTCCTTCAGTGGACTCTGTAATAAATTTAGTTCCTGGTATAATTCATTCATAATATTTTCCTTTAAAAAATCATCTTTTTTAAATAAATTATTTCTATTTTCCCAGATTACCTTATTCATTGTCTCAAAAGATTTATGGAATAATTGGTTTACATTATCACAGTTTATAAACCATTCATCTAGTAAGTCAAGTTTATATCCTAATGACCTCAAGTAAGTATGTACCCTTGTTTCATCTAGTAAACTACCTTCTCTCGTGGAAATAAGTTCTGAGAATGGATTATGATACTTATATGTACTTACTCTATTTTTTATTTCATCTGTAAAACCAACTTTTAGAGCAGATTTATTATTTCTCCCGAAAGATCTTATTAAATATAACATTTACGAATAACATTATTTATCAACTAACTATTTATAAGTTAATTAGACTACTTGAAGTCCATTTAATGGATTTAAATCCCCTCAAAAATCTTACACATGATATAAATGTTAATTATTAATAATTATATAAATTACTGAAAAATGAATAATATTACATTTTCTTCGTCTGGAAATACTTTCTCTGCATTTGTAAGGAAAAATTCAATGTACAGAAGATTTGAGGATAAATTCCTTGATTTAGCTAGAACAAAACTCCTACCAATCATAGGAAACCCTGAATTGAAAGTGTCTAATTTTCCGGTATATATAAATTCGGGGGAAGATCCAGTAGACTTCTTGAAAATCGATTTAACATATAAAGATCAACTTAACCCTGCAATGTTGAATACTATAGCAGATGAATTTTTAACATTCGTTGGGTCATTTACGAGTAGAGCAGTTGAAATTATGTTAAAGAATTCTGAATTTATACCATTAGACGGGTATTCATTTAAGAATTTAAAGAAAGAGGTAGTAGATGCATTGAAAGCTAATAGAAAATTTATTATTATAAAGGATTATGACCAATATTTAAATATGGAGGAACCTGGAAATAGTAATAATACGTCTAGGTTTAATTTTGATATTAAAGTTATAGATCCATTAGAAAATAGGGATGAGTATGCAGAAGTATATTGCGTACTTCAGAAAAATACACCAAAACAAGCACAAAAAATCCTTACGGAAAAATATAAAGATCAACTCCAAAGAGAAGATTGGTATAGTTGGTGTTAAAAGATATTAGAAGAAATAAAAAAAAATACAGAGACTTATTAGAAAATCTCTGTATTTTTTTTTTACTTACTAACCCTACGCGTGACGGTCTCTATCACGATCACGCATGTTGTTCTCACGTCTGCTTCCGTCATTCAGGCCCTGGTTGTATACCTGAGCCTGTTTTTCTGAAGCTTCTCTTTCGTATTTACGTCTTTCGGCTTTTTTACCAGACTTGTTGCCAATTTTATAGCCAACAAAACCTGTTACTCCTACGATTACAATAGTACTCAGTATTGGGTGCTTGATCATCGTATTAGCTACAGTACCGAAGATTCGTTTGAAGAACCCCGGCTTTTCCTCCTTCTGTTCTGTTTCAGGAGTAGTCGTCTGAGTTGCCTGCTGAGTGTCTTTTTCTTGTTCCTGATTTTGAGCAGTCTCCTGCTGCTCCTTTTTAACTTCTTCTGCCATTTTTTAAATGTTTTTTAAGTTTATAAATTGAATTATTTTTAACAAATTAATTTTTCAATATTAGGCTTATTAAATATTTCATTAAGCTCTATATAGTTGAAGAATTCCCTAATATAATCTATGATCATTCCTACTATTGGTGCCAGTAACAGTATAGTTTCCAGCATAAGTAGAAATATCAAAAATTCATAGAGATCTTCATTTATTTTTATTTTTGTTTTCATTTTATTTTTTTTATTTTTGTTTTTATTATCTTGTTAGTAAAGAAAATAAAGAGTAATAATGTTTTTATTGCATTATTACTCTTCAATATAAAGGTTTTAACCCCTTTTCATCTTCCAAATTTTTTTCAATGTTTTTAGTATATTATCTTCTCCCTCTGGGTTATTGTCATTGAAGTTACAGGATTCAAATGACCATCTATATTTAAAATTAGATTCATTCATTTGGACTAGGTATAAAATAAGGGATAATATAAATACTATGATTACCTGTAATGTTCTATACGTTGCTGTAAATATTTTCAGTGCATTATTCATAATATTATCGTAAATTTATATTTATTTTTCTAATATTAGGCTTTAGTTTTACGTATTTACTGAATATTTCACCTATAATTCTTAATAATGTTAATATTAAATAAAAAGATTATGAAATTATTTAAAATTGTACTTCTTAAAGAGGTAAGTAATGAAAAACCGGAATTCACTAAAGTATATGCATTATCTAGTAATGTTATACTAGTTGATGATAATATCCCCTCTAATTTGGGTAGAATCTCAGAAAAAACAAATTTAGGAGAGGTTGATGTTATAATTAACTGTACAAAAAATTCCGGGACTTTATACAGAATAACAAATAAATACGGAAAGCCGAATTATGTAATTTTGGAGAACCCTGATATAAAGTCTGCAGAAATCCTTTTTATTAAAAGGGCTCATTCAAAGAGTTTAGGTATTTCGGAAGAAAGGGTATGTCTTGAAGAGGCTTGTGAGGTTGAGTATTATAATTCGGTAGAAGAATTAGGGAAAGTATTCTTTAGTAATTAATTTTAGTATATTTAATAACAGTGGGAGGTAAAATTCCCGCTGTTATTATTTTTTTATACAGTCTCAATTCCTAACAATTAGATAATATTAGATAATATTAAAGAAATGGCAGAAAAAGAATTTTCAGAGATTATTCCGGATGAAACATATGAGAAAGAATACTCGTATATTGTGAAGAAAGCTAAATCATTAGCAGCAACATTAAGAGGAATTAAATTTGATGTTTTAAAATACAAAAACATCTATTTTAATTTTCTTGAAGAGTGTAAAAAAGATTTCAAATTTAGTATCAATGGAGTACATGAACCAGATGATTACGATGAAAAAATAGATGGTATATTCTCGTATGAATTTGCAACAGAACGTTCATTCACAATAAACCCAGACATAGATTATGAAGAGGTTTATATTAGAAAACATAGATCTTCTTTCTATTGTGCTACGGATGAGCGTATTAGAATAACGATTACGTATAACTATTTCACACTTATTCTGGATACTATTAATGGGTGTTATAGTAGTATTAAAGATAAAAACTTACATATAACTATTTATGATAATTTTTATAAAGAAATAAGTGAAGTAGTCTCTATGTATGATTTTGATTTTTGGATAGATAAAGATTTTACTCTTTTCTCTAAATTTGTAAAACCAATATCAACTAAGATTATAAATAAGTTAGATTATTCAGATTTATTAGAAGAGAGTAAGAGGTATTTTAACAATTCCAGAACTACAGCATTAATAGAGAGATACGTAGATTTTTTAAAGAATAAGAAGAATTAAAATAATAAATAAACATGCAAAGCGAAACTTACACAGATGGAGAGAAGGGAATCACTACGACGGTTGTAGACGATTCTGTAGATGATATTCTTGATTTAGAGGATTCATCCCCTGGTGAAGATGATAAAATAGAAGAAGAATTGAATAAAACAGCCACTACACAAAGTTCATTTGGTAGTCCATCTTCTGTTTTTACGGTTCCTAATCCACCTCAACAACCAAAGAGCCCGTTTGGTTCCCCTTCGAGCCAACCTTGGACACCTGGTAATTTTGGTATATCATCTCAGCCATTTGGAGGTTCTACTACACAGCCTTTTGGACAACCTCAATCACAGTCGATTTGGAATTCTGGAAGTAGTGGCGGTTCTTGGTGGGGATCGAATAACCAAAATAATAACAATAATGGATCTTGGTGGGGAGCTAATAATACTTCAACTCCATTTAATTCGTTCAATAATAGCCCTAGTAATGGATGGAGTTGGGGAAGTTCAGTTAATAACCAACAAGTAAAGGTGAATATAAATTTACTGAATAAGAAGGTAGTATTTTGTAGTTTTGTAGATACGATTATATGTAGTCTAAATTCTTTCAATAACGGAAGACTAACTTACATAAATACAGTACCTTCCAATCTTTCTGATTTATATGTAAGAAAAGAGGTATTATTTAAGATGAGTAGAATGCCAGTAGATGCAATGTTTGTTATTGTGCCTAGTGAGATAATTAGAGGTCTGGCATGTAATACTTCTATGAATCAAAAGAAACCAGAAGATTTGGAGAGGGATATGCAGGGAATAATCGATTATTTGAGGATGTTTTCTATGACATATATGAAACATTCTATATCCGATATTAGATATTGCCAGTTTTTATTATCCCCAAACATAGACTGGAGATATACAACTGGAATAGTTAACGGGGAAATAGAAAATATTAACAAATATACCAATAATTTTTATACAAAAGATAAGATTGTTTTTCTAGGAACAGGAGGTGGTTCTTACGGCTATAGCTATAATGATAAATTAGCAGCTGATGCAGCAGGGATAGATTTCCTTGATACAAACATTCTTCTCAATTGTTAAAAAGTAAACAAACACCTATAGTACGTAATTAATAACGGGATTATAGGTGTTTCGTTATTTTTAGAGGTTGCATGGGGTCCTCTTTAAAAAATCACCCCTATAAATTCTATAATATGAGAAAACTTTTATTAATCTTGTTCTTGTTGTTTTTTCAAGGATCAAGTACTGATGATTTCATTTCTATCGAAATCCAACCGGTAACAAAATCGACTGTAATTATTAAGTCAAGAGAAGTAAAAGAAAAACCCAAAAAACCAAAACCAATACCAAAAGCAGAAATAGTAGATAACCTAATGGATCATATTATCAATGAGAATACGGTTAAATTAATGTATGCCACTATATACAGAATTGATCCAAATCAATGTTGGGGAAATCCACTAATAACAGCTGATGGTACTAGAATTGATACAGTCGCATTAAATAGAGATTCGGTAAAGTATATTGCAGTATCTCAAGATATGCTAAAAAGAAATGGTGGTCCTTTTAGCTATGGAGATTCTGTGTATTTACATATACCGAATAATACCTCATTTACAGGCACATACGTAGTTCATGATTGTATGAATAAACGGTATAAAAGGTCTGTTGATATATTGACTGGTGTTAGAAAAAGAGGTGGTCTCTGGAAAAATGCAACATTAACAAAATTAAATAAAATAGAATAGAATAATAACCTTGAAAATCTTTAAATTGAGGAGAGTAAGTATAAAAGCTTACTCTCTTTTTATTTTTCAAGATTATCAATTAAAAAACATAAAAAAAAATGATAGAAGAAATAAAGAATTTTTTAGAGGTATTTGATACGACTATTCAGGAAAAGGATAGTATAAATACCTCGGAGAAAGTAGAACAAACATTGGAAAAATTATCAACAGTAATCAAGAACCTGAGTGAGAAGGACATTAAAATTGATGCTATAGGAATTGATCAAGGAAAATTAATCAAATATAGTGAATTTTTAATCAATTCTCTAGGTACTTTTAATTTAACGGAAGAAGAAGATAATGAAAAGGAAATTCTAAGTAACAGTGTCTTACCAACTGAATTATCCAAAGTATCAACCTTTAGTGAGTTAGAGGAGAAATTACAACTCCCTATTAATTTTGTCGGAGGAGGTTGTCTTAGATTATTTGAGTATAAACTGATAGCTCTATCCCCTTTATTATGGAGCTCTTGGAACGAAAATCACAACTCGTTTGAGGAATGGTGGGAGAAGTCTGGTTATTTAGCTCTTGTCTTGAAGTTTACGAATATAATAAGTGACTTTTATGACTTACTAATGAAACTAAATATTACTATTCCTAAGGAGGATCGTTTACGTTGTCCTAAATTCTTGGTAGTTAATACTAGAATGGTTCATTGTCTTAGTGCAGCATTCCACATAATCAACACTGAAGTCGAAAAATATGATAAAGAAAAATTCTACAAAAGAATGGCTTCATTGTTAAACCTTGATGAAACAATGGAAGAAAAGATGATAGAGGATGCATTTAAGGTAAGTGATAGTATTCTTCAATATATTGATTTTTAATTAATAATATAAAAATGGCTAAAAAGAAAAGTAAGTGGAAAATTCATATGTTCCAAGACCAGGTAAATTTCGATAGTTGGGATTCTACAAATAAAATCCATCAAATGGGTGAAAAGAAAACCTACTATGACTGGGAAGGAATGGATGAAAATGAAAAGAAAGAACTTTTTGATAAAGGTTGGAAAGAGGTTGATTCAGATTATATATTTCATGGTCAATTAAGATTTGAATATATGAACGCCTCTTCCGCTTCTGGACGACAATTCATTTTTACGGACGTAGAAACAGGTCTTATATATCAAATGCTTCCAGGGGCTTTTACAGAAGCAATAAAAGAAGCTGTAAAAGGCGTAGTCTCTGGAGATTTTGGTTTTGAGAAAATAGGATCATCTCTCGGTGTAAAGTTATTGACCTGTAGTAATTAAAAATGAAGGATAAAAAATTTATAATCAATGAGCATAATTGGGGAGAGATTTTACGTAGAATTAGACAATCAAACGGACTCACTCAAGAAGAATTAGGGAAAAGGGTAGGTAAGAGTAAGAAATTTATATCTGATATTGAAAATCAAAGAATAGACCCAACTTATATTACCTATTTTAGGATAATTCGGGAACTTGGTTATAATATTAATATCGTTTAAATAAAAAAAAAACATATATACAAATCATATTAGTTGAAATGTATATATGTTTTTAATTTTTTTATTGGTTTTAAAGGGAGCAAAAAAAAATAAACATCAATAAGAGTTTTTTCTTATTGTGTCTTCTTTTACTTTTTTATTTAAAGTCCTCAAGTATTTTTGGACTTAATTATTTTTTTTTAATTTTTGGTTTTTTAATTATTTTTTTAGTTGTTGATTAATTATTTTATTTTAAATAATTTTTGGTTTTTTTAATTTAATTATTTTTTTGGAATTTATAAAAAAAGATAGGAATAAATTAAATTAAATATTAGATAGGAATTATAAAAATTATTATTATAGAAATGAATTATTATTTAAAAAATTATTATTTATTATTATTTGTATTACATATATAAGGCTTTCAAGGGAATAGGTGTGGGAAAAGTTATAAAGAATAATGAGGGGGGTGTATTTCTTATAAACGATAATAAAATTAAATAAAAAATGATAGAAGAAAATATTTACGATGCTTGGTATAGAATTTATCAATTACTTTCTAATACCAATGAATATAACCCTTTACATTGTTGTATAAAAGTAAATAGAATTTTTGAAGATAAAAATAACCCACTTGAATTATTTTTCATAGAGAGGTTATGGGTAGACTCAGAGAAGCACACTATCTGTTACAAAAATCAATATAAGGAAGAGGCAGAAGACCTTTCAAAGTCACCCTCTGCAATCTGGTATGTATATAATTATCTCTTCCATATCGAAAAACCAAACAGCATGAACGAGTATGAATTAGGAGATCGTGTTTTTGCTGCAATAGATGGTAAAATAAAGAAAGGGATGATTGTTGGAATTACTAAGGGATTAAAAAAACCTTCAGATGTCAATCCGATTGTGTATGATACTATGTGTAATAGTGTGTATCGTAGCCATACTAATACTGTAGTCTCCTATAATGTTAGGTTTGATATAGAAGATATTCTCGGCACTGGTGAATATGAGGTATTTTATGACCCAATTGATTGTCCTAAAGACGGACACAGTAGAGCAGAGTTATTTCCAAATCAAGAGGCCTGCGAAATGTATTATTTGTCAAAAGCGATATAATTATGGAAAATATGTATAACAATTAATAATAATAAAATGGAAAAATCAATGAAAATAGATTTCTCTTTAGGAGAAACAGTTTATGCAGTAATCAATAATCGAGTATTAGCGGGTGTTGTTATTGAGGTAACAGGACTGCTTCACTCAGAGAATTTACCAAGACCCGTACAGTATTATGTAGTAGAGGATTATAAAAAACTCGAAACTGAGGAAGTAATGAGGTATACTGTAGATTTTGGAGAAGAGAAAAGATTATTTTATAGCAAAGATATATTTCATTTTCTCACACCTGGTAAAACAAGATACGTTTCTGAACTTTTCCGAGATAAAACGGAATGCAAGAAGGCTTATATAGACTTTCTAGAGAAAAATCTATGAAACAAATAGCGTTAAATTTTAATATAGGAGATCGTGTTTATGTACGTAATTTCCCTATCCCAGTAAAAGGAATTGTTACAGGTATTTCCTTTGAATATTATTTTCCAAGAGGAATCTATAACAATAATTTCAGTAACATAGATTTTATAGAGATAGGTTACCCGGTTATTAATTATACTGTTAGATTTGATAATAACCGGCAAAGTATGATATTTTACGACAACTATCTCTGTAAATTACCGGAATATTGTGGAAATATTAATATGCACTTTGTAAAAGATCTATATGCAGATCTAATGGAGTGTACTAAAGTAAGTGAAGTTCCATTTTAATACAAATAAATTATGGAAAAAGAAAAGTTAATAAAAAGTGGCAGAAGTCTTAGAAATAAGATCATCGGCTATATTGAATGGGATATGAATGACGGAGATTATTCGTCTAAGTCGGTTTTAATTAATGAGGGGAAATTCTTTAGTAATGAAACCCTATTAAATGTTCTAGCATTTGTATCAACCCCACCGAGCTTTAAAGGAATGTCTAAGAGTGAGGATGCTTTTGGACATTATTTAATTCAAGATGATTATATAGATTGGTCTGTGTGGGAGAATGCAAAGGAAGAAAATAAACCCTTGGATAAAGAATATTTAGAGACATGTCCGGATCCTATAGCTGCCTATCTCTGTGAAAATGACCTAGTTTCATCAGGGGGAGGTGATGGATATCCTCATTCAGTAGTGGAAGTGAAGCTATATTATATAGACGAGGAGGAAAAAATACATCCCTTAGACTTCGAGCCTATTAGGGAGAATTGGAAAAATTTGAGCTATAAAGAAATTCTTAAGCTTGTTAATTTAAAATGCTTAGAATTTTTTATGAAATAAAATAAAAAATAACATATACAAATCTTTAGTTAGAAATGTATATGTTATTTTTTTTACTTATCTAATGGTTATTAAAGTCTGTCTTTATTTTCCTCTACATACTTCATTACTCTGTTTAATTGTTCTTTTGTTGGAGTTTCTTTTGAAACTTTATTTGTCTTATTTAGATCTATGCCAAGTTTCTTAGCATTTTCCCTCATTTTCTTTAATGCTTCAGGGGACATGTTATAGTCTAGGTCTTGCATACCTACTTTATCCAAGTCTATTCCAGCATTATCGAAGTGACTTTTATTTGAATTCATATTATTGTAATGAGTTGCCCTCCAGTCTCTACCACCGGAATGTTTATTTAGGAAAATATCTCGGAATCCTTTTCTATTCGCTTTACTTTCTTCTTCATTTAGGTATTTTAAGAAACTATGCACATCTTTAGGTGATGAATCAAAACCTACAATTCCTCCAAATGGGTATGGATTATTAACAGTCTCATTATTTATATCATTTTTAAAATGATTATTCTCATGAGATGCTACTGATGGATGAGGTACTGTTGATATTTCTTTTCCCTCTCTATTGTAGTAACTTCTATTCATTCCGCCTTCTTCGTCTTTTATTACCTTGAATTCTTTCCCTCCTCTTTTATAAAAATCATCCTTAATATCCTCCATTAAAAGTTCATCATTAGGGTTTTTCCTAGGAGATTTAGTGGGATGCTTCTTATTTAATTCCTCTATTCTTTTATCTTGATTATCTAATATTCTTTCTTTTTCAAGAATAAGAGTATCCTTAAGTTTATTTGATGTAAGATTATCTTTGTATTTATTAATAAGGTTATTTCTTTCTGTTCTTATTGCATTCGCTTTTTTACCTACTTCATTTCCAATTTCAACATACTTTTCCGGGTATTTTTCAATATCTTTGTACATATTATCATAAATTTTCTCTAATTTTTTATTAGTTATCTCATCTACGGTACGTAATGTTCTAAAGTGTGTTGGGGTTTCTCCATATTTATTCAGTTTCGCTCTTCTTACAAAATCATAAGTTTCTCCGTGTTTTCTTCCAGACTCTGCAATAGCCTTCCTAACCCTATCCCCTAATAAACCGTAATATTTTGTTTTATATAGTATCATAATAATTTTATATTTTTAATTAATATCATAAACAAGAAATTAGTAAAAAAAACAACCAACCTAAGTTTTTATGCTTAGATTGATTGCTTCTTTAGAGTTAGTTAGTCCTCTGCGTTAATCCACTCGTAACCGTAATCACCTTTAGGCGAGGCTACCATATAGGGACAATGCTCTATTCCGTTCATCATAAATCTGGCGAGGATTATACCATCGCGCCCGAAATCAAGGATGATCTCGGCACAGACAGGATCGCTCCAGTAAGGACTTGCAAATACGAATCTCGAGAGGCCCATGTTGAAGGCCTTGATTACAAAGTTGGTGGAGTGTTGATCTGATTCCGAGATCGAAATCTTTTTCTCTTCTCCAATCTCGTAGAAGTTACCCTTAGTGTCATCCCATCTTTCGTAGAGGGGGTACACTGTAAAGGTGGTCTTACCGTTCTTGGTATTGTAAGAGACTTCCTTGCCGCTTTCTGCAAGTGACTTACGTACTTGATTCCGTACTTGCTTGTTTTCAAAAACGTTCATGTTCATGATCTTTATGTTTTAAAAAATTTATTGATTAGACAAGTTCTGGTTAGCCCTCCTTGTCTGTTATTCCCTGAGCTGAGAAAAATATGACCTCGACCGCACGAAGCGGTCGGGGTCCTTTAGGTATTATTACTAAAAATATTTTATTACATATATAAGGCTCTGAAGAGACTTTATCTGGAATTTTTAACCTATATTCAAAGATTTAATTTTACCTAAATAATCTAAAATCTCTTTATCCTTGAAATGTTCCTTGTCAAATGGAATAATTCTGTGACAGTCTATGCCAAAGATACCCCAATTATCATGTTCTCTGTAACCTACTCTAAATTTTCCCTCGTCTGTTCTATGACTTCTTTCTATATAATAAACATCAGTTAGTCCTATACTATAATGACAAGGGTTATGAGTAATTCCATTAAACGGTTCGAATTCTTCTGATTTGAGCTTAGCAATCCATAAATTATCTACCCACTCAGGAAGTTTATCCATAACAAACCCTTTAAATTCAGGTTCTTTTAAGTTCATTTCACTAACGTGATAAACACCATCTGGATCACATGGACGTATTGATGCTCTGAAGATTACTACATAAATATCTTTATCTAGTACGTTATTTATGATTTCCATTTGCTCTTTCTGAAGGTCCCTGAAAAGAATTTGAAATTTTAGATCTTTTATAATTTCCTTATTCTCCTTCATTTCAGCAGCGAGTTCCTTGTTAGAATTTTCTAGTGCCTGTATACGGAATTCTAAGTTTTCTTTCTCTTTTTCTTCCATTTTATTATGTTTTATATTTTTATCTATAAGGGATTAAAGTTTCTGAAATGCATAAAATTCTGATAAAATGACACCAAAAATCTAATAGTTGTATTCTAAAATGGTGAAAAAAAAGCACCTTTTAAAAACCATATGTTTCTTATATGAGAATGAAAATTAAAATAAAATACACTGCGGATTAGACTAGAGGTCAAAGTCAGAAGTCTCATAAACTTCAGCTCTCACAAGGGGCACGTTGGGTTCGATTCCCACATCCGCTACAAATAAGAAATAAAAATGGACGTTTAGTTCAGCTGGGGAGAATGCATGCCTGTCACGCATGAGATCACGAGTTCGAGTCTCGTAACGTCCGCTATTTTTGAAAATTGGGGGTTTAGCTCAGATGGTATAGAGCACTTGGCCTACATCCAAGGGGTCGGGAGTTCGAATCTCTCAGTCCCCACTTTTCTTTTCATAATATTTCATAGGTTTTAGGTCACTAGCTCAGTTGGTAGAGCACACCCCTTTTAAGGGTGGAGTCCCGAGTTCGATCCTCGGGTGGCCTACAAGATAAGACCGCAGCTGGCACGGCTGCATACCTGATAAAAAGTATGTAATAAATGTGCATAGGTCAGGTGATTATCTTTTGTTGGGGTCTTAGCTCAGTTGGCTAGAGTGTCTGCCTTGCAAGCAGAAGGTCCGGGGTTCGATTCCCCGAGGCTCCACGAATGCAGTTCGATTCTGCTCGGTGGTTGAGGTTTGGGAAGACAATGTAGGTTCGATTCCTACTGGATTAGGAGAATTAAATTCTAATAATCTAACCCAAGGTTGGGAAACTATTTATGGAGAGGTGGCCGAGCGGTTTATGGCAGCGCTCTTGAAAAGCGCCGGGGCTTAAAAACCTCCGGGGGTTCGAATCCCTCTCTCTCCGCTTTTAATATTATGGGGTTGTAGCTCAGTTGGTTAGAGCAATTGACTGTTAATCAATGGGTCGTGGGTTCGAATCCCTCCATCCCCGCTAAATTTATATCGAAGTAGCTCAGTTGGTTAGAGCGCTCGGCTTATACCCAAGTGGTCGGGGGTTCAAGTCCCTCCTTCGATACAGTTTATAAAATATTATAAAGGACTCAACAGGTTCGAAACCTGGTGGAGTACCGGATTGGTTTATAGTTATTACCGTGGACACATAGTAGTAATTTATAAATCACGGCTTCGCGGTGGGCTTAGGTAGCCTGGGTCCTTTTTTGAAAGAAATTTATTCATTGGGAGGGTCGCATAGTGGCAATTGCAACGGACTGTAAATCCGTCGGCTTAACGGCTTTCGGGGGTTCGAGTCCCTCCCCTCCCACTAAAAAATAAATTAGATACCTAATTTTTAGGTATCTTTTCTTTTTACTAATTTAATTTTAAAGAAAATATGAAAAGAAATAGAGCTATTATGGTAGTTGGTTTACCTTTCTCTGGAAAAGAGGAATGGGTAGCCTCACATTCAACAGAGTTTGAAGTAATCTCAAATAAAAACAATACAGCAGAAGATTTAAAAAAGATCTGTGATAAAGGTAGAGATTTTATACTCAATGCAGAAAGTTGTATATCTAAAAACTTCAGAACAATGTATATAGATTCTATTAAATCAAACTGGCCGAATTATGACATTGAAATAGTATCTTTTTTGAATATACCAATAGATTTCTGTATTGAATATGTAAATAGAATACCAGAAGATATCTATAAAACCCTATTAGATCATTGGGGTTATAAAATTCTCAAAAAAGAAGATGTAATTCAAAAACTAAAATGGCTTAATTCCATGGCAGATAATGATTTTGAAATTAAAAATATAATAGAATTTAAGTGAATTAGAACACTTGAAATTCTTTATTATGAAAAGCTAATATATTCAGAGCCATCCCAGGTTATCTCTCCTATTTAGTTGTTCTCCGCGAAGGAGTCCAGTAGGTTTATAGAGATAGTCTGGGTTTTATTTTTTTTTTTTTCTTTAATAAAAAAAAAGAAGGATAGAGAGCGCTCTCTATCCTTCAACGTAACCCGTCCAGTAAAAAACACATAAAAACTGGTAAGGGTTGAATTTTTTATTCTCAATATCCACCTACTCCAGCACCAGTTCCCCCTATACTAGGTCCTGCCGGAGCTCCCATAGCTATAGATGCATTAGTAGATGGTATTGATACTCGTTTGCCATATAAGTCTTTTATGACGTTGGAATATTTCGACCCTGGATTTCTATCTAAGTACTTTTGTGCAGTACCTGGAGTTTGTATAAATCCTTGTTTTAAAAAAGAACCAATCTCTCCATGTTTTAGAGCATCCATTTGTATTGCTTTTTTAGCTTGTACTGCTTCTATAGGTCCTCCTAATAATCCAAAATTTTTAGTTTTCCTTCTTAATCTGAAAATTCCCATCGTTAAATTTAAATATTAAACTAACTGCCTCTGATTGTACGTGGCAATTCATAAACTCAGTCCATTTATAAGCCATTTTTGTTATAACCCAATCAATTACGACATTCCAATCATTTCCTTTAGTCATTTCTGGAAGATTTGATTCATATCCATAATCAGCTCCTAGATTAATATAACAACCGAAACATCCAAAGAATGCCCTAAGTGCTTTATAAAGAATTCTATTACTTAATTTCTCGGATGTACTAAGTTCTTTTTTTGAACCGTTTATTACTTTATCACACCAATCTGGATATAATCTATTTCTATAAACAGAGTTAAAGAAATCTATAAGGTCTGTTAATGTGCTTATTTTTAGTTTATCAACTGCCTTTTTTAAAGAAAGGTAAACCACATCATTCTCTTTATCAACGAAATAAGTAGTTATTCCATTCTTTTTACTTTTACCGGACTCTGAATTGTTTAGGTCGAATTCACTAACAAATTCAGTTGGATTCTTTCTCTCATCTTTCGAGAATAAATCCTTGAAAAATCCTATTATTTTTTTAAATAAAGTATTCATGTTTTTATTTATTTTATTTTATTAACTTGGTAATCCTGGATCTTGTGGGTTATTAGTCTGGAATTTAGACATAAAACTACCCATCATTAACAGAATATCCTTTACATTAGCTGTTCCATTTAAAAGAGGAACGTTATATTTCTCACAATATAGACGTATTTGGGAGTACATCATATGCATTTCCCCACATCTTACAATCATTTTACCAGATCTTAAATTAGAACCAAACTCGAGAATAGGAACTGGGGATTTGCTTTTATTCATGATATTAACAAAAACAATATCAGCCATATCCTGCATTTGCATTCTCCATTGTAAGGTAGAAACAAATTCTGGATTATTTAGGTCTGGTGCCTCTTGATTTTGAGGTGGAACATGAGGATTAAATATAACGAATCTTGTGCTTTTGTACATTAAAATTCCTTTAATTGGGTCTGTTAATTGTACAAGGCCATTTACGAATTTTGTTTGCCAGTCATTATCATTAGAGCCAAAATCCATTGTACCAGCTAAATATATTTTTAAGGTATCGTTTGTCATTTGAGGTAATTGATCACCTGGGTACAATACCATAATTCTTTCATTTATATTTTGCATTTCTGTATAATTTATTTTTATATTTCCACATTAAGGTTTTTGTTATTATTCGACTTACCTTTTTGTTATCTTAGAAAACAAGAACCAGTCATTTCTTTATAATTAGAGAAAATAATATTTAATATAAATAAATAAGCCAAAAAATGAAAAATTTATTAATTGAGTTGGATGATATAGATAATTATTCTAAGGATATAACAGACCCAAAGAGGTGTAGAACTATTTGGGGGCGATTTCTCTTAGCATATAATGAGTTATTTAAGGAAACTAAGCATTGTTCTGATGATTTTTATAAATCAGTTGGTAGTGTAGATAGGTTATTTGAAAGACAACATTTATACACTTCTGCAGAAAGTGCAATGAAAACCCTCTCCTTCAAAAAATTAGAGACATATTTTCGAGAAGAGTTTGGTAATATTAGGTTTCTTACTCCAACAATTAACAGTAAGGATAATAGCATAAAAAGTATAGATTACACTATTGGAGTTAAAGTATTTGATTCCTTAAATATTGAATCTGTTGAGGAATATGTTGATGGAAAAATGGAGGAGTATATAGTCTGTAATGGAGTTGCTGGTAAAGTAAATACCTATATTGAATGTAAAAGATTAGGTAATAAGACTATGAGGGTATCTGCCGTTGTAATAGACGAATCAGGGACATACAAACCAATCTACCTTCAAAATACTAGTAATAATTACGAAAAAACTAATGAGTCTAAAGATTATGGAGGTTATATAGGTAGTCTTGATCCAGTAGTCCCTTTTCCTATTGATTATGTTAGAATCCAGGATTATTACGATTTAAAGAAAAGTCTATTAATCACTAAAACACGTAACTTTGATTGTGACGTATTGAAGAAACTCGAAGGTTTTATAAACGAAAAACTTAGTTCTCACCCTCAAAGGCGTGTAACTGACAACTATTACAGCCCATTAATGATTTTGTCGTTTGATATAGAGAATTTTTATAAAGAAGCCAAAAATGCTGGTATAAAAAATTTATCTCCATGTCTCAAGCTCGATAGTAATAATTTATCCGTTAAATTTAGTTGGTTTGATAATTAGTACAATGGAAAGAATTATAATCAATTTAGACCAACCACCATCATTTATACTGAACGAGTATGCCTTTAAGATAGCTGAATTACCACTAGAGGATAAAATAACTACTATTATTAGGAGAATATTATCCAAATTAGAGAGAAACAGCTATATTAATTGGACTAAAGGATATGACCAGTTACTAGGGCAATCAGTAAGCCGGTATATTAATTCGGTAAAGGATGAATTATTGGACTTTAATTTAGACGAAGGTGGAGGATGGGATGGGTATTTATTTGATAAGTTTTCTATCAAAGTAGAATACAATATTACCAATTATTCCCCAAAATCTAATAACTTTCCAAGTATCAGTGCAATAGGGTATGTGGAAAATTATCAATTCTGTTTAAGGTTAGACAATAAAAAGATATACCCTTACTTCTCTGTTATAAACCTGAAAAACAATGAATCAATTGTATCTATAAAGGATTATCACGAATGGTCAGTTGCTATTGGTAAATGGTTTCCAAAGAGGAATATTGAACGAACATGTATGGATGATCTTAGTGCGTTGGTAGTGTCATTATTAAATGCTTCAGATTTAAATCTTGCAAAGTCAGGGTCAATAAAACCTGAATATCCAATAGATTTTGTTGAAAATGCAATAAAAATATTCAATGAAGTCTTAAAAGGAGGGGTAAATTCTTACTGGTACATTTATCGTAAAAGAATAACAAATGATTTCGATTTTGTATACAGCCAATTAATACCTCCTAAATATATTAATGAATTTGGCATAAAGGTATTTAATAATGTCGGAGATTTTGAAATAGTTAAATTATAATATGATTAAGTATTCAGTATTTGACAGAGATAGTAATGATGGGGAAGAACTTATGTTTTTCCAATCATTCATAAAAGCAATATATCATCTATACGCTAAGTCTAGAAACCTTGATAATGAACTAGAGAAATCTAAGCTATTATTGAATAACTTTATTAGTTTCTGTAAGGATTCTTTAAATGATGCTTCTTTTATAAGAATATTATGTAACTGTATAAAGTTAAGAGATAGTGATGGATCTGTTATTAACGGGTTATTTAATGCATACAACTCTTTCCTCGTAAAAAGAGGAAATACGTACATAGGTGATAGTATTAAAGAGTATTTTAAGATAGTAGCTGTGTTAGGTAATTATAGAACAGAAATAAATATAGAAACTAAAAATAAAGGAACTGGAACCGGAATTATTACAGAAATCAATAATCCTACAGAAATCCTTTATAAAATACCTATTTCTACTGTTGATTCCAATAATGATGTAATAAAAAACACTAATCTTGCATTAGAAGGGATAGAAACAAGGACTATTCTTAAAAATATGGATAAAGTAGAAAGTATTATTAATGATCGTAAATTGGATTTATTTAATAGTGACTTTTTCCTTCGCCTTCAAAGTGCATTGTATTTTGGAATTATAACGGAGGAAATCAAAAGCATAGTACTGTTATTAGATAATGATAAAAATATAAAACTAATAATAAAATGAGTAAATTTACATTAGATAAAAATTGCGATAGTAACATTAAAGATTCCATAAAAACGATTATGGAAGAGTACGTTAATGGGCTTACTGATTACGAGAGATTAAAGAATAGATTTGAGGATTCTTTGTCGTCTTTGTTTTGGAGTAGTAGTAAGTGTGTTAGGTTCAATCAAAAAAGATTGATTAATTTCTTTAATGGATATATGAAGGATATATTACAGGATAGGGAAACTAATTATACATCTCATTTTTGTGGTAAGCCAATAAAGAAACGAGAAGCTATTGTATTTACCGGAAAATTAGGAGATGTTGTACTTAGAATTAGCATACAAAAGAAAAAGAATTATTTATCGGATTTTCAAAGTATTTTATGTAGCTCTAGTACAGATAAGAAAACTCCGATATACATATTAAATACAAATGAAGAGGCGTGGGATGTAGCTCAGAAACGTTGGGAAATAAAATCTAATATAGAGAATATAATAGATAAACTCCTTGGAAAAATATCAAGGGAAACTCTATATAATAATAAGCATTACTTGTGTGGTGAGTTAACAAGTGTAGTCAATGATGCATTTAATTTTAGAATCTTTAATAACGATTATTCACGGTATTCAGGATTGTTGGAAAAGATATTAAAAGCAGAAGACTTTAATCAACCACTAAAATCATTATTTAAAAGTGTAGAGTTAGGATATGACCCTACAGTTGGTAAAATAAAAGTATATTTAATCTATTAAAATCATGGAAACATTAACTAGATTTGTTGTAATATTAATTACGACACTACTTGGCATTAAATCATGAAGAGAATAAGACGATTTAAAACCGTAACTCCCTCCTTCTTAGGAGATTGCATGATTAATATACAAAACAGTCAAGATAACCTGAAAACGCTGAAAGACCTGAATGATAAAGAGGGTATTTATATTGATATATCAGATGATGGTAATTTAGTTGTTTTGTATGATGAAAATATATGGAGTATTCAATTAAACAAGAATGATTATCTTTCATTTAAAAACAAAACAGGGAATACGATAACAATAACTCCCTCTTTTGGTTATTTAAATATAGAGAAGAATGATAATTTTCTTTGTAAAATTGATCTAACTGCTGACAATGATTTATTTTTGTATTTTGCTTATCTACAAATCATAAAAAATGAGTAAAAATAGAGATTTTGTAATTTTCAAGTATCTTCCTGGCATAAAGGGCTACGAAGAAGAATATGAATTTCTCAGGAACAAAAAAGGAAAACTAGTTCTTGGGGTATTCTGTGATATTCAATCCGCATCAAAGACATGTATTGATGAAGAGGAAGGAGAATATGATGTCTATGCTATGGGTGAGTCTATTCCAGATTGGTTGAGTGAGCTTATACGAAAAACTTGCCCTGAATATGACATCGGATGTGAGGAACCAGAATATATAATTCCAGAAACAGACTTAGAGGATCTGGAAAAACTAGCCTCAGAAGTATATCTCGTTGATGGACCAGGTCACTTATATAATCCCGATGAAGGTAGAAAAAAGATTTGGGTGGATGTAACAAAGATATATAAGCTCGGAGAGGAAGATTATCGAGATAGCCCTGATAGAGAAAAACTAGAAGAAGCCAGATTAGAAGCTAAGAAGAAAGCATTTGACTGGATAAAACAACTCTATTTGGATTATGACTGTAAAATCACATTGTACAAAGAGCCATCAACAGAAAATCGATATCTTTGTATTGATGCGGAGGATAGTGAAGATTCCCAGCTAAAGTCTAAAGGAGTTGATGTATCTGGTAAAAAGTTAGAGAAAGTACAATTAAAGGATACATTTTTCTATTACGGATTAGAGGAAGAATTAGAAAAGAAAGTAGTAGGAGCAAGAAGAGAATATGATAAATACCTTGGATTGCTTGACGAATATCATTTCTAAGTAAAAAAAATAAATTCACATAGATTTACAACTATATGTATTTCTATGTGAATTTTTTATTGCTATTTCTTAAGCTATTTAGTGTTTGAAGGTTAGAAATTGCGGTATTTTCTCCTATATTGATTTTTAGAAAAATTCCACCTAAAATTCCCTGAAGACCTTATTATTGATAGATAAATATAAGTTTAACATTTAAATTTTAAAATCATGAACGGAGAAAATTCAAACACTGCAGCCGTATTTATGGCAGCAATCCAGATGATCAATTCAACAATTGAAAAGTCATTTTCTTTAGCTGAGGCGAATGCACAACGTCGCCACGAAGAAGCTATGTATAAGTTAGAAACAGATCGCTTAGTGGCTCAGGCAGAGGCCCACTACAAAAACGCTCAAGCTTTGGAAATTGAATCTCGATTGATGAAGTAAACGCACACGACATGATTAAAAAATCGCAACCCAAAAGGTTGCGATTTTTTTTTTCTTCCCTCTATTCCCTCTTCTTATTTTCCTCCACTTTTTCCCTCATTTTTCACCCCCCCCTTATAACTAGAATTGGAAATTAAAAAGTTAAAATTAAAAAATTAAAATTAAAAGAAGGAAGTAGGCAGTGAGCGAAGCGAATAGACAATCTCTGACAAAAAGGAGGATGGGGAGTGAGCGAAGCGAACGGACCATTTCCGACT
>Ga0326511_10001204_pt1 | contig 21788 bp, 36 predicted proteins | sample 0_2496_0518_D_FD_203701 | JGI IMG/M metagenome (GOLD analysis project Ga0326511, IMG submission 203701) | Bovine rumen microbial communities from UC Davis, California, United States - 0_2496_0518 | ecosystem: Host-associated > Mammals > Digestive system > Stomach > Rumen | place: USA... | reverse complement strand
ACGCCGGTAGGTCTTTGGGATCCAGCTTGTTCCAGGGCACCGGCTTTGTAAACTCGATCTGCCCGCAGAAGTCATTCAGCTGTACGCCCGATAGTGCCGGATCCTCGCGGATAATGTCAAGAAACTCGGCCATAGTGAGGAGACCGCCTTTGCCGTCCTTATCCCCTCCGGCTTTCCCCTGCTCTGATACCGAAGCGGGCGCCTGCTTGAGGCTCTCTGACGCCTTCGCGCTTTCGGTCTCGTCTGGGTACTCTTCGGTCTTTGTCTGCTCAAAGCCCTGAGAGCGCGCCCATTCGTAGAAATCCGCGGTAGTCTTCTCAGAACAGTGAGAATGCAGGCATTTGAAGCCGCCGCCCAGATACCCGTTTGAGCCGACGGGAAAATAGCAGGTCTCGCCGGGGCCGCCTTCCATCGTATGAGCGTCTTCCCACGGGCAGTCTATATACAGCTGTCCCTCGGGGCCGGTATCCAGAACGCGCCCCGTCTCGCGGAGCCAGTCCGACATCCTGTCGATGCTGATGAAGGTCTTGCCTTTAACGCGGATAGGATCCGCGGTGTCCTTTGACACCTGGATCGGGAAAGCGTCGCGTATGGCCTGTATAAACTCGCGGAATTGCGCCTGCGTCATGACACGCGCCGGGAACGGCGGACATGACCAGCGATAGTGGTCTCCTGATGGATGGCGTCCGGCACAGACTAACTGCTGTCCGGTGCCTAAAAACTCGATTTTATTGCCGCTGTCGTCTGTCCACTTGAGCACGTGTTTTGGCAGTGTGTCTATGCCCTCGATCCTGACGATCGTCGCCCATCGCGCCGCAGAGCCATGCGTGCGCACCGGCATTTCACGCCAGTTGATATCAAGAACAGCGGCAAGCTGCTCAAGGACTGCAGAGCATATCTCGGGATCATCTATATCGCAGTCAATTGCGATGTAGCCGCTGTGCCCGGTGCGGAAGCCGTAGCCAAAATCCGGATCGCCTGACCAGTACTTTATCCCGGCTCCGGTAGTATCGCGCGTCTGCCACTCGCGGAGGCACACGACGCGCCCCAGGGCGTCTTTCACGCTCGGGATCTTGCCGCGGGTTTTCTGCACGCGGAGCAGGGCGCCGATGCCCTGCAGATCCGGATTTGAGACGATAGGCACGATATAGCGCGCATCGGCGGCAAGGGCGTCGATATAGCGCCACTCCTGCAGAGACGCGCCACAGGGTATGACAGACTTTTCCATAGCATTATTCTCCTCGCGGGCTTCCCGGCCCGCGGAGGTGATTGTAAACCAAAAAAAGCCCCTGGTGCAATTCGATTTGGCATTTTGCAGACAAAAACGTGATTTCTGCAATTTTTGCAGGGTTTTCTGCATTTTCTGCAAAATGCTGCAGACGCCGAAATCCAAAATCTGCAGGCCTGCAGGCGTTTTTCTGCAGAAAATCAGCAGAAATCCGCACGTTTTGGGTTTTCTGCAGATTTTTGCAGGTTTTCTGCAACTCTCCGGATGATTTTCTGCAGAAACGCACCCGTTTTCTGCAGAAAATCCAAAAATGCACTTAGGGTTTTTCGGGCTTTTAGGGCAATTTTGTTTTTTCTTAACTCTTTGATATATAACCTTTATACCCCAACTACCCAAATACCCAAAGAATAAAAGAGTATAAATAAAAAGGGATATAAAGGGGAAATATGCAGAATATAAGGGAAAATTGCAGAAAAATAGGATCGTATATAAATCTATAAGATCAAAAACCACTTGGGGTTGAGACAGTTCGGGAAATTTAAGGAAATACTGCCGCTGTATCAATGGTTAGCGCGATAAAAATGGCTACCCCGATGCCTTTTGGATTGGGGTAAACGCCCCAAATGCTGCAGAATGCGGGCGCACCCGGAACCCCGCTTTTATAAAGAGTGCGATGAAAATCACGAAAAAGTGTTAAAAATCTCTTGCGTCTCTCGGTACAAAAGAGTAAACTGTCTGTACGGGCATTAAGCCCGGATAACCGAGGGAATGACTATGAGAGCAAAGGCAAAAATCGAAGTGGCTGTAAAGCCGGAGATGAAGGAGGCTGAGCTGTGCGTCCTGATGGCGCTCAACATGTTTGACGCCGCCTTCCCGAACCAAATCCGCGTGCGCGCCGTCAGCGCGACCGCGATGGAGGTGGGTGTGCCTGACACGCCTGAGAACGCCGAGGCTTACGGCTTCGCGTACAGCCAGGTGCAGTGCTACCTGATGAACACCGGAGCACCTTACACTGAGGGCTTTGACATCTCCGAGCCGGACCATGAGAGCGATCCCGGCTGGATCACTGCCTTCATCTGTGCGATGTAATAACGCGCATTCATCATTACCGGGCGCCGCAGGGCGCCCTTCTGGAGAGAACCATGAAAGACGAAGAGTACCTGAAAAGCTTCCTGTCTGCTGAGGTCTACAAGGACTATCAGGCTAACGTACCGGAGTGCCATCCGGAGAGCATGTTCAACAGCGATGAGGATCGCATGTTCTGCGGCCTGACGATGGCGCTTGAGCGCGAGGCCGAGCGCATCGGCATTGAGGTCTTTGAGCAGAACGGGCACACTGCGGCGGAGGCGCGTGAGTTCTACGACCAGGGCGCGCTCGACGATGTTGCGGCATGGATGGCCGCTGAGATTGTCCGCCGCCGCTATAAAAATTTCGATGAGGTCAGGGGCTTCATCCGCGCCCGCGCTCTCGACGATGTGTCAGACGCGATGCTGCGCGAGGCCCTTGACGACTGACACGCCTTGCCCGGCGCCATGCCGGGCTTTTGTTCTTGGAGGAGATATGAAAATCTGGGTTGAGATTGTCGCAGTTGACGGCAGGCGCATTAAAAATCCCATCCGCGAGGATTACGAGGATCACCGGGATGATGATCCTCTTTTTGCGCCCCATGTTGTCGCGGAGGGGTTTACGTACTGGGCGCGGGACAGCTATTTCGGCGTGCCCGAGCATCTGAGGGCGTACACGCGCCTGGGCAGGGCTCTGCACGCCGCAGGGTTTGAGGGCGCTCGCTCGCTCGGCTGTATCGCGCACGCCGGAGACGGGCTTTACGGCTTCACTGTCCGGGAGGGCTATGAGGAGCCGCTTCCGGCGAAGTGGGCAAAGGTGATATACGGGCGCATCGAGTGAGACGCATATCACAAAATCAGACATGAGCACAAAAAAGTGTTAAAAATCCCTTGCAACAATCAGAACGAAAGAGTAAACTGTCTGTGAGGGCGCGAGGGCGCCGGTAACCGAGGGAACGAAAAATGAACGATGCGATTGAATTTGTCAGGGACATCAGGCACTGCGCAGAACCCTGGACCTGGAATCTCCTGGAGGAGGATGGCGAGATCACCTACTCCCCGGATCGCGACGCCCGCACCGGATGGATCCGCTACAAGTGCAAGACCGCTAAGGCCTTCACCGAGGTGCTTCAGACTCTCGAGTACTGCCGCGGGTGCTTCTGCCGCGACAACGGGTACACCAGGCGCTTCGGTCTCCGGGGATGCATCAACACCAAAGAGGACAGCGAAGCCCTGAGTGTTACCGCCTACTACGGATATGTCAGGCTTTGAACAGCATCCGCCCCGGTGCGCCGGGGCTTTTTTGAGGGGAAAACATTATGAGAGTTCTACAGTTTATCGCGGCGGCATTCCTTGCTGCCTCCATCGGCGCCATGACAGGCGCCGCATTCGCAGGCCTGCCGCAGGTCTATCAGAGCAACAGCACCGGAGAGGTGAAGGGCTGGGAAGACGCCGAGGGCTATCACGCCTGCCGCAACGGCCAGGACTGCCGCATCCCGGCAGAGTATGATCTCGTATGGGTAGAATAAGATGGCTCCTAAATATCACTGTTTTCAAAACTATTCCCGGATTTACGGAGTGCCGGGGATCCCCTCAAGAGAGGAGGAGAACGCCCTGACAAATGCCGCTTTTGAGGCATTTCAGGGCGCAAGGGAGATTGAGATACGCCCTTCCGGCACGATAGTGGAGATTGCGATGTTCTGGAGCAGGACACCTCACTATGAGAACGTCATGAAGGAGCAGCGTGAGGATTTCATGCGCCGCATCGTCGGCCTGCCGTACCAGGTGGTGCTTACGGGAAGGAGCATCATGAGAGATCCTTACGGAGCGCCCGGCACGCCTGTCCGCGTTGCCATCCTGATCATTCACCTGGAGTACCGCAAGCCATGATCGTGAAAGTCTGCGCCGCGATAAACGGCGCAATCCTGGGATTTATAATCCTGTATTACGCCGGCACGCCGGTGGTCTATATCAGTCATTACAGCGGCGCTATAGTAGCTGTCAGGCATGGCATTTTTACAAAGGTCTGCACGCTTGCCGAGGAGTGCGAGCTGCCGGAAGGGAAATACAAGGTGGTATATACAAGATGAGCAAAAGGAGTGGAGAGTTTCTTTCTCAGAGATGTTACAACTATGAATTTCCATGTGAAAGAACCGAATGGTACGAGGGGGATGTTTGGTCAGACGTCAAACCGTGGCGGGATGATAGATATACGTATCATCTGACGCCAATTATGCTTAAGTGCAACAAAGAGACTATGCAGACTGGGCAAGGGTTCTTGTTCGCTTACTGTGGTTTTTTCGGATACGATGGTTTTGCGCGTATCAACCGAGAAATGTATTTCATGCGTGAAGTCAAGAATAAGGCGGAGTTGAATTACAGAGAGTCTTACGAGGGTATTAGTATGTTCTTTTTTAAGGATGAGCAGGCTACACCATTTAACGGCGGTTGGTTCTTTTGCAGGGAAACGGGCAAGTGGGTTAGGTTTCAGCCGTTGATTAACTATGTTCCTTTGTCAGTGTGGGAGAATGGGGGAGAATGATGAAGCTGATTGACATTAAGACGCTCCTGGCCTTGCGCACAATGGCGCGCGCCGCCGCCGGGGATCTTTTTGCGCTTGACTCGATGCGGCATTACCTGCTCGAACGCGACCCGCACGCCTACATGCCCTTTAATCTCTTTGCCGCAATGGAGGATCCCGATTTCGTACCACTCGCAGTGTTCAGCCAGTATGAGGCGGCCATCGGGGATTGCGACAAGGATGCGCAGGAGGAGCTGCGCCGCATCATGGGTGAGTTCATGAGCACTGACGAGTATTCGAAGCAGGTAGAGACCTACAACCGACTGCATCAGATGGGGTATGACAATGAGATGTAAGCCGGTGATGTACAAGGGCAGGCGGTTTAAGTCTGTTACTGCCCTTCGGGAGTATTACGGGCTGAGCAGGCCACTGTACTACTTCCGCCGCTGCGCCGGGATCCCACTGGATGCTCCGAAGGGCGTACCGGGGCGGCACGCCGCGGGCGTCTCGCGCGTTGAGGTTGTTACACCTGACGGCATGTCCTATCCGTCAATCGCAGCGTACGCGAGGGCACTGGGCATCCATGAGGGTGCCGCGCGCTACCGCGTGCGCAGCGGGCATCTGACGGCAAGGCCGCTCCGCCGGACATGTGAGTACGGCGGGAAATACTACAGGAGCCACGTCGCGATGTACAAGGATTTGAGGCTGCCCTACGGAAAGGGCGAGGCATTAAGGAAGGAACACGAAATGAGTGTTTGCAGAACAAAAGTAGCTGACTACTATCATCTTGACGGACTTGAGGATCCACGGCTTGAGGCCGAGCTGGTTAAGGATTTTATTGCCGAGGCAAAGAATCAGATTAAGTACCGTTTCAGCGTCAGGAACGTCTTCGGAGACCGTCTTGAGCGGATGGCAGTGCTGTACGCGAAGGACAAGGCGCCGAAGCTGACAGCCGAAGACGACATTTATGATCTGCACCTCGATATGGCCCGCGTGTACCTGCCCGATGTCGAGAACGCTGAGGTGGAGTCATACAACCATGCGGACTAAACAATCTGGCGGTTTTCAGATTGACACGCCGCGGGGATGCGGCCATCCCCGGCGGGTTGTGTGGAATGGCGTGCTGTATCCTACGATAGCCTCTGCAGCAGGGGCCTGCGGCATCACCGCATCGGCCATGTGGTACCGCATCACCCGCGGCTATGGAAAACCGCGGAAAAAGTCCCGCAGGCCGGCACGCCTGGACTGCGAGTTCGGCGGCGTGCGCTACCGAAGCATTGGGGCGATGGCGCGTGCTTTGGGCATCGGCTGGGGCAAGGCGCGCTCTTTTGCCGAGGAAACGCGCCCTGCCAGGATTGAGTACGCGGGCAAAAAGTACCGCTCCATGACAGCCCTTGCCGCGGCGTATCATCTGACAGACGCCTGCTGTATATACCGGCTCGGGCATAATATCTCGCTTGATCTGCCTGTTGACCGTCAGATGAGCTGCCGGAAGCCCTGCACATGGGGCGGGGTTGATTATCCATCCGTATCCGCCGCGGCGCGCGCCTGCGGTATTACGGCTGCAGCTATGACCGAACGCCTTATGCGCCGCGACAGGCCGAAGGCGCCGCGGCGTAAGCCCCGCCGCAGGCCATGCGAGTATCAGGGCGTGTGCTATGACACGCTTGCCGAGGCGGCGCGCGCCCTCGGCATATCGCGCGACAAGGCACGCTCAATCGTCAAATTTTATGACTGATATCACATTTTGGGATAAACACACAAAAAAGTGTTAAAAATCTCTTGCAACGTCTTAAACAAAAGAGTAGACTGTCTGTGAGGGGCGCGAGGGCGCCGGTAAAAAACGAGGAATACAAAATGATCAAGATGGTTAACAAGGATGGACACCTCACCGAGGGCGCGAAGAAGGCTTTTGCAGGGGCTTACCGGGTAGGTTACTTTAACGAGAGCATTCGCATCCCCGACGGTTACTGCAACGACCGCGTTTGGAAGCGCCTGGGTGCGCTCACTGGCGACATGGATATCTGGCTCACCTTCATCGATGAGGATGCTATTGTCAGCTATGACCATGCCATGAGCGCTCTCGAGAGTATGAGCAAGACCGCCGCTGATGAATTCGCCGGAATGTTCAGGGCTTAAGATTTTACGCCGCCGCCTGCGCAAGGCGGTATTTTTACCGAGGGAACCACTATGAACGAGAACACCAACGAACCCTATCTGCGCGAATTCCTGCCGCGCGCTGTCTACAGCAAGATGAAGCGCCTGCACTGGTATAAGCGCAATGACGCCGGGGCACTGAGCATGGCGCTTTTCGCTTTTGTGTCAGACGCACTCCGCGCCGCGCTGCGCAAAGCCGGACTTGATGATGAGCGCATGACGGATTACTACTACGGCAAACCTGAGGGCGCTGAGCGCCTGAATGAGTGGTGCCGCGAGATAGCCGAAAGGATTGTTCAGCGCTCCTTTGCCGCCTGGGGCGAGGTAGTAGCAGAGATTGACGAAAAGATTAAGGCCGACATTAAGGCTATCAGGGAGGCGGCATAATGGCACCGAAAGCGCACGCCCTTCTTTCACCGAGCGCCGCCGCTAGGTGGCTCAAATGCCCGGCGTCGGTGGCCATGACGGCCTCCATGCCGGAGGAGACCAGCCCCTATGCGCTTGAAGGCTCCATCGCGCACGCGGTAGCCGAGGGCGTATTGACCGGAGAGCCGTACAAGGCGCCGGAGGGTGCTGAGGGCATGACGCCCGATCTTGACGAAATAGCCGCGTCGGTAAAGCCCTACACTGATTATGTTCTGCAGGCGGCAGACGGCGCCGCCGCCTTCGCGGTGGAGCATCATCTTGAGTGCTCGTGGCTCGCGCCTGAGTGCTTCGGCACATCGGACGCGGTGATAGTACAGCAGGGTACGCTTGAAATAGTAGATCTCAAGACCGGGAGAGGTGTCTGGGTGAAAGCCATCGGCAATCTGCAGCTGCTGATTTACGCGCGTGCCGCCTGTGAGGAGTTTAAGGCTTACGGCATCAGGCAGGTGCGCATGACCATCGTACAGCCGCCGCTCAACTGGCTGGAGACCTGGACAATCAGCATTGAGGATCTTTACTGCCTGACTGACGGGATGAAGCCCGCCGCCGCCGAGGCTTTGAGGGAGCTGCATGAAGGCACCGGACTGCGCTTCATGCCCGGAAACGATCAGTGCCGGTTCTGCCGCTACCGCCATGCCTGCCGTTCTCTTGCCAATCACGTAATAGAGACTGCCGCAGGCAATCGCGATGCGGAGGCGCTTACGCCCGCCGAGGTGTCTGACTGCCTCTCGCGCCTGCCAGCTATCGAATCCTGGATCAAGGCGCTGAAAGACCGTGCGCTTGAGGATCTGCGGACAGACCGCCGCATCCCGGGATGGAAGCTGGTTCACGGGCGCAGCATGCGGAAGTGGAAAGACGAAAAGCAGACCGAGGCGGCCATGAAGGCCGCAGGGTTAACTGACGCACAAATTTTTGTGAAAAAGCTTGTTTCTCCGGCGCAGTGTGATAAGCTGTATAAGACGCTCACGGATGAGCAGGCCGCCTCTATCAGAGACGGCATCACAAGGACGGAAGGCGCCCTGACGCTTGCGGAAGACGCCGACAGGCGCGAGGCCGCATCGGCGTCAGGGCTTACCGCCGGGGATTACCCGGACGAGAGCAAAGGAGGCTAAAGCAGGAAATACGTTTTAACGGTTTTTATGGGTTTATAAACGCGAATTAACGCGAATTACGTTTTTAATCGTTTATCGAGGTTAAGTATGGAAAAAGTGAAAGTATTTCTCCCTGACGTGCGCATTAGCTATCCGTCTCTTGTGGAGCCGCGCGCCGGCCTGCAGGGAGGAGATCCGAAGTATGACGCGACTTTCCTGATGGCGCCCGAGTCTGGCGCCGCTCACAACCTAACTGCGGCGGTGCAGGATATCGCGCACCGCGCGTTTGGCAATGCCGCCGACAAGATCCTGCAGACCAACAGCCCAGTCAAGAAGGGCGATGACCGCGAGAACCCGCCGGCAGGCTACAAGGGCAATCTTTACATCACCGCAAGATCCAAAATGCGCCCGGATCTGCGGGACAGCAACCCGCAGATCATGATCACGGATCCTGCTACTATCCAGGATCGCTTCCGTGGAGGGTATCACGTAAACGCCTTTGTCGAGGTGTACAGTTATGAGGCAAAATCGGCTACCGGCGCCATCATCAAGCGCGGCATTGCCGCAATGCTCCTCGGCATCCAGTTCAAGGCTTATGACAAGCCTTTCGGCGGCGTGAGCCTTTCCGCCTCGGACTACCCTGACGAGAGCCAGAGCGCCGCAGCCTCAAGCGAGTACAAGCCCGAGCCGGCGCCGATGGCTCCTTCCGCCGGTGCCTACGCACCGGGCGCCGCGCCTGCAAACGCCCGCTACGGCTCTGCGCCCCAGCAGGGCTACGGACAGCCCCGCTACGGCTCTGCGCCCGCCGCCCAGGCTCCTCAGCAGGGCTACGGACAGCCCCGCTACGGCTCCGCTCCTGCCGCTCAGGCTCCTCAGCAGGGCTACAATACGGCGCCTCAGCAGGACTACGAGCCGGCGCCTGATGATCTTAACGGCGAGAGCGTGCCCTTTTAATCGCTAGATTTCAATCTTTGGAGGAGGCGGCCACAGTGCCGCCTTTTTGCTATATGACGCCGGAAGGTATCAACACTCAGTATCTTAAGCGCCGCGTGAAGGATTTAGGCGGCATAACAAGGAAGTGCACATGGAGCGGCATAGCAGGGGCGCCTGACTGGCTCATAGCCTTCCCGGAGCCGCAGTGCCACGCCTGGGTAGAGCTAAAGGCGCCCGGCAAGGCCTCGCGGCCTTTGCAGGTGCGGGAGCAGCGCATTATGAGGCAGTGCGGATGCGTCGTCTTTGTCTGCGACAGCGCAGAGAGCATAGACAGCGCCCTTTCTGCGCTTTTTGAGAGTGCAGAATGTGAGCAAAATCACAAAACAGAATAGATGCACAAAAAAGTGTTAAAAATCTCTTGCAACGTCTTAAACAAAAGAGTAGACTGTCTGTGAGGGCGCGAGGGCGCCGATAACCGAGGAAAACACTATGAAAAAGATTAACGCTGCAGAAACCGAGTTTGCCAAGATCTGCCTTAAGAAAGATGGGCATGTGAACGTACATACAAGGGAGCACGTTTTTGTCAACGACAGCAGGAACGGCAATGAGATCCGCATTCATGCCTTTATCGTGAGCGGGAGCAGAAAGTGGACTCGCATCACCGACAACAGGGATCTTATCCGCGGCCTCCTCGACAGCATCGGCTGCCGCTACATGGAGGGCAATGACGCGCCGAGGCGGGGCACGACCGGCAGCTACATCCTGATCCAGCGGCAGGATCTCCTTGACGCCCTTAAGCACATCTTCGGGGCTGAGGACGGCAGGAGGATTTATGCAGAGCTGGGTGCCTGCCGCCTGACTGAGAAGCAGTGTGAGCTTCTCAAGGCCGCAGATGAGGACACCGCAAGGCTCCTTGACGCCGCCATGAGCCAGGCAAGGAACGCCCTGCAGAGCGGTTTTAGTGAGTATTTTCCGAAGGAGGACTGTGTGGTGATCTTCCCTGACGAATTCACTGAGGAGTGAGAACGCGGTTCACAAATCAGAGGCGGCCATAGTGCCGCCTTTTCTTTTTCGTGCTAAAATCACGTGATAGTTGATAAATTATCGCGCGAGGGCACGATGTTAAGGGAATTCAAACCGAGGCCGTATCAGGCAAAGATTATCGATTTTATCCTCTCTCACCGCCGCGGCGCGGTATACGCAGGCATGGGCATGGGCAAAACATCATCTACGCTCTGCGCCCTCGAGAGACTGAAAAAAGAGGAGCCTGACGCATTCCCGGCGCTTATTCTCGCACCTCTCCGCGTTGCTGTAAGCACATGGCCGCAGGAGATCATTAAGTGGAATATGAGCCTGTCCTGCATCTGCATATCAGGCACGCCGAAGCGGCGCGCGAAGCTGCTCTCTGAAAAGGCGGATATCTACACCGCGAATTATGAGCAGATTCCCTGGCTCGTAAGCTACCTCGGAGATGAATGGCCGTTTAAGACTGTCATCGCTGATGAGTCTACAAGGCTCAAATCCTTTCGTCTCGGCGGCTCCAAATCCTCACGCGCGCGCGCCCTCGCGGCGCCGGCATGGGATAAGGTAAAGCGCTTTATCGAATTGACCGGCACGCCGGCCTCCAACGGCCTGATCGATCTCTGGGGGCAGCTGTGGTTTATCGACAAAGGCGCGGCGCTCGGCAGATCTTTCCGGGAGTTTACAGCCCGGTATTTTGACGCGTACCAGGTGGGCGCCTCGGCCTACGCAGTGAGATATGAGCCGAGGGAAGGAGCCGACGCGGCCATACAGGAGCGCATAGCGCCCGTTTCCATTTCGCTATCCGCGTCCGACTGGTTTGACATTTCCGAGCCTGTCGTGTGTCCTGTCTATGTGGGACTGCCAGAGAAGGCCGAGAAGGTTTATAAGACGCTGAAACAGGATCTACTGGTAGCCGCCGAGGCTGAGGGCGAGGCGGATATATCTGCTGTAAACGCGGCGGCGCTGTCGTCAAAATGCCTGCAGTGCGCTTCCGGGGCTGTCTATGACGATGAAGGCGCCTGCCGGGATCTGCATGACGAGAAGCTGCAGGCGCTTGAATCTATCATCGAGGAGGCGGCGGGCGAGCCTGTCCTGGTAGCGTATCATTGGCAGTCAAGCGCTAAAAAGATTTTAGCCCGCTTCAAGTCCGCAAGGCTCCTAGACAAGGATCCGGAAACCATCGCGACATGGAACCGCGGTGAGATCCCGGTACTGGTAACCAATCCCGCTTCGGCCGGGCACGGGCTTAACCTGCAGGATGGCGGGCATATCCTCGTCATTTTTGACGAGTGGTGGGATCTTGAGCAGTATCTGCAGGTGATAGAGCGCATAGGCCCGACGCGCCAGATGCAGGCAGGCCATCCGAGGCCGGTATATGTGTATCACATCATGGCAAGGGGCACGCTTGATCCCGTTGTGCTCGCGCGCCTGCAGACGAAACGCAAAGTGCAGGATCTACTGCTTGAATACCTGAAAGGAGAACACGATGGAAATGATGAGTGAGAGCAGCATGGCAATCGGGATGCTTGTCGGGATGTTTTCCGGCGTGTTCTCGCGTACCGGGTACAGTATTATCCGCGATGGGCCGAACGAGGCGCTGAAGGCACTCAGGATTTATATCCCGAAGGACTCCGCGTCGCGTGACGAGATTGAGCGCGCTATCGATATCATCGAGGAGGGCAAGGCGATATGGCTGTACCGCATCGACGATGACAGCTCAGAGTGGGAGTACGACTACGGTTTTTATGACGGAAAGGCCGACATGCACGGCCATTTCTACATCAGGGACAGCCGGAAGGAGGATGACGAACCGCCGGAGAGTTATGTGATCTCTATCGGCTTTTTTGAGTATAACCGGCTTTTTGGGTTTATGCCAGGAGGAGAGCATGATGAAGCTGAGAATTAAGCCAGATCCAAAGATTAAGAATTTCCTGTGGCCGAAGTACAAGACCGGCGGCGCTGCGGCGTTTGATCTCTATTTGCAGGAGGATATCAGCCTGCGCCCCGGTGAGCCTGCGGAGATAAGCCTGGGATTTTCTACCGACATGGATCCGGGCTGGGCTGTCGAGATCCTGCCGCGATCCAGTACGGGCATGCGGTGCGGCGTGTACATCTGGAACACGCTCGGCCTTATCGATGCAGACTTCCACGGTGTGTGGTGCGCGAAGATTGACTGCCAGACGCCATGCCGCTTCCGCCGGGGAGACCGCCTGCTGCAGGCAATCATCCGCAAGGTTGACCGTGCCGAGGATGTAGAGGTAGAGCACGCCGCACGCGGAGATCATTCGGGCAGTACAGGCGGGAATGAGAACAAAATCACAAATTAGTTTACAAAAACACTTGCGCCCACTCGGTTAAAGGATTAAACTGTCTGTACGGGCATTAACTTTGTCGAGTTCTTTACAAAGGAGGTTAACAGTGAGATTTGAACACATATCTTCAATAATGCTCGCCGGGTACATGCCCGGCGGGTATGCCGCCGTAACCAGGCGGCAAGTAGTACAGTTCCTGATGAAGGAGTTCCACGTTGACGAAAGTACAGTGACGCGCTGGCGTCAGAAGGGCGCGATACCGCAGGACAAGGCGGAGACTCTTGTCGCAAAATACCCGGAGTTCAAGGAGGCCGCAGATGATTAAGTGGTCAGACCTCGCGGCCTGCCTCGGTACCGGGGATGAGATGCCTTTCTGCCTTGAGACTATCCCGCAGCTCCGCCGCTGGTGCGTTGGCGAGTTCGGCATAGACACAAACGCCGTGAGAAAATGGGAAAAAACGGGCAGGATCCCGCCGTACGCCCGTCAGAAGCTTGTTATGACATGGCCTGAGCGCTTCCACGACATCGAGTTTACGCCGGAGGCCTCCTGATGTATGACTTTGATTTTGATCCCGAAACCAACGGGGTGGAATTATCCTGGCGCGATACGGGCGGCGAGATTCCCCGCCGTGAGGCGCGCCCGGTATACGCCGAGGAGCTGAACACTCTCGGCATGGGCAGGCGCTGGCGCTATGACGCCGCCTGCCCTGCGCCCCTGATGTGGGCTATAAACAGTGTCTATTACTATCGCGGGCGCAAGGTCATGAAGACGACAGGAGGCACCTGCGCCACTTCGCCTGAGATTACAGTCTTTGAGGAGCCCGAGATTGACGGGCGCCCGCTCATGCCCTGCGATATCCCTCTGATGTGCGCTAAAAACAGGGAGTTATTAGACCGCCTGACAGCGCAGAGCGTAAAGTTTATCCAGGATGTGCGGATTGAATACGCCGATAAGTGCGATTTGTTTTATGTCTCATTCAGTGGCGGCAAGGACAGCATAGTCATGCTCGATCTCGTCTCGCAGGCCTTGCCGCATACTGATTTCAGAGTAGTTTTCGGGGATACCGGCATGGAGTTCCCTGACACCTACCAGTGCGTGAAGGAGATTAAAGAGCGCTGCAAGGCCGCGGGGATTGAGTTCCTGACCGCAAAGGCACCTTTCAGTCCCTCTGACTCATGGCGCGAGTTCGGGCCTCCTGCTGATGTACTGAGATGGTGCTGCTCGGTGCATAAGACGGCGCCGCAGATCCAGCTTCTTCGTGATGCCGCGGGCAAGGCAGATTTTACGGTTTTGGCATTTACCGGAGTCAGGCACGCCGAGAGCGCCCGCCGCTCGCACTATGAGCCTGTGGCAAAGGGCATGAAGCACAAAGGGCAGTATAACGCCTATCCTATCATCGACTGGAGCAGCGCAGAGGTGTGGCTGTATATCTATACGCATAACCTGCCTGTCAACGCGGGCTATCGGAAAGGGAACCGCCGCGCCGGGTGCCTCGTCTGCCCGAAGGCCGGCGGGATAAACGAGTGGTTCCGCATTGCGTCATATCCCGAAGAGACCGGCGAATATTACCAGATGATCCGCGAGGCGTATGAGCCTAAGCATACTGAGCCGCGCGACCTCAGAGCCTATCTCGAGGGCAATTGGACAGCCAGGAGAAACGGCGCCGACCTGATGATAGAGACGGGCTACCATGACTATCAGCAGGGCGCCGAATGGCATATCACCGTAAGCAATCCGCATACCGACTGGCGCGAATGGATTAAGACTATCGGTGTTTTGCAGACCGCATCAAGCCCCTATACGCTCCTTTTCCGGGGCAAAGAGCGCGTATTTACTCTTGAGGAGACAAAACAGGGATTTAAGGCGTCAACAGCCGAGACCGACAGGAAGTTTATAAAGCTTCTGAAAGAGTGCTTCCGCCGCTCGGCCTGCTGTATCGCATGCCAGGAGTGCGCCGCCGACTGTTCTTACGGCTGTATCACCTTCACCGGCAGGGCGGTGCATATAAGCGATAAATGCCGCCATTGCGCCGAGTGCCATAAGAGCCTTGACGGGTGCCTGCGCTATCACTCGATAGCCGCCGGACGCGTCAGGGAGACAAAGTGCTGTAGATGCGATAAGCCCGTAAGCGTCAACGTTATAGGGCTTAATAAGCGCCTCCTGGGACGCCATATTAGCCGCTTCATGTGCCTTGACTGCCTCGCGGCATTCTTTCATACAGACCGCGGGAGCCTTGAGGCTAAAATCGATGCGTTCCGTGACGACGGGTGTCCGCTGTTTGAGTGAGGTGCTATGCACAATTACATTTTTGACGCCGCGACAAACGGCCTGCTCCTGCAGGCTGAGGAGATAAATCCAGTTGCGTGCAAGGAGCCGCGCCCGGTATACGCTGAGGAGATGGATTTGCTCGGCTTCGGGCGTGTCTTTGACTATCCGCGCGACACCGGCCTGCCGCTGATGTGGAGCGAGCAGACCGGCTATTTTTACAAAGGCGTAAAGATAGCAAAGCTGAAAAGCAGTGAGTTTGTAGAGATGCCGGAGGTTGTAAGGCTTGACAGCATCTTCGGCACTGAGAGGCTCATGCCCTGCAACATAGCCGCCATGACGGAGAGCAACAGGAGCTATATTGAGGCACTCGCAGATACCGCTATTGAGCGCGTCAGGAAGTATTACGAAGAATACAAAGACAAGGCTGATATAGTCTGGTGCTCTTTCAGCGGCGGAAAGGACAGCATGGTGCTCCTTGATATAGTACAGCGTGCCCTGCCGCATGACGCGTTTAAGGTGTTTTTTACTAACACGCATATGGAATACCCTGACACCTATCAGTATATCGACACTATACGCAAATGGTGCGCCGAAAGGCAGATTGACTTTATAGTCTGCGAGTCTGATAAAGTGCCTGAGGAGACATGGCGCGAGTTCGGGCCTCCCGCTACCAGGATCCGCTGGTGCTGCTCGGTGCATAAGACCGCGTCGCAGATGCTCAAGGCGCGCGAGATTGCCGGAAAACCTGATATCCGCACATTTTCCTTTGTGGGCGTCAGGGCGTCAGAGAGCCTGACGCGCTCCGCGTATGACTTCCTTTACAAGTCCAAAAAGCACAACGGCGAGGACACGCTTAACGCGATACTGGAGTGGAATTCCGCCGAGGTGTGGCTGTATCTCTACATGCGCAATCTGCCGGTAAATCCCGCGTACTCAAAAGGCAATAAACGCGTTGGGTGCCTGTTATGCCCCGGAGCGACAAAACGCGCTGAGTACATCACCGAGCAGTGCTATCCTGCCGCCTATCACCGCTTTTATCAGTACATCAAAGACGCCTATGACCCGATTGTTACGACAACAGGAAAGATAGACGATCCGTCACTGGGGAATATCTGGGTAGCGCGAAAGAACGGGAACGGCCTGCTGATACCCTGCACTTATGAGGATATCAAGCGGGATGATGATACATGGGTTTTAACCTGCAGGGAGCAGAGGACAGACTGGCGCGAGTGGATTAAGACCATCGGTGTGTTGCAGAATGATAAAAGTCCGTACGGCATTAAGTATAAATCGGGCATTTACACGTTTTCAGTCTCTGAAACGCCCGCCGCCGGCCTTGAGGTACGTACAAAAGACTTGCATACAAAGGAGTGCAAATCCTTCATCAAGATGCTTAAGCAGGTTTTTAGGAAATGCGCCTGCTGTGTTATGTGCCGCGTTTGCGAGGCCGACTGCCCTTACGGGTGTCTGAGCATAAAAGGCGGCAGAGTACATATCAGCGATAAATGCCATCACTGCTCCGGCTGCCATAAGCCCCTGATGGGCTGCCATGTCTATCATAGCCTGCAGAAAAGACGAAATGGCAGGGCATATTGGAGGAAAGATGCAGACAAAGACGCGTAAGTGCTGCAAATGCGGCTGTGATATCACCGACAAGGACACAATCGGAATTAACCGCAAACTGCTGGGCGCGCATACAGTTAAATTTATGTGTGTCAGGCATCTTGCGGAGTTTTTTGGCACCGGGGAGCATGTGCTTCGTGCTAAAATCGAAGAGCTGAAAGATAACAACTGCCCGTTATTCAGGTGACGGAGGAGCGTATGAAGCTGAGTCAGAACGGCGTGGATTTTATTAAGTCTCATGAGGCCTTAAGGCTTAAGGCCTACCAGGACAGCAAGGGTGTGTGGACTATCGGCTGGGGGCACACAAAGAATGTGCATCCCGGAGACGTGATTACACGCGAGCAGGCCGAGCAGTTTATCCGCGATGATTTCGCCTGGGTTGAGCGTACGCTGAACGCGGATCTTGTTACAGGGCGCGATAAGCCGTTAGTCACGCAGAATGAGTTTGATGCGCTCTGCTCACTTGTCTTCAACATCGGCAGTGAAGCCTATCTCGACAGCACCGTAAGGCGCAAGATAAAGCAGGGAGACAAGATGGCGGCGGCGCGTGCTTTCAAGATGTGGGTATATTCAAACCATAAGTTTATCCAGGGGCTTGCCAACCGGCGTGCCGATGAGGTGCGGCTTTTCCTGCAGAGCGGGCAGGCCGATATCGCGGCACTGCTCCTGGGTGCGATGCTGGCAGGCGCCGCGGTGCTTGTTGCTATGATCTTTGTGATGTAGATAGCATAAACCGAGGGTTAGAAGGGTATGCCTGACCAGGAAGACCGTAAAGTTACTCTTGATATCTTTGATATCGCTGATATGCTTACTGACGCCCTGCGGGCGCGCGGCTTTTTGGCGCCGCATGAGCATATCAGCGTATATGATCTTGAGCCTGCGATGGAGTCCTGCGGCTACTACCTGACGATAGAGCGCAAAGGCAAAAAGACAGAGATAAGGAGAGGAGCAGAATGAATTACGGCCTGCCGTATAAAGGTTCAAAAAACAGGATAGCAAAAAAGATTCTTGATGTTCTGCCGCCCGCGCCTGTCCTGTATGATGTTTTTGCGGGAGGCTGTGCCATTACCCACGCCGCGTTATTATCAGGCAAATACAGCAGAGTGGTTGCAAATGACATCAACGGCATGGTCCCGGCCGCCTTTGAAAAGGCAATCCGGGGCGGTTTCAGAAATGAGGATCGCTGGATCTCCAGGGCTGATTTTCAAAGACTGTATAAAACAGATCCTTACGTTGCTAACTGCTTCAGTTTTGGAAATGATTTGAGGTGGTATTGTTATGCGCGCGAATTAGAACCATATAAGCGCGCGCTGCACTATGCCATTTTCTGGCAGGACACCGGCCCCTGGCGTGAATTATGCCCTGAAACGGCAGATGCCCTAAAAAAGGCTGTAGAATCAGAACCGGACAGGCATAAAAGGCGTATAGGCGCCGGCCGCGCGATTGTAACCGCGCTGAAAGCGGGGCTGATGAATGGCACTATTGATCCCGCGGTCATGGATAAGCCTATATATAAAAAAATCCGAAAAGAAAAAACGCCCGGATTAAGGATTAAACCAGCTGAAAGCGTTGAACGCCTGAAAAATCTTGAATGCCTGCAGACTGATGAATCACTTTGCAGATTGCAGAGTCTGGAAAGTTTGGAAAGGATAACCGATGTGGATGTGCCTCCTGTCCTGACTGTAACCACGGGGGATTATAGGGCGCTGAATTTTGAGCGGGGCGGGATTATTTACTGTGATCCGCCTTACAAAACCACTAAAGAGCGATATGGCCGAGGATTTGATTTTGATGATTTTTATTCATGGTGTGAACATCAGGCTAACCCGGTTTTTATATCCGAGTACACTATGCCGGAGGATCGTTTTGTGCCCGTGGCAGCGGTTACCGTAACCAGGAAAATGAATGCTGCAAAATCAAGCATTTGTCATGAGAAAATCTGGAGACCGAGGGTACAGTTATGATTATCGAAAAGAGAGACTACTACAACCACGGCAGTATCGAGGCTATAGACGCCATCGAGAGCGCCTGCACAGGCCTCACGGGCTACGAGGGCTTCCTCACGGGCACCTGCCTCAAGTATCTTTTTCGCTGGAGGTGGAAGGGTACGGCGCTTGCGGATTTGAAGAAAGCGCGGTACTACCTCGACAGGCTCATCGCGGAGCAGGAAAAGGCTCTCGGAATTGAGCACGCTGCCGCCATGCCGCCTCACTTCGAGCAGGACAGGCAGGCGATGGCGGAGGACACGAAATGACCGAGTTCTGCCCATTGCCGCTCGACACCGTCACCAAGCGGCGCTTCTGGGAGTCTCTCGACAACAGAAGCCGAAGCCTCCTCAGCGACAGGCCTGACGTGCTTGAGCGGATTTTTGACTCGGTCAGGGTGCGCGAGCGGTACCGCGCCGACACCTGGGAGCGGCAGTGGAAGCGCAGGGAATGGAGGCGCGTATGAGCGTCAGGCTTATCGCATATCTTTCCGCCGCCGCCATCGCCGCCGTGTGCCTTGCATACGGCCTCGGCAGGTGGCAGGGGAGTGCGGCAGAACGCAGGGCGTGCGAGGCGGAGATCCACGCCGCCGAGCTGACGGCAGAACGGCAGGCGAGAGACGCGGAGCGGAAAGCGCAGGAGGCGCAGAATGCGATTGTTGAGGACTATGAGCGTCAGGTGGCTGACTATAAGCGGACTATTGACAGCTATGTCGATGCTGACCGGCTGTCAGACACCAGTGCCTGTAAAGACCTGCCCCGAGCCCCCGGCACTCAGCCCGGCCTTGTCTGCTATACCCGAGCCGACATTTCACGAAAGGTTGCGGAGAGTCTGGCTCTCGCAGCCGAGTGCGACGAAATCGCAATCAGATATAAAGCACTAGTCAAAGCATATCAGAGCGCATACAGCGCAAAGGAGGAGTAATGCCGGGAGGATCTTGCGGGCTTTTCAGGAACACCTACGGGGCAAGAGTCAGGCAGGGAGAGATTAAGCCTGACGCACAGCGCGGACATGACATGAAGCGGCTTGAGCGCGCAATCGGGATCTTCCGGAAGACGCGGAAGATCTACAGGGGCGACACGACCGTGTGCATGATGATGGATACAGATGATGTTGCCGAGATCCTGGGGTGGCTTGAGGAGCTGAAGGAGTACCGCGCGATGGGGCTTGACGAATTCCGCGGGCAGGGCAAAGAGAAATACATCGATGGTATCGGCTATGTCATTGAGACCTGATGAGTCCAGCGCCGAGGAGACACAATGAACATTAAGGATGATCCCGTTTATCGTGAGAAACTTCACAAAATGCACGCAGTGCGGCGCTACCTGAAAATCCGCGAGAGCGTCAAGGAGGAGGAACGTGTACGGGCGTGGCTCAGCGAGTACGCCTGCTACCTTGAGGCCGACGCACACTGGCTCAAAGAGGATTATGAGCGGCGGATGGGCAAAGATGAGCCGTCTTACGAGCCTTCAATCGTAATTCCAAAAGGAGATATAGAAAAGGCTGTAAAATACGGCTGTTTCAGCCAGGTATTAGGCAGCATTAAAAATAAATCGGGGGAATAATCATTATGAGCCTGTCGATTGATGAGGCCATCAGGCATGCCGAGGACAAGGCGCGCGAGTTAGGCTGCACCGAGTGTGCCCAGGAGCACCGGCAGCTTGCCGCATGGCTCAGGGAGTTGAAATTCCGCAGGGCGCATCAGGCGGATCTTGACGCCGCGAGATGGAGGGCTGATGAGGCGGCACGCAAAATCGGCGTCTCTTATGATCCTGACGCCTATATGAAGTAATATAATTCTTTGGGGCTTTCCGCTTAATGGCCTTAATCAGGCCATGCGCCGCATACCCCGGCGGCGCCTTCATCAGGCGGGCGCCCTGTCCGCCGTTTTATCAGTTGAAATCCCTCGCAATCAGCGCGTCAATTTTGTTGCCAAAGTTGTCTTCAAAGGTGCCGCGGCGGTCATCGCAGAGTTCGCCGCTTACCAGGTCAATATAAGCGCCTGCTCCGAGAATCCTGCGGGCCTCGCAGTTGCTGATATCCTCACCATTTACCCAGGCGCGCGAAATATTTCCGGAGTGGTAGTAATCGCACTTAAGGCCGAGTGCCTTCGCGTTGAGATACAGGCGCTTATGCTTTCCGCCTACCCAGACCTTGCCGTAAGCCTTAAGATCCTGCAGAGCCTCGGCGCTCTTTACTTTAGTGCCCGGCAGGATCTCAAGAGCGTCCGCAAGGGCCTTTTTCATCTCCTCCTTCATGGCCTTCCATACGCGCGCAAGAGCCATGCCGAGGGCGGCATGGTAGCTGCTGCAGGAGGATACAATCTGATGAGCAAGCGCGTGAGCACGGCGGAAAAGGTTTGAGCGGTTAATCATGGTGCACTCCTTATTTTCTCTGTCTGTCTGCAGTAATTATAAGTCTGAAAAATAAGAATGCAAGAGATTTTTAACACTTTTTTGTGCATTTCCATTCTATTCTGTGATGCACATCAAAGAATGAAATAGTTCTTGACTTTAACTGACAACATCGCTATATTAGCTGTACAGTATACTTTTCCAGTGATTTTCCTTAATATCCATGTCTCCAAGCCCGGTCATTCCCAGCCGGGCTTTCTTGTTTTTACGCCCCGGAGGGCTTATGTGTTACAGTGATTTATGTCTGTGGATGCAGGCCTATCCCGACAGGGTGGCTTTAACCCTGATGATTTTGACAATCATGGGCGTTACGGCGCTCTGGTGGCTTGACGAAGGTGAATAAAAAAGCCGGTGACGGAAAATCACCGGCCTGACTGCCTGACAACCAAGATTTTTAGCGTAGATGAATGTACAAAGGGATTATAGCGCAGGCGGGCATGAAAGGGAAGCGGCAGACGAGGAGTTGCACCCCTGGCACGCAAGGTGCGGCCATGTCTATGGACTATCCGCCGATAGATGAAGCTGCGGGATAGGCAGGCGTTCTAACCAGCTGAACCATCGCCCCATAACAAGGTGCCGGTAAACAGGCAGGAGTTGCACCTGCGTGGTAAGTAGTCAGCTTACCTGAGACTGCGGGATACCGGCATAAAAGCTACGCGAATTTATCTACCGCGCTCTGCGTAGCGCCGCGGTCGCCCCCAGTGCTGCGTCGCCACACTGGAAACTCTGAGCCTATTATATA